>ENA-UOJJ01002149-UOJJ01002149.1-human-gut-metagenome-genome-assembly--contig:-CS66-NODE-2149-length-25893-cov-43.125242_pt1 | contig 25893 bp, 21 predicted proteins | sample MGYA00242343_ERZ723890 | MGnify/ENA metagenome assembly ERZ723890
CGCTCAGGCTGCGGCGGGCGTTCAGGCCGTCGCGGCGGGTCTTGAGCAGCTCCTGACGGCGTTCCTCGCTCAGGGGGCCGTTCTCCACGGCCTCCATGGCCTTTTCCTCGTCTGCCTTTTCCTCGGCATCCTCGGCGGACTTTTCGCCGTCCTCGTCCAGATCCTCGGTGTAGCTGCGGCTGTTCTCGTCCTCCTCAAAGGAGAAGCGGGCGCTGTTCTTCTTGATGTACTCCGGTGCGCCGTACTTCTGGCGGTCTGCCTGCAAAATGTGTGCAGCCTCGGCACCGGCATGGATGCGGCGGCTCAGCTCCACCTCCTGCTCGGCGCTCAGCAGCGGGATCTGACCGATCTGCTTGAGGTAGTTCTTCACCGGGTCGTCCAGCAGCTCATCCATGGCAGCCTTCAGGTCTGCCGGGTTCTCCTCGGCATCCTCTTCGTTTTCATCGGCAAGGCCCATGTCATCGTTGTTGTTCTCGGCGTTCTCCACCTCAGCAATGATGCTGTCCACGTCCAGACTCGGCTCGTTCTCCTCCTCCAGGATCTTGATGCCGCGCTCCTCCAGCAGGGTGTAGAGGGTGTCTACATCCATGCGGCATTGTGCCGCCAACGCCTTGGCCTCCTGTGCAGAGAGGGTGCCCTCGCCCTTAGTCAACAGTTCCTTCAAAGTCATGCCCATTTTTTCTCTCCTTCCCACTCCGGGGAAAATCGTGTAATATTGCCCTGTGCATCAGATCACAAGGCCGCCGTTCACCCCGAACACCTGTCCGGTGATGTATCCGGCATCCTCGCCGGCCAAAAAGACCAGCAGCTTTGCAACTTCTTCCGGGGTGCCCAGCCGCCCCACAGGGGTCTCCTCGGCCAGCGCCGCCTTGTCCTCGGCGGTAAAGGCCGCCATCATGTCGGTCTCGATGACCCCGGGCGCTACGCAGTTCACCGTGATGCCGCTGGGGCCCTCTTCCTTGGCCAGTGCCTTGGTCAGGCCGATGAGCCCGGCTTTCGCGGCGGAATAGTGCACCTCGCAGCTGCCGCCGGTCTGACCCCACATACTGCTCACGGTCAGAATACGGCCCTGCTTGCGGCGGATCATGCCGGGCAGTGCCAGCTGGCACAGGTGGAACGCGCCGCTCAGGTTCACGTCCAGCATCCGCTGCCACTCCTCCGGGGTGATGTCGGTAAACAGCTTCTGCTGCGCGATGCCGGCGTTGCACACCAACACATCCACCCTGCCCATGGCCTGCTCCACTGCATGGAACGCCAGCTCACAGCTGGCGCGGCTGGCTACATCGCACTGGATGGCGATGCACCCGGGCAGCTGCTGTTCCAGCGCAGCGGCAGCGGCGGCGTTCTGACGGTAGAGCACCGCCACCTGATACCCTGCTGCCGCAAAGGCGCGGGCAGCGGCAGCACCGATGCCCCGGTCGCCGCCGGAGATCAGCACCCGGCGCACCGCAGCGGGTGCGGCAGGGGCAGGCCGCTCTTTTACAGGCTCCGGCGCAGGCTCTTCGGGCAGCTCCACCGCAGGCGGCTCTGCGGGCTTTTCCAGCGTGATCACCCGGGTGGGTTCGTCCACCGCAGGCGCTGCCGTTTTTCCCAGCGTCATGATGCGGGTAGGCTCGTCCGCCACCGGCTCCATCGGCGCAGCCGGCTTTGCAGCCGGTGCGGCAAGGGGCTCCGGTGCGCTCTCTTCCTCCGGCACCTGAAAGGTCAGTTCAAACTCGTCCTCGTACAAGAGTGTATCCCTCCTGTTCGGTATTCTCGGCCGGGCGCAGTGCCCGAACCGGAAAAACCCTGTGCCCATCCCCAGACAGTGCAGCGTTCCGTTTATGTGTCCGGCAAAGGTCCGGTGCTTTGGCGTGCCTGCCTGCAGTTGCGATGGGTTTCGACAAGATTCCATTGAATAATATACCACAATCCAGCCCAAAAAGAAAGTGGGAACTGCAATTTTTTACGCAGTTCCCACTATTTTTCCTTATTTTCCCCTGTTTTCGGGCACCGGTGGCTTCCAGCGGGGTCTGCCTGCCCGCTTTTCCCGCAGGGAAACAAAAAACGCCTGCAAAAGCTGCTGCGCCTCGGCCTCCCGCAGCCCCTTTTCCACCACCGGATGGTGGTTGAAGGGCAGCGCGAACAGGTCGGTCACCGAGCCGCAGCACCCGGCCTTGGTATCGGCAGCACCGTACACCACCCGGCGCAGACGGCTGTTGATGATGCCGCCCGCGCACATAGGGCAGGGCTCTAAGGTGACGAACAGCTCGCACTCCCACAGCCGCCAGCCGCCCAGCGCCTTGCAGGCGGCATCAATGGCCAGCAGCTCCGCGTGGTGCAGGGCGTTTTTCTCGGTCTCCCGGGTGTTGTGCGCCGTAGCCACCACCTCGCCGTGTCGCGCCACCACCGCGCCCACCGGCACCTCGCCCAAGGCGGCGGCTTTGGCGGCTTCTTCCAGCGCAAGACCCATCAGTTCAAAATCGGTCATGTATCCCATCCTCTCATCCCATCGCCAGCACCAGCAGATTGTTTGCACTGTGCAGCAGCATCCCCGGCCAGAGATGCCCGGTGCGGTCGGCCAGCCACCCCAGACCCAGCCCGCACACCAGCGCATAGGCCATGGCGGCAGCGCTGCCGTGCTGCAAGGCGAACAGCGCCGCCTGCAAAAGAATAGCCTGTCCCCTGCCCAGCGGCTGCGCCCGGCGCTGCACTGCGCCCCGGAACACCCCTTCCTCCGCCAGCGGAGCCAGCAGGCAGACCCGGAAAAACCGCGCCGCGCCGCCGGGCGGCACGGGCAGCAGCACCGCCAGCACCTTGCCCGCCAGCAGATACCCCACCGCCCAGCCAAAGGCCGAAAGCAGCGCGGCGGTGCGGGGGTTCAGCTTGTGCATGGTCGGTCTCCCTCCTCCTGCTGTGATTCGTTCCCGGTTATAGTACCATATCTGCCGCCGGGTGCGCAAGGTTTGGGCGTTCTGTCGCGGCAAATTTATGCAAATCATTGACACATCGCCCTAAATGGTGGTATAATAATTTCCAACCTTTTTAGCAAAAGCGTTGCGTATACTGTATTTTACCGGTAGACCGGAGGTATTATTATGATCCGTATCCTCACCGATTCCGCCTGCGACATCCTGCCCGCCGAGGCGCAGCAGCTGGGCGTGACTGTGATTCCCCTGAACGTGACGCTGGAGGACGGCACCGTCCTGCGGGACGGCATCGACATGACCCCCAGCGAATACTATACCCATCTGGCAGCCTGCCGCAAGCTGCCCACCACCAGCCAGCCCAGCCCGGAGCAGTTCGAGCGGCTGTATCTGGACGCCGCTGCCGCCGGAGACGAGGTGCTGGGCATCTTTTTGTCCGATGCGCTGTCCGGCACCGGTCAGTGCGCCAGACTTGCTGCCGACCTTGCCAACGTGGATAATGTGGTGTTCGTGAACACCGAGAACGTCTGTCTGGGGCAGTCCTTGCTGGTGCGGCTGGCTGTGCAGCTGCGGGACGCCGGTAAGACGATCACCCAGATCGCCGCCGATCTGGAAAAGGCCAAGCAGCACCTGCATTTGGTAGCTGCCGTGGACGATCTGAAGTACCTGCGCAAGGGCGGCAGACTGTCCGCCGCCGCAGCTGTGGCGGGCGGTATGCTGGGCATCAAGCCCATCCTCGCCGTCATAGAGGGCAAGGTGGCGCTGGCCGGTAAGGCGCGCGGTCTGCCCGGCGTGTATGTGGCGCTGTTCAAGAAGATCGACGAGATGGGCGGCATCCACCCGGGCTACACCCCGCTGCTGGGCTACACCGTCAACCACCGGGAGCTGCAGCCGCTGCTGACCTACCTGCAGGACAACCTGCATCTGGACGCACCGCTGGTGCGCCAGATCGGTTGCGTCATCGGCACCCACACCGGCCCCGGCGCATTCGGCATCGCGTTCTTTGATAAAGAGCTGACGTTGGAATAAAACCTATTCGCAAAAACAAGTCGGACAGCCCGCGGGCTGCCCGACTTTGTTTTTACCCGTGAAAAAGTAGTTCCGAAACGCCCGCAGGCGTTTCGGAACTACAAATAAAATATTCTTTCCGCTGATTATGGCCAGAGCAAAGCGGAGGCCATTCCAAATCGTCCCGCCTTGCCCTTACAGCACCGCGTCCGAGATCAGCTTGCCCAGCAGCAGCACCAGCACCACCAGCATCATAGGGCGGATGAAGCGGGCACCCTTTTTCAGGGCAAAATGGGAGCCAAGCAGGTTGCCCAGAATGTTGCTGATGGCGCAGGGGATGCCGATGTGGAACACCACCAGACCGTTCATCAGATAGGTGAACAGGCTGGCGTAGTTGCTGGCCAGATTGAGCACCTTGCCGTTGCCGTTTGCGGTGCGCAGGTCAAAGCCCATCAGGGTGGTAAAGGCAATGATGGCAAAGGTTCCGGTGCCCGGGCCCATAACGCCGTCGTACAGGCCGATGCCAAAGCCGATGGCCAGCGCCAGTAAAATCTTTTTCAGATCCAGCGTGCCGTCGTCCCGGTTCTCGTCCGGCAGGTTGCGCTGCCACAGAATGATGACCGCCGCCACCGGCAGGATGATGAACATCATGGTGCGCAGCATCTCATCGCTGAGCAGCAGCACGATGTGCGCGCCCAGCGCACTGCCTGCAAAGCTGCCGATGGCCGCAAGAACACCCACCTTCACGTTCATGGCACCGCTTTTGAAAAAGCTTGCCGTGGCAAAGGTCGTGCCGCAGGCAGCGCTGAACTTGTTAGTGGCATAGGTGTAGTGGGGCGGCAGCCCGGCAAACAGATAGGCAGGCAGACTGATCAGCCCACCGCCGCCGGCTGCCGAATCCACAAAGCCTGCAAAGCCGGTCATCAGCATGAGAAACGCCATCATCCACGGCGAAATCGTGATACCCATTGTTATAATTCCTCTTATCTTTCCAAGTCGTTTGTTCTTTTTCAGGGGACGCGCGCCTCAGACCATATAAAACCTCCCCTCGCAGGGCAATACACAGCCCGGGATACCCGCACACAGCAGGGCATCTCCGGGCATTTTTGCAATTTTTCGACTTGATATTACAGATTGTTTTTAAAGAAGCGGTATGCGTTGCGCCAGTAGATGGCCTCTACCTCGTCCTCGGTAAAGCCCTCGCGGCGCAGTGCCTCGGCCAGCAGCGGCATATCTGCCGCCGTTTCCAGCTCGTGCTGACCGCCGATGCCGTCAAAATCGCTGCCAAGGCTGATGACCTCAATACCGCCCACCTGCTTGAAGTGTGCCGCGTGCTTTGCCAGCCGCTCCACCGTGCTGCGGCAGAGTTTCGGGTGTGCCGAGTCTGCGTCCACAAAGGAAGCGCAGTAGTTCAGACCCGCAATGCCGCCCTTTTCTGCCAGTGCGCGGATCATCTCATCGGTCAGGTTGCGGTTGTGGGGCGACAGGGCACGGCAGTTAGAATGGCTTGCCGCAAAGGGACGGGTGCTGTGGTTTGCGATGTCCCAGAAGCCCTTATCGGAAAGGTGGCTCACGTCTGCGGTGATGTGCAGCCTTTCCATCTCTTCCAAAAAGGCAAACCCCCGCTCGGTCAGGCCGGTCTCGGTGTTCGGTACCAGCGGCCCGCCGGGGTTTGCGTTGGGGGCTGCCAGCTCGTTGGGGTAGTTCCAGGTCAGGGTCATCATGCGCACGCCCAGCTCCTGCAGCCGCCGCAGCACGCCCAGACTGCCCTTGCAGCAGCCGCCCTCTTCCACCGTCAGCATGGCGCTGAGTTTGCCCTCGGCGCGGTTGCGCTCAAGGTCGGCGGCGGTGTACACCGGGGCGATTTTTTCCGGGTAAGCTGCCATGAGCCGCTTGAAGATGTCGATCTCCTCCAGCACGCTCACCAGCGGGTCGGCCCCGGGAGCGGGGTCGGCCAGATCCACATAGGCCGCAAAGCATTGCAGCAGATAATCCCCCTGCCGCAATTTTTCAAGGTCGATATGCAGATCGTTGTGTAAAAAGCTTTTGGGTGCGCCCGCCTTTTCGGCGCGGCGCAGTTCGTACAGGGTATCGCAATGCAGATCCCAAACCTTCATGATGGATACACTCCTTTATGCTTCTTCTCCCAGCAGCTGCAGCAGCTGTTCGGGGTTCATAGACAAAATCGCGCCGTCTGCCCCGCCGGTAACGGTGTCGGCCAGCGACTGCTTGGCCTGTTGCAGCTCCACGATCTTTTCCTCAATAGTGTCCTGCGCGATCAGCCGATACACCTGCACCGGGTTGCGCTGACCGATGCGGTAGGCACGGTCGGTGGCCTGATTCTGCGCGGCAAGGTTCCACCACGGGTCGTAGTGGATGACGATATCGGCGGCGGTCAGGTTGAGACCTGTGCCGCCCGCCCGCAGCGAGATCAGAAAGACGTCCGCCTCGCCCTGATTGAACCGGCGCACCTGCTCGGCACGCACCGGCTTCGGGGTAGAGCCTTGCAGGGTGAAGTGGCTCACCCCGGCCTCGTCCAGCCGCTTTGCCAGCAGTTCCAGCATGGAGGTGAACTGGCTGAACAGCAGAATGCGGTGCCCGCCCGCCACCGCCTCGGTGACAAGCTCCAGACAGGCCTCCAGCTTGGCGCTGCTGCCCGTCCAGTTATCCGCCACAAGGCGCGGGTCACAGCAGATCTCCCGCAGCCGCATCAGCACGGCAAACACGGTCATCTTGTCCTCCGGCTTTGCCGCCCGCAGCTTTTCCCGGGCGTCCACCACCGCTGCCAGATACAGCTTGCGCTGCTCGGTCTCCAACTCAACGCGGCGCACATTCTCCGTTTTAGGCGGCAGCTCCCGCAGCACCTCGGACTTCATGCGCCGCAGGATGAAGGGCCCGGTGAACTGGTTCAGCCGCCGCACGGCGTTGGCATCCTCGTCCTGCACGATGGGCTTTTCGAACCGGGCGCAGAAGGTCTTGTAGGGGGGTAGATACCCGGGCATCAAAAAGGAGAAGATGCTCCACAGTTCGCCCAGGCGGTTCTCCACCGGGGTGCCGGTCAGGGCAAAGCGCACCCGGCTGTTCACCCGGCACACCGCCTTGTATTTCTGGGTGGTGTGGTTTTTGATGGCCTGCGCTTCGTCCAGAATGCAGGCGTAAAAGCTTTGCCCGGCATACAGTTTTTCGTCCCGGCGCAGCAGATCGTAGCTGGTGATGACGATATCCGCCTGTGCCCACCCATCGACCAGCGCGGCGCGGTGGGCGGCATCGCCGTCCATGGCAACACTTTGCAGCTGCGGGGTGAACTTCTGGCATTCCTCCTGCCAGTTCAGCACCAGCGACGCCGGGCAGACGATAAGGCTGGGCATCTGCTGCCCGCCCTCCTTCATGGCCAGCAGGTAGCTGAGCACCTGCACGGTCTTGCCCAGACCCATATCGTCCGCCAGAATACCGCCCATGCCGTAGCCATCCAGTGTGCGCAGCCAGCGGTAGCCGTCCCGCTGGTATTTGCGCAGGGTCTTTTGCAGCGAGAGCGGCGGGGTATACTCGCTGTCCCGCACGGCGTGGAAGCTGCGGCTGATGCGCCGGAAAGCATCGTCCCGGTCGAACCGCAGACCGTTCTGCCCCGAAAGCGCCCAGTCCAGCGTGGGGGCGCGGTAGAGCGGCAGAGCGGCGTGGCCGTCCTTCAGCTTTGCGCCGGAAAGTTCCAGTGTGTCGTTCAGTTCGTCCAGCCCTTCCAGACTGTCGTCCAGCCGCAGCAGACTGCCGTCCCGCAGGCGGTGGTAGCGCTTTTTCTGGTGCAGGGACTGCAAAAGTTCCCGCAGTTCCTCCACCGGGAAGGCGCCGGTGTCCACCTCCAAATCCAGCACACTGCCGTGCACCGAAACCCCTACCGAAATTTTAGGCGGGGCGGCTTGTAAGTTGCGGAAGGCATCGGTCTGGTACACCTCGCCCATGGCCAGCAGGGCGGGAATTCCCTCCTCCAGCAGCTGGAAAAGCGCCTCCTCCCCGGAAAGGCTGTAATGCCCGGGCTTGCCGGTCTCGGGTTCCAGATAGGTCTCCAGCAGGCGCTTTGCCCGGTTCTCGGTGCGGGCATCCCGCAAAAGGTCGGGCGGCACCGGCTCGCCGGGGGCTACCCTGTCCTCTCCGTACAGAAAGACCGGGTACGCCGTGACAGTAAGCCCCCGGTCAGCATCCAGATAAAACTGCACCACCGGTTCCAGCGGGATCTGGTTCAGCAGCAGCCGGTCGGGGTCCACGATGTTGACCCGGTTGCCCAGTTCCGGCAGCACATAGCTGCAAAAGGCGGCGGCATCCGCGCTGGTAAAGAACAAGCTGCGCCCGCCAAAGGTATCCAGTACCGGCAGCACCCGGCGGCACTCCTCCCGCTGCATCCGCCAGAGGGTGGTTTCGCCCAGCAGATAGGCATAGTCCAGCCCCTGCACCCCGCTGAGCGCCGGGGTACAGCTCAGCTGCACGCCGCCCTTGCGGCGTTCCACCTTCAGGCTGATGACCGGCAAGCCCTCTTTAAGGGTATAGCCGCCCACAACGCCCTCGGCGGCGTAAAGTTCTACAAGGGCATCCAGCCCCTCGCCGGTCAGCGGCAGGCCGCCCGCCGGGCCTTTCTCCCAGCCGGAGCGCATGGTACCCTCGGCTTCAAACGCCTGCCGGGCGCTCACCTGACGGCGCAGCAGCCGCAGCAGCTGCTGTGCATCCGGAGCAAAGGCGTCCCACCGGTGCACAAAGGCCAGCGACTTGCCGTAGCTGACGCTTTCGCCCCGCTCGATCGCATCCAGAAACTGCGGGATGCTTTTTACCAGATACTGCCGCCCGCCGATGCCGTCCGAGACCCGCAGCCGCAGCCAGATACGGCCATTGTGCGGCGTAAGCTCCGGTTCCAGCAGAGCAAAGCCGGTGCGCTGGGCAGCGGGCGGGGGCAGCTGCTGCGCGTCCTCCCGCTGGTAGCGCTTCAGCAGCAGCTGGGCCTCATAGTCGGTCTCCGGCTCTTCGCCCCGCCACTTGCGGCCAAACAGCATATCCAGCCCGGCGCTGTAACTGTCCTTGCGGGGTTCGGTGCTCAAGCCTGCCACGCCCCGCTGCACCCCGGGGATGCTCTCCGGCTTTTTTTCCGGGGCAGGCGGGTTCTTTTCCGCATCCTGCAGCAGCAGCGCGCCAATGTGCTTACAGTAGGTGCCGTCGCCGTTTTGATTATAGGGGCAGTCGCAGGAGGCGCTGACAAAGCTGCCGTTTTCCCGCAGCCAGACCTGCGTATAATAGCAGTCCGGCCCGCTGCCCTGCACCAGCGCCGTCAGGTGCCGCACCCCGTCCTCGTTGGTGGTGCAGCTGCTTTGCAGGATGCGCTTGCGGTACTTCTGTGCCCGCTCAAAGATGCTTTTGCCCAGCAATGCGCGGATCTCCTGTGCGTCCATGTGGTCTCCCTCCCCTGTGCTGTCGCGGTTCCGGTCTATTCTATAAGAATACCGCGTTCCACCCCGGGATGCAAGGGCAGAAGGGTAAAAAACGTTTAGAAAGCGCGGGCGGGACGATTTTGAATGGCCTCCGCTTTGCTTTGGTCATCTTCAGCGGAAAAATTATTTTTATATAGAGCAATACCGGAGCGTCTGCGGACGCTCCGGTATTGCATTTTTCACGGGAAAGGCCGTAAAGGCAAACGGCATTTATCGTGTGATAGTAAGTTCACAACTGTTCAGCCCTGTTTCTCTGCAGGGGCTGCGCCGCGCTTGCGGGTCTTAAGGTGGTACATCTCCTGATCGGCTTTATCGATCAGGTCGTGCACGGTGGCAATGTCCGGCTCAAGGCGGGCGCAGCCGATGCTGATCTCGATCTGGTAGGGCTTGCCGGAGGCGGCGTTGGCGGCGTCCAGCTCCCGCTGGATGGAGGCGATCAGGGTGCGCACCTCCACGCTGTTGCAGCCGCAGGCGATGCAAAATTCATCGCCGCCGTAACGCGCCAGCACGCCGTTATAGTTGGCGCACACCTTTTTCAAAATGCCCGCCAGCAGCACCAGCGCAGCGTCCCCCTCCAGGTGGCCGTATTCATCGTTGATGTGCTTGAAGTGATCCATGTCCATCATGAGGAAGTGCAGCGAGCGGTTGGGGTGACGGCGGTAGTAGGGCAGTTCGCTTTCCAGATACCGCAGCGCCACGATGCGGTTGCTGACGCCGGTCAGGGTGTCCACCGTGAACTTGGTCTGCAACACCAGCACATACACGCACACCAGCCCCAGCGTAATGCCGCAGCACAGCAGCCCGCGCCCGGGCAGCCAGCCTTGCAGCAAAAAGCCTGCCGCCGGCGCAAGCGCGAGCAGCAGCAGGGTCTTCAGTTCCTCTTTGGGTGTTTCCTGCTTCCAGTTGCTCAGCGTCCAGCTGCAGCGGAGAAAGGCCGCCGCCAGATAGGCAAGCCCCACCAGCTTCGCCCCCCAGAACAGGGTGCTGCCCCGCAGCCCCTCTGCATCCAGATAGCAGAAGCCGTTTTCGTCCCGCGCTGTCAGCAGCGCCAGCAAAAGCAACGCCACCGGTGCGGCGCTGAGCGCCAGCCTGCGGCCGTCCTCCATCCATGTACGCCCCAGCTCTGCCTCCACATACAAAAACACCAGCAAGCAGCAGCACGCTGCCAGCAGATAAAACAGAATACTGCCCCCGGCGTTCAGCCGGTAGGTCAGGGGGATGCCCAGATCCTGCCACGCGCCCAGCTGCGCCAGCGCACTGCCATGATCTACGATCGTCAGCGCCCCGGCAGACCACAGCAGCGCCGTGAACAGCCGCCCGGGCAGACTTTTATCCCGCATTTTCTGCTGCGCCCGCAGCAAGACCGCCAGCGTGACCAGACAGACCACACTGACCTGAGTATGGGCAATCGCATCCATGCCGCAACGCTCTCCTTTACCCTAGGGCGGCTTTGCGCCGTCCCGCACCTTTTTCGCTCTTCCAACGTTCCTTTTCCGCACAGATTTATTGTACCAAATCCGTAACAGATATGCAACACAAACCGAAAATTTCATACAAAAAAGACACCGGAACGTCTTTCGGCGTTCCGGTGTCTCTTGGAATCATATCACTTTGCCTGCGGATGGGCGGCGTCGTTGCGCAGGGCGCTTTCGCGGATCTTTTCCAGCGTCTGCTCGCTGAGGATGTGCTCCGCCTTGCAGGCGTCCTCGGCGGCGGTCTGCTCGTCCACGCCCAGCTGCACAAAGAAGTGGGTCAGCAGCTGGTGGCGGCTGTAAATGCGCTGAGCGATCTCCAGCCCGGGCTCCAGCAGGGTCAGGTTGCCTTCGCCGTCCACCGCGATATAGCCGTTCTCCCGCAGCTTTTTCATGGCGATGCTCACGCTGGCTTTGGTAAAGCCCAGCTCATTGACAACGTCAATGGAGCGCACTTTGCCCATACGCTGGCTCAGCATCAGGATCGTTTCAAGATAATCTTCTGCGGATTGGTGGATCTGCATGGTTTGTCCGGCCTCCTGCCTCATTCCCTCTGGGGGATTTTTCCGACAGGGGATGTGTACCCTCTGTCGTATGTTAAAGGATATCACACTTTTGCGGTTGATGCAAGTAATTCGCAGCAAGTTTTGTTAAACTAACCATATTTTTCTGCACAGAACTGCTGTTTTGCCGGTTTTGCGCCGCCCCTGTTTTGTGCAAAGGGTGCAATTCTCGGCGTTTTTGCCTTACCGTGTGGCCAGATAGGCCGCAGGGCCTGCCTCGTACAGATCGCCGCCGTGGGCGTCCAACACAACGGTCAGGGGCATATCCTGCACGGTCAGGCGGCGCACCGCCTCACAGCCCAGGTCCGGCCATGCGATCACTTCCAGCGTCTGTACGCTTTTGGCCATCAGTGCACCGGCACCGCCCAGCGCAGCCAGATATACCGCGCCGTTGCGCACCACAGCCGCCTTGACGGCGGCATCCCGCTTGCCCTTGCCGATCATGATCTTGTTGCCAAGATCCAGCAGCCGGGGGCTCATGGCGTCCATGCGCCCGCTTGTGGTAGGCCCTGCCGAGCCGATGACTTCGCCCGGGCGCTCCGGGGTGGGGCCTACATAATAGATGGCGCTGCCTTCCAGATCAAAAGGCAGGGTCTCGCCCTTGTCCAGCGCCTCCATCATCCGCTTGTGTGCCTGATCCCGGGCGGTGTACACCACGCCGGAAAGCAGCACAGTATCCCCCGCCTTCAGCGGGGCAAGCTCCTGCGCGGTGCAGGGGGTAGTCAGTCTGTATTCCATCGTTCTCCCCTCCTTACAGCTCCGCGCTGGCGCGGCGGGTCACATGGCAGGAAACGTTCACAGCCACCGGCAGACCCGCCACATGGGTGGGCATCTGCTCAATGGCAAGGCCAAGACAGGTGGTCTTTCCGCCAAAGCCCTGCGGGCCGATGCCCAGTGCATTGATGGCGGCAAGCAGCTCCTGCTCCAACTGGGCGTAGTAGGGGTCGGGGTTGGGGACATCCAGCGGGCGCAGCAGCGCCTTTTTGGCAAGATACGCCACCTTGTCAAAGCTGCCGCCCACGCCGATACCCAGCACGATGGGCGGGCAGGGGTTGGAGCCCGCCAGCTTTACGGTATCCACCACGAACTTTTTAAAGCCCTCCACGCCATCGGCGGGCTTGAGCATCTGGATGCGGCTCATGTTCTCACTGCCAAAGCCCTTGGGTGCTACCGTGATGCGGCAGCCCTCGCCGTCCACCAGATGCACCGTGATGGCCGCCGGGGTGTTATCGCCGGTGTTGCCCCGGCGCAGCGGGTCGGCCACGATGCTCTTGCGCAGATAGCCATCCGTATAGCCCCGGCGCACGCCCTCGTGGATGGCGGCTTCAAAGCTGCCGTCAATGTGCACATCCGTGCCCAGCTCCACGAACACGCAGGCCATGCCGGTATCCTGACAGATGGGCAGGTCTTTCTCCTTTGCGGCGCCAAGGTTCGACCACAGCAGGTCTAATGTGTTCTTTGCCAGCGGCCACGGCTCTTCTTCCCGCGCCTTTTCCAGCGCTGCCTGCACGTCCTGCGGCAGCTGGGTGTTGGCCTTGATGCAGAGCCGCGCCACCGTATCCGTAATGCTCTGTGCGGAGATCGTTCTCATGCCTGTGTCCTCCGCTTACAGCCGTGCCACGCCGGTCTCGCGGGCAGCCTTTGCCACGGCATTTGCCACAGCCTCGGCCACGCGGGGGTCGAACGCGCCGGGGATGATGTTCTCCTCGCTGCGGTCTGCATCGGTGATGAGGTCTGCAATGGCGTAGGCCGCAGCCAGCTTCATCTCGTTGTTGATATCCCGGGCGCGGACGCTGAGCGCGCCCTTGAACAGACCGGGGAAGCACAGCACGTTGTTCACCTGATTGGGGAAGTCGCTGCGGCCGGTAGCCATCACCCGCACGCCGCCCGCCTTGGCTTCGTCCGGCATGATCTCCGGGGTGGGGTTTGCCATGGCAAAGACGATGGCATCCTTGTTCATGGTCTTGCACAGTTCGGTGGTCAGAATGCCGGGGCGGGACACACCGATGAACACGTCAGCGCCCTCCAGCGCTTCCTTCAGGCCGCCCTTGATCTGGCGGGGGTTGGTCACCTCGCCCAGCCAGTTCTTGTGTGCTTCGGCGCTGTTGCAGCCCTTGTACAGGGTGCCGAACTGATCCACCGCCACGATGTCCTTTGCACCGGCGGTCATGAGCATCTTGATGATGGCGGTACCGGCAGCGCCGGGGCCGTTCAGGACGATGTGCACGTCCTCCATCTTTTTATTCACCACCCGCAGGGCGTTGATGAGGGCAGCAGTGACCACGATGGCGGTGCCGTGCTGGTCATCGTGGAACACCGGGATGTCCAGCTCCCGCTCCAAGGTCTCCTCGATCTCGAAGCACTCGGGACTCTTGATATCCTCCAGATTGATGCCGCCAAAGGTGGGCGCAATGGCCTTGCAGGCTGCAATAACGCTGGCAGCATCGTGGGCGTCGATGCAGATGGGGAAGGCGTCCACGCCGCCAAACTCCTTGAACAGCACGGCCTTGCCCTCCATGACCGGCAGACCGGCCTCCGGGCCGATATCGCCCAGACCCAGCACGGCGGTGCCGTTGGAGACAACGGCTACCATGTTGCCCTTGAAGGTGTACTTATATACATCCTCCGGGTTTTCCTTGATCTTGCGGCAGGGCTCGGCCACACCGGGGGTGTAGGCGGTGGACAGGTCATCGCGGGTGACGACCTCCACCTTGCTCACGATGCCCACCTTTCCCTTGTGGGTCTCGTGCATTTCCAGAGCTGCTTTATTGTAATCCATGGTTTTATCCTCCAATTTCAGCAAAAGGCTTTCCCCCGCAGGGAAAGGCTCATACAGTTTTATTGTAACAGAACCGTCCGGGTATTTCCACCGGTTTTGCGGCATTTCCCGCCCCAAAGCGGGCAAAAGTGATACCTGTGCCGGGCGGCATTTGTGGAATTTTCGCAAAAATCTTTTCTTTTCGCATTTTTCCGTTATAATAGGATGGTATGATATTTGCATTCTCCGTGAAAACGGTCTGCTATTTTTAGGAGGTATCTCTTTTGAAACGCATTACCAAGATCCTGTTGTGTGTGCTGTGCGCGGTGGCTGCTGTGCTGTGCGTAGCTGCTGCCTGCTTTATGCTGACCAAGAAGCAGAGCGGCACCACGGCAAACTCTGCCGCATCCGGCGCAAGCGTGTCCACCTACGGCAAGGTGTCGGATTTCGACTACGCCAACTTCGATTACTCCAAAGGGCTGGACGATAACGGCCACTGGACCGGCATCCGCGCACTGGACTATGTGACCCTGCCGGATGATGTGTCCGCGCTGCCGCTTTCCAAGGCCGACATCGAGCCCACCGAGGCCGAGATCCAGACTCAGATCGACACTTTGCTGAACCAGTACGCCACCACCCAGAACATCACCGACCGGGCAGCCCAGAGCGGCGACACCGTGAACATCGACTATTCCGGCGCGGTGGACGGCGTAGCCTTTACCGGCGGCACCGCCACCGGCTACGACCTGACGCTGGGCAGCCACGCCTTTATTGACGGCTTCGAGGATCAGATCATCGGCCACAACATCGGCGACACCTTTGATGTGACCGTTACCTTCCCGGAGGGCTACGGCGACTCCACCGACGCCGAGGGCAACACCATCCCCCTCAGCGGCAAGGAGGCCGTGTTCAGCGTGACCCTGAACGCCATCACCCAGAGCGTTGTGCCCACCCTGACCGACGAGTGGGTGGAGAGCAATTTTGCCGCCAGCGACGACCTGCACACCGCAGACGCCCTGCGCCAGTACTTTGACAGCGCCCTGTACGCCAACAATCTGGACAACGCCGCGATGGACTATCTGCTCACGAACTCCACCTTTAAAGAAGTCCCCACCCAGATCACCAGCTACTACATCCGTATGTTCCTGAACTACCACTCTCAGCTGGCTACCCAGTACGGCATGGAGCTGGACGCCTACGCACAGGCCAAGGGCTACGCCGATGCCAACGCGATGCTGGCGGATTCCGATGCTTACTTTGAGCATCTGGCCAAGCAGGATCTGGTCTTTCAGGCCATTGCGGAGCAGCTGGACATCACCCCCACACAGGAGCAGATTGACAGCGCCAACAGCTCCTACGCCGACACCTACGGCGCACAGCGCAGTATGCTGAACGCCTTGCAGCTGGCGGTGCTGGACAAGGTGGAGGAAAGCGCCGTGCTTTCCTGACAGTGCGTCTGCCGGAGCGTGAACGATTTCAATGCGCTCCGCTTTGCTCTGCGCATAGATAGCGGAAAAATTATTTTTAATAGAGCAATGCCGGAGCGTCTGCGGACGCTCCGGCATTGCATTTTCACGAGAGGGGTCGTGGAGGAAAACGGCAGCTGCCGCGCCGCTTTCTTCGAAAGCGCGGCGCGGCGGGCGTGCCCGCTCCCCCGGGGGGAGCTGTCGCGCAGCGACTGAGGGGCTATAAATGGAGAAGCGAAAAAAGCGTTAAAGCGATAGCGCCGACTGGCGCAGCGCTAGCTTTTTTGTGCTTCGACTTCTTCTTTAGGATTGTTAAGGGCGTGCAGCCCTTGACCCGTTGCGGGGTGGGTGGAGTCCAGAGGTAGGGAGGGGGGAATCGGAACACCCCTCCCTGCCTCTGGCCCAGCGGAGCGTCCTTGCACGCTGAAAGCAAGCAGAAGCTTTCCCCCAGCGGCGTTGCAGATGAATTTTCCGCTGCATTTTCTCCTTACAAAGCAAAAGGCCGCTGCACGGTGAGGTGCAGCGGCCTTTTGTTTTCCACATTTTTACTTTGCAGTGTTGATAAAGCTGCGGTTATCCCACAGGTACTTGATGCCGGAGATGGCGGTCACAGCGGCCACCATCCAGCACAGGGCGATGGAGACCACCACCACGATGGAAACACTGTCCACCGTGCCGCGGTAGCTCAGGGCAGTGCCGAAGAAGTAGAAGATGATGCTCAGCATCTGCAGCACGGTCTTTACCTTGCCCCACATATTGGCGGCGATGACCTTGCCGTCCTTGGCACCGGCGGCCACCATGCGCAGACCGGACACCGCAAATTCGCGCGCCAGGATGATGCACAGCACCACGGGGCTGCACACACCATCCCGCAACATATAGATAAAGGCCACGGTGGTCAGCAGCTTGTCAGCCAGCGGGTCGGCAAACTTGCCGAAATCCGTGACCATGTGCCACTTGCGTGCCAGATGGCCGTCCAGAAAGTCGGTAAAGCTGGCAGCGGCAAACACGATGCCTGCCAGCAGGTAGAAGGTAGCGTTAAAATTACCGTCCACGATGCTGTCCAGACTGGTCAGGGACACAAAGATCATGAACACCGGCACCAGAATGATGCGGGTCAGGGTAAGTTTATTGGGCAGATTCATAGGTTTTATCCTCCAATTCGTTATTTTACGACCGTACCATACAGATCGTAAAGGTCGCTGTCCTCTACCAGCACATCATAGAACTGGCCGGGGTACAGCGGTTCCTCGCTGGAAACGCAGACGCAGCCGTCCACTTCCGGCGCATCGCCGGTGGTGCGGCAGAGGTACAGGCCGTTTTCCTCGTCGATGCCGTCACACAGAACGTGCACGGTCTGGCCCACCTTTTCGGCCTGCTTCTGCGCCATGATGCCGGTCTGGATCTGCATCACCAGCTCGGCGCGCTTATCCTTGACTTCCTGCTCGATCTGACCGTCCATCTTGGCTGCCACAGTGTTCTCCTCGGCGGAGTAGGCAAAGCAGCCCAGACGGTCGAACTGCACTTCCTTGACGAAGTTGCACAGATCCTCGAACTGCTCCTCGGTCTCGCCGGGGAAGCCTGCGATCAGGGTGGTGCGCAGGGTGATGCCGGGAATCTCCCGGCGCAGCTTGCCGATGACCTCCAGCAGCTCCGCACGGGTGGAGCGGCGGTTCATGTTCTTGAGGATGGTATCATTGCAGTGCTGGATGGGCAGGTCGAGGTAGGGCACCACCTTCTCGTTGCGCTTCATGGCGGCGATAAATTCATCGGTAATGCGCTCCGGGTAGGCGTACATGATGCGGATCCATTCCAGCCCCGGCACCTTGTTCAGCTTGTCCAGCAGCTCACAGATGCTGCCGGGCTTGCCCCAGTCCTCGCCATAGGCGGTGGGGTCCTGCGCCACCACGATCAGCTCCTTCACGCCCTCACCGGCCAGCCAGCGGGCTTCGGCCACGCAGTCGGCCATATCGCGGCTGTGCAGCGGGCCGCGGATGCCGGGGATGGCGCAGTAGTGGCAGCGGTTGTTGCAGCCCTCGGCGATCTTTAAGTACGCATAGTGGGCGGGCGTGCCGATGACGCGCTTGCCGCCCAGCGGGAAGTCCTTTTTGGCACCGTAGCTTTCCAGATGATCCTCGCCGTGGAACAGCCGCTCCACGATGGTGTCAATGGCCTTGTTGGAAGCGCAGCCCACAACAGCGTCCACCTCGGGGATCTCTTCCTCGATCTGGCTGCGGTAGCGCTCGGCAAGGCAGCCGGTAACGATGACCTTCAGGTTCGGGTTCTGCTGCTTGTAGGCGCAGGCTTCCAGAATGTTTTCAATGGCTTCGGTCTTGGCACTCTCGATAAAGCCGCAGGTGTTCACAAGGATGACATCGGCTTCGGCCAGATCGGCCACAGTCTCGTGCCCGGCAGACAGCAGGATGTGCACCATCACATCCAGATCCACCTGATTCTTCGGGCAGCCAAGGGAAATACACGCAATTTTCATAAGGGATGATACTCTCTTTCTCTTTTGAGGGATGCTTTTAAAATTTTACGGGAGGGTCATTCCCCCTCCTCCACCCTGCGGATGGCTTCTTTGATGACGGGGTAGGCAAAGCCGCGGCGCTGCAGGGCGGCCACCACAAGGTCGCGGCGGCCGATGGCCAGTTTTTTGCGGTAGCGGCTGTCCACCAGCGCGGCGGCGGCTTCCAGCTCCGGGTCATCGCCGCCGTCCTCCGGGGCGTAGACCGCTTCCAGCGCGCCCGCTACCTCGGCAGGGGCAAGCCCCTTCTGGCGCAGGCTCTGGGCGGCGGCGCGGCGGCTTTTGCGGGCAGCCAGCAGACTGTGTGCCCGTGCTTCGGCGTAGCGGGCATCGTTCACATAGTCCAGCTGCACCATCTCCGCCACAGCGGCGGCAGCGGCCTGTTCGGTATAGCGGCGGCACAGCCGCTCATACAGCATATTGGCAGAGACCTCCTGCCCGGCCAGCGTTTCCAGCGCGCTCGCCCGCGCCTTGGCGGGGTCGGCGCACTTTTCCGCATCCGGGCGGGGTCGGCGGCGGTAGAAGGCCATTTAGTCCTCCACCATGATATCCAGCTCACTCTCGCTGCTGCGGGTGGGTGCCTTGACTACCGGCTCCTTTGCGGCGGCGGGGTCGGCGGGCTTTTCCGCTGCGGCAACAGTGCGGCCGACCGGGCGGCGGGTGGCGTACAGCTTATCGGCGTTGGCGCGGATCTGCCCCTCGATGTCGTTTGCGATCTCGGGGTTATCCTTTAAGAACTGCTTGGCGTTGTCGCGGCCCTGACCCAGACGGATATCGCCGTAGTTGAACCATGCACCGCTCTTCTGCACGATGCCCAGCTTGACGCCCACGTCGATGAGCTCGCTCATTTTAGAGATGCCCTCGCCGAACATGATGTCGAATTCGGCCTCACGGAACGGCGGAGCCACCTTGTTCTTCACGATCTTGGCGCGGGTGTGGTTGCCGATAAACTGACCGGAGGAGTCCTTCAGACCCTCCACGCGGCGGATGTCGATACGCACCGAGGCGTAGTACTTCAGGGCGCGGCCGCCGGTGGTCACCTCCGGGTTGCCGTACATGACGCCCACCTTCTCACGCAGCTGGTTGATGAACACGCAGACCGTGTTGGTCTTGCCGATGACACTGGTCAGCTTACGCATGGCCTGACTCATCAGACGTGCCTGCAGGCCCACATGGCTGTCGCCCATCTCGCCCTCGATCTCGGCGCGGGGCACCATGGCGGCTACCGAGTCCACTACGATGGCATCAATGGCACCGGAGCGCACCAGCGCTTCGCAGATCTCCATGGCCTGCTCGCCGGTGTCCGGCTGGCTGACCAGCAGGTTGTTGATGTCCACGCCCAGCGCCTCGGCATAGGTGGGGTCCAGTGCGTGCTCAACGTCGATAAAGGCCACCTCGCCGCCCTTCTTCTGGGCTTCGGCAAGGATGTGCAGTGCCAGCGTGGTCTTACCGCTGGATTCCGGGCCGTACACCTCGATGATGCGGCCGCGCGGCACACCGCCCACGCCCAGCGCCAGATCCAGCCCCAGACTGCCAGTAGAGATGGCATCCACCTGCATGGAGGCGTTGTCGCCCAGCTTCATGACGGCACCCTTGCCGAACTGCTTTTCGATCTGCGCCAGCGCCGTAGCCAGCGCGTCCTTCTTGGCTTCCGGCTCGGTCTTTTGGGTAGCCGGTGCAACGTTGTTGTTCTGATTTTTTGCCATAGCCTGCTGCTCCTTTTATCCTTTGGGCCCGCAGAGGGCGGGCTGTCCTTCGCTTTCCTTCTTAGTATAACACAAAATCAAAATATTACAACAAGAAGTTGTTTGTTTTTTCCAATTTATTTTGCGCGATGGGCGATCACACAGCGGTCGTTGCCGCCAAAGTCCTGTATGCAGCGAATATCTGCCCATCCGTTCTCTGCCAGCAGGGCGCTTACAGCTTCCCGCTGCTGCCAGCCGATCTCCAACACCAGCGCCCCGCCGGGGCACAGCGCATTTTGGTAGTGCTGCGCCAGCGCCCGGTAGAATACAAGGCCGTCCTCCCCGGCTTCCAGCGCCATAGCAGGCTCCTGCGCCACCTCGGGCTGCAGCTGCTCCATCTCGGCGGCGGTCAGGTAGGGCGGGTTCGAGACGATGAGTTCCAGCTGCCCCTCCGGCAGGGTTTCCCAGTAGGTGAACAGGTCGCCCTGCACCGGCTGCACCGCGTAGGCGGGCTTTTGGTTCGCCCGCAGTGCGTTCAGCGCCGGGCCCCAATCAAAAGCAGGGGCATTTGCCTGCTCAAGAGCGGTAGACTCCAATACATTCTCGGTCTGTCTGCCCTGTCCGCTCAACGCGCAGCGGGCGTTCTTTTCCAGATAGGCAAAGGCCGCAGGGCTTTTTTCCACGCAGGTCACCTGCGCGGCGGGACAAAAGCGCTTGACCCCCAACCCCAGACAGCCTGTGCCGGCGCAGAGGTCCAGCACCCGGGGCGCTGCAATGCCCGCAAGGGTCTCGGCGGCGGCCTGCGCCACCACCTCGGTATCTGCCCGGGGGCAGAGCACCCCGGGGCCTACCGCCAGCTCAAAGTCTAAAAAGCTCCAGCTGCCGCAGAGGTATTGCAGCGGCTCCCGCGCGGCGCGGCGGGTGCAGAGCACTTCCAGCGCCGCCGCCTGCTCTGCGGTCAGCGGACGGTCGGAAAGCCGCACGTCCCGCCCGGTCGCCAGCCGGAACAGCTCCCGCGCGTCAAAATCCGCGTCCGGGCAGCCTGCGGCGGTCAGCCGCTGTTCCACCTCCCGCACCGCTGTGCGGGGGAGCATTGCTTCGTTTACCATTTGCCTTCCTCCGGGTTTTCGGGCAGCACGGGGGTGATGGCGGCAATGGCTACCTCGATCATGCTGTCGTCCGGCTCAAAGACGGTAAGATGCTGCACCCAGATGCCCGGCTGACGGATGATGCGGGTAGCAATGTTATCCGACCGGCCGCACCACTTGAGCAGCTCGTAGCTGATGCCCATGACCAGCGGCAGCAGCAGCAGCTTGCACACCACCCGCAGGCCGATGCTGCCCCATGGCAGCACACTGTACAAAAACACGCTGACGATGACCACCAGAATGAGGAAGCTGGTGCCGCAGCGGGGATGGAAGCGGGTGTACTTGCGCACATTCTCCACGGTCAGCGGGTCGCCCGCTTCGTAGCAGGCAATGGTCTTGTGCTCTGCGCCGTGGTATTCAAACACCCGGTGGATCTCCTTCATTTTAGAGATGCCCACCATATAGGTCAGGAAGATGGCCACCTTCAGCACGGCTTCCAGCACCACCTTGCCCCAGCGCCCCAGCGGCAGCAGACGGTTCACCCCGCCCACAAGGAAGGTGGGCAGTACGGTAAACAGCAGAATCGCCAGCAGACCGCCCAGCACCGCCGCAACGGTCAGCAGCGCATTCTCGGCTTTTTCGCCCAGATGTTTCCCCACCCATTTTTCAAAGGCGGTCTCCTCCTCGGCGGGGTCGTAGTCGTCCCCCATGCTTACCTGTGCCGAGTACATCATGTAGCGGTAGCCCACGATCATGCTCTCAATCATGGCAATGGCACCGCGCACCAGCGGGATCTTCATCCATACCCCGTGGGCGGGGGTGGGGTCGAGCTTGGTCTCAATGGTGCCGTCCGGTTTGCGCACGGCACAGCACATCTGTTTGGGGCCGCGCATCATGATGCCCTCCATCAGTGCCTGCCCGCCTACGCTGGTCTTAAAGCGTTCCTTTTTAGGTTGATTCATTGGCTTCTCCCGATATCCGCCCCTGCCGCTTGCGGCATAGGACGGTCTTTTTTGTATTTTATCCGGGGCTATGCCCGGGCAAAGCTCATTTTAGCACACAAATGTGACAAAATCTGTGTTTTGGGCGTTTCTCACGCCTTGTGGTACAGCGGCAGACCCAAGGTGACCACGGTGCCGCGCCCGAGGGTGCTCTTGATATCCAGCGTGCCGTCCAGCGCGGTCATGATGGAATCCACCAGCGCCAGACCGATGCCGCTGCCGCGCACCGAGTTGCTGCCCTTGTAGAACTTGGTCTTTACGTTTTCCAGATCCTCCGGCGGGATGCCGCGTCCCTGATCGATGATCTCCACAAAGGCCTTGTACTCCCCTGCCCACAGTTTGACCGTGATGCGGCCGCCGGGGGCAGAGTATTTGATAGCATTGTCCAGAATATTGATGAACACCTGCCGCAGACGGTCCGGGTCGGCGTAGACAGGGATCATCTCCTCCGGCTCGGTGTAGTGGAGCAGCAGCCCCTCCTGTCGGATGCGTGCTTCGCAGAAAAGCACCGCATCGGTCAGTTCTGCCACCAAGTCCAGCGGGCGGCACTCCATGCGGATGCGTCCGTTCTGCAGGCGGCTGAAATCCAGCAGCTCCTCCACCATATTGTTCAGCCGCCCGGTCTCATTGTTGATGATCTCCAGCCCCTTGCGGTAGTTCTCGTCGGTGGGGTCGTCCAAGGTCATCAGGGTCTCCACCCAGCCCCGGATGGAGGTAAGCGGGGTGCGCAGCTCGTGGGACACCGAACTGATGAACTCGTTCTTCATCTTCTCGGTCTCTTCCAGTCCCTCAGCCATCTGGTTGATAGTGCCGCGCAGCCGGTCCACCTCGTCGTGGGGGTCGCCGGTCAGGGGCAGACGCACATCCAGTTCGCCCCGGGCAATGCCGGCAGCGGTGCGCTCCACCTGCCCCAGCGGCACCACAATGCCCCGCACGAAGTACAGCCCGGACATGATCGTAAACAGCAAGATCGCCACCGCAAGGAACACACTGATGATGATGGCGTTTTTGACCTGCCGCTCCACCAGCGCCAGACTGGTGACCAGCCGCAGCGCGGCCACGTCCTCAGCATCGTAGGGCACCAGCGAGCAGGCCGCCATGACTACCTCGCCAGACTGGGTGCGGTACACCGCCACGCCCAGACCGTCCGGCGCACCGAGCGCCTGTTCAAAGTCCCTGCTGCTGACGATGCCCTCCGCGTCCGTACCGCTGGAGGAGGCGATCACGCTGCCGTAGCTGTCCAGCAGCATGAACTCGTATTTATCCTTATCGGCAAACTGTTCCACCATGCGCCGCAGCGCCAGACTGCGGCTGGCAGCGGCGCTCTGGGCGGTATCGCCGGTATACATTTTCAGCTGACCGGTCACCGAGGAGAACCGCCGGTACATAATTTGCTGCACACTGCCGTAGTAGCTGCGGGTATAGCTGTACAAAAACATTACCTCGGCCAGCAGCACCACCAGTACGGTGATGAGCAGATTGCCCCGCAGCCAGCGGCGGGTGATACCGCTTCGCATAACAGTGTCCTCCTTTCGGTGAGTATCGATAATAAAAAGATATTTTTTTGTGATTCAGGAAAGTCCGTAGGACTTTCCTGAATCACATTTTTACTCTTCCCACCGGTAGCCATAGCCCCACACAGTCATGATGTGGGTGGGGTGGCTGGGCTCGTCCTCCACCTTCATGCGCAGGCGGCGGATGTTCACATCCACGATCTTTACGTCGCCGAAGTAGTTCTCGCCCCAGACGCCTTTCAGGATTTTTTCGCGCACCAACGCGGTGCCCGGGTTGCGGAAGAACAGCTCCATGATCTGGAACTCCACCTGTGTCAGCTCAATGGGCTGACCGGCTTTCAGCAGCACGCGGCGGTTCTCGTCCAGCACGAACTCGCCGCTGGTCAACGTGCCCAGTGGGGTGTTCCCGTTGCTGTCCTCCTCCTTGTTGCGGGTCACCCGGCGGCACAGCGCCTCCACACGCGCCAGCAGCTCGCTGACGCTGAAAGGCTTGGTCATATAATCGTCTGCGCCGATGGACAACCCGCGGATTTTATCCTGCTCCTGCCCCTTGGCGCTGAGGATGATGATGCCGATCTGCTGGTCGGTGCGGCGGATGGTCTCGCACAGCGAGAATCCGTTCATGCCCGGCAGCATCACGTCCAGAATGGCGGCATCGCAGCCGGGTTTCTGCGCCAGCAGCGGCAGAGCGGCTTCGGCGCTTTCAGCCTCCACCACCTCCATCCCCGCATGGCGCAGGTTCAGGGCGATCATATCGCGGATATTGGTTTCATCTTCTACAACAAGCACTCGTACCATGCAGCATCCTCCATTCCTTAATTCAGCAGATACAACGCCTTGGAAAGGCGATAGTTTGTGTCGGCAAGCAAAACGTCCGGGCCCATTCTGGCCTGCAGCTGGCGGGACGCCACCACGCCGAGCCTTGTCCAGCCGGTAGAATTGGCCGAGGTCCTTGCCAGCCGTACCGTCAGCACCAGCTCATCCTCGTCTACGGTGCGCAGCTCCACTGCACCGTCATATTCCTCGCTGTCGGTCAGTTTCAGGTTGCCCTCCCACTCGGCGGGCAGCTCGATATAACAGTTGGTCTCCTCGTCCAGCAGGCCAAAGCTTTTTTCCGGGTGGCTGCTGGTGTAGTCCATCCAGACGATAAAATCCATGCGGCGGCTCTGGCTCAGGTTCAGCAGACCCGCCTCGTCCGGCTGGGTGGGGATCTCCACGATGCCGTCCCCGTCCAGATCCCGGCTGACCAGCGTGGGCACGTTGCGCAGAGAGACGTTATACAGCCGCTGGCTGCTGATCCTTGTGGCGGGCACCATTTGCTGGCTGTTCTCGTCGTAGCACAACAGCACCGAAGCCAGATTGTTGCCGGAAATGCCGGTCCAGCCGTCCAGCACCAGATAATGCCGCCCGTCTGCGCCTGCACCCGCCGCCACCGAAGCGCAGCCGGAAAACTTATCTGCGGAAAGGCCGTTGACCGCCACCTGCCGGAAGCTGCCCTCCCGGTCTGCGGTCAGCAGCTCGATCTGCACACTGCCGTCCTCCTGCGTGGACATCAGGATCAGATCCTGACTGCTGCCGCCGGTGATATTTTCCACCAGATACTGCTCGTACTGCTGCTCGAGAATGGTGGACAGAGTGCCGTCCTGATAGGAATACACCGCCAGATAGTGGTCATTCTGGGCAGCGGTATAGCCCACCACCAGCTGGCAGCTGTCTGTATCCTGCAACTGAGCAAGGCTGACGTTCTCCACCGTTTCGGCAAGGCCTTCCACGCTCTGGCGCACCTGCCAGCTTCCGGCGTCATCCCGCTGCAAAATGGCTACGCAGACGTTGGCGGTCTGGGCAGTGGTATACAGCACCGCCGCATCCTGCTGGCCGTCGCCATCCAGATCCTGCAGCACAAAGGGAGAAAGCAGCTCGCCCTGAATGGGATATTTCAGCTGGGCGCTCTCACCCAGCCAGTCGTTCAGGGCAGTTTGCAGCGCACCGTAATCGCCGGAAAGTTTCGGGGCACGCAGCAGTTCCTCTACCTGTGCCTTTTCGTTGGCCGGCAGCACAGTCTGGCAGCTGCACAGCACAAAGCACAGCAGCGTGCACAGCACCAGCCGCAGCCTGTGGGTTCTGTTCATACCGGTCAACCTCCTTCCGGGCATAAAATGCTATTTTCAGTATACCACACTTTGCGGACACAAAAAAGGGGGTGGGACATATCCGGCAAGCTTGCGCGTGGGACGATTTTGAATGCGCGCCGCGACTGAGGGGGTAACCCCCTATAACAAAAAAGAAACCACTGCACAAAAGCTGTGCAATGGTTTCTCTTGTTACTGTATCAAACAGTCAGAGCAGGATCAGACGAGCTCCAGAACTGCCATCTCAGCTGCATCGCCGCGGCGAGCGCCGATCTTGATGATGCGGGTGTAGCCGCCGTTGCGGTCAG
>ENA-UOJJ01002162-UOJJ01002162.1-human-gut-metagenome-genome-assembly--contig:-CS66-NODE-2162-length-25766-cov-6.186457_pt1 | contig 25766 bp, 26 predicted proteins | sample MGYA00242343_ERZ723890 | MGnify/ENA metagenome assembly ERZ723890
GGGCATAAAGCAGGGCTGCCGCCCAGCAAAAAATATTTGCTAGTGCGACAGCCCCGTTAATTTCTTTATCGATGCATGGACCGCTTATTGCTTACTCTCCGCGGTTTCTGCTCTGCTCTCTGCGCTGTCCGTTCTGCATGCGGTTCTGATATCTCTCGTTCCGCTCTTCATTCTGCATACGATTCTGATATCTCTCGTTCCGCTCTTCGTTCTGCATACGATTCTGCTGTCTTTCGCTGCGCTCCTCGTTCTGCATGCGGTTCTGCCCGCAGCTGTTTCTCTCCTGATTTTCGGAGCGATTCTGCTCGCGTCTTCTCTGAGACTCATTCTGCATGCGGTTTTCGGACTGGTTCCTCGATTGTTTTCTGTTGTCTGACATACGTCTACCTCCTGAGAATCAATGGTTCGTGCCAAGGGCAGCCATCCGGGTCCTGCATTTCGTTCCGAATGGTTACCGGGTACAGGATTAGTATGTCAGAAAAGAAGCAGTTTATGCAATCATCTTCACCTTCGTCCCCGGAAGATCTGAACAGCAAAGCCAATCATAACCAGCGCCCAGAAGACCGGCGAAAGAAGGATACGGAACGCAAGGCTGAAGACCGTCCCAATGATTACGAATATAACTACGATAATCAAAATCAGAATCAGATATACCTTCCAGGGCTGGATCCGGCGCACTTTCTTCTCGCTTCGGTAAGAGGATCTCTCCGCCTGCTGCGAGTAGGAATAGCCGGAAGCGGAAGAACTTCCGCTTCCGGCACCGGCGCCGCTTCCGCCCTGTGTCTCGATGATAGTTCGCGCAATGAGACGGGGATCGCCCAGATCATCCATGACCTGTTCTTCCGTCTGTCCCTTGCGGATCTCGCCGGTAATATAATCCCGGTAATACTGCAGGTTGGCCTCGATCACCTGATTCGATACTTTTCCACGCAGTGCATCCTCCAACCGGTTTAAAAATTCTCCTGTATTCATACTCTACTCCCAAATGTAACGATCCAGAGTCTCCCGCCCAATTCTGCCTATGCTGTATCCTGCTGCGGATAACTACTCTAAAATAATCGTAAACGGTCCGTCATTCAGCAGTTTCACCTGCATGTGTGCTCCGAAGGAGCCGGTCTCCACATGCGGAATATAGCTTCTGCAGGTCTCCACGAAATATTCATACAGTTCTTCCGCCATGGCCGGAGCTGCTGCCTGAAGGAAATTCGGGCGGTTACCCTTGCGGCAGTCTGCGTAAAGCGTAAATTGTGAGATCACAAGAACCGATCCTCCAACATCCTTCAGGGAAAGATTCGTCTTCCCTTCCGCATCCGCGAAGATCCGGAGTCCTGCCATCTTCTTTACGATCCGATCTACATCCTCTTTTGTATCTTCTGTGCCAACACCAAGGAGAACCAGGAATCCCTGATCAATGGCTCCGATCACCTGCTCGTCCACAATAACGGAAGCATGCGCTACTCTCTGAATTACTGCCTTCATGCCTGATCTCTTCTCCTCTTATCCGAACAGACGATTCAGAGCGCTGAAGATACTGCGGATCGAGGAACGGGTGATGTTGGAGCTTACGCCAACGCCGTATGTCGTGTGTCCGGTATCCAGATCCACCATATGCAGGTACGTCGCCGCCTTGGACTTAGAACCCTGGGTCAGCGCATGCTCGTCGTAATCCAGAACGCGCGCGCTCAGCTTCACCTTGGAGAGGATCGCTGCCTTCACGGCGTCGATAGGGCCATTGCCGAGAGCTTCCGACTCGAAGGTCTGGCCAACATACTTGAAGATAACCTTTGCCTTCGTATCCATGCCGACATCCTCGATCTCGTAGCGGATCAACTCGAATGGAGAGGAAATCTCCAGATATTCCTTCCTGAAAGTATCGTAGATCTGCTCCGGAGCTACTTCGCCCTGCTTCTCCGCGATCACCTGGATCACATCCGCGAACTCCTTGTGCATGCCCTTCGGCATCTTGAAGCCGTAGCAGGTCTCCATTACATAAGCGACTCCGCCCTTGCCAGACTGGCTGTTGATGCGGACAATCGGCTCGTACTGTCTTCCCACATCGGTCGGATCGATCGGCAGATACGGAACCTCCCAGTAGGGATTGTTTCTCTCATGCATCGCCTTGACGCCCTTGTTGATCGCATCCTGATGGGAACCGGAGAATGCGGTGAATACCAGCTTGCCGGCATAAGGGTGACGCTCCGGCACCTTCATCTTGCAGCAACGCTCGTATACATCCATGATCTCGTTGATATTCTCCAGGTTCAGGTTCGGATTCAGGCCCTGGGAGAACATATTGTAGGCAATATTCAGAATATCCACGTTGCCGGTACGCTCGCCGTTGCCAAACAGAGTACCTTCCACACGATCAGCGCCTGCCAGCAGCGCCAGCTCCGCCGCTGCCACGCCGGTTCCGCGATCATTGTGCGGATGTACGCTCAGAGTGATGCAGTCGCGGTTCTTGAAATGCGTACTCATCCACTCGATCTGGTCGGCATATACATTTGGCGTATTCATCTCTACGGTTGCCGGAAGATTGAAGATGATCTTATTGTCCGGCGTCGGCTGCCAGATATCCTGCACAGCGGTGCATACTTCCAGCGCATAATCCAGCTCGGTTCCGGTAAAACTCTCCGGAGAATACTCCAGGATGATCTTGCCGGGGAAGTCTTCCGCCTTCTCCTTCACCATCTTGGTACCATCAATCGCGATCTGCTTAATCTCGTCGCGGGTCTTTCCGAATACAACATCTCTCTGCAGCGTAGATGTGGAGTTGTAAATATGTACAATCGCGCGCGGAACACCCTTCAGTGCCTCAAACGTGCGGTTAATCAGATGCTCTCTGCACTGAACCAGTACCTGAACGGTTACATCATTCGGAATCAGGCGGCGATCCACCAGCTGACGCAGGAAATCATACTCCAACTGAGATGCAGACGGGAAGCCCACCTCGATCTCCTTGAAGCCCAGTTTCACCAGAAGGTTGAACATCTCCACCTTCTCAGACACAATCATGGGCTCAATCAGTGCCTGGTTGCCGTCTCTCAGATCCACGCTGCACCAGTCAGGAGCCTTCTCAATCTCCTTGTCCGGCCAGGTGCGCTCCGGGAAATGTACCACAGGTATTCTCTGATATCTCTTATAATTTAACATTGCTTTTCTCCTTACTCCAATCCTTGTTCTATCAGTTCTGACAGTTCCTTCATGGCCTTCTCTTCGTCTTCTCCTTCACAGCTCAGCTCAATCTCGCTGCCGCCAGGAACACAGGCACTCAGAACACTCAGAACACTCTTCGCATTCGCATGTACATCCTTATATGTAAATTCAATTCTGCTCTGGTACTCCATCGCTTTCTGACATAACCGCCCTGCCGGGCGTAGATGCAGGCCGACCGCTGTGTTTATCAATATTTTTCTTGTTACCATAATTCACCGCCTTATTACCGCTTAGTCTCCTGCGCTTGCTGCCGCTGAACTCTCCGCCGCATTTTCTTCTGCCGAAGCGGAAGTCTCCGCTTCTGAAGAAGCGTTCGGATCCACCAGCGTTACCGTTATCTGGCTGGTTCCCACCTGCCCATAACCGCCGCCGGTCAGAATCGGCGTTACCAGCACCTTATGCTCACCTGCCGCCAGGCCGCGAAGACTGATGGAAGCCTTCAGGCCATTCGCTTCCAGCTGATCCAGATCCTCCTCCAGGCCGCTGATCGTGAGCGAAACGCTGGATTCCTGAATCGAATATGTCAGCTGTTCAGGAATATCGTTTATTATAAGTGTATTTGTCTCCAGTGTAAAGGTTCTCTGACGCAAAGGCTCGATTTTCAGTGTAAAAGTCACCTCATAGTTGTCATCGAAGATCTCCACGCCCTCCGGCAGATATCTTCGGATATCTACCGTCACCGTCTGCGTCTCGGATGCGCCCGTGACATCCAGCTCCGTAACGTCGATGCTGGTAATCCGGTTCATATCCGCTTTCAGGCCGGACAGCCGGATCTTATCCGGATTCACGTCCACGCCGGTATAGCGATAACCAGGCGCCACAGCATCGATTCCCTGAACCTCCGGGGTAATCGTAACACTCTGCACAGCCATCACAGGAATCGTCACCTTCACAAGGCCAGTCAGCTGAACCATCGTGTCCTTGTGGCTGCCCAGGTCCAGGAGCTCTCCATTGCCGTCATAGAACTTCAGTTCCGCCTGCAGGGTTGTCGTCTCATTCAGATCGCTGGCATCCACATCCACAACCGCACTGCGAACCAGATGCGCCACAGATTCCGGTGCGCGCACCGTTACCGTCTCCGGATTTGTCGTAACATTGCCAATGGCGTAACCGGAAGCGGGCTCGCCCGTCACGTTTGCCGTAATCGGAACTGTCACATTCGTCAGACTCTCCAGTTTCACCTCGATACTTCTCGTCCGAAGATCAATATTACTGTCGGAAACTTTTCCCGTCATACAGGTTACTGTCACAGGAACCTGTGTATCCTGATACATATCCTGAAAATCCGCAACCGCCTTGAAATCATCAGCGGAAATGCGGGCAGACGTCTCCCGGTTCACCGTCACAGCGATTGTCGCCGTCTGCTTGCCTACGACCTCCACAGAAAGCCCCCGCTCCGTGATCAGTTCCTCGTGCTCAAATTCCACCGGAATCCCGGAGATCGTATAAGTCGAGATCGGATTGCTGTAGGATACGACCGAAAGCCAGATAAAGAAAGCGAAGGCCAGGGAAAGCAGCTTCAGCGACCAGTTATTCATCAGCTTTTTTTTCATGCTTCAGCCACTCCTTCCAACGTCCAAGCCCACGGGCCTGCTTCTGCTCCGGCGCCATCAGTTCCTTCAGATTCTCCCGCAGCTGCTCTGCCGTCAGCCCCAGTCGCAGCCCACCTCCGGAAGCCACCGAAACGCGTCCGGTCTCCTCTGAAACGATAATTGTAAAGCTGTCTGTCGCCTCACTGACGCCAAGCGCCGCGCGGTGTCTCGTGCCCAGTTCCTTGCTGACAGAGGAATTCGATGAGAGCGGCAGATAGCAAGTCGCCGACACAATACGATTCCCGCATATAATTACTGCTCCGTCATGCAGTGGTGTGTTATGCTCAAAAATATTAATCAGGAGCTGGCTGGTAACCACCGCATCCACAGTGATACCTGTCTTGATATACTCCTGAAGAGGGAGCTCTCTCTCAATTACAATCAGTGCGCCAGTACGTGTACGCCCCAGGGCATAGGAAGCCTTCACCAGCTCATCGATCGTATTCTCATCAAAATGAGATTGGACCTCTGATGTGCCTTTGGTGAAGAAATTCATAAGCACATTTCCCTTGCCCAGCTGCTCCAGCGCCTTACGAAGCTCCGGCTGAAATACAACTACAAGTGCCATGATAATAATATTCAGCGAATTCTGCGCAATGAACAGAATCGTATTAAACTCGAATAACAATGCCACGCCAAAGAACAACAGGATCACCACAATTCCCTTCAGCAGGAACCATGTTCTTGTATTCTTTACCCACACCAGAAGGTGATAGATCACATAGGCAATGATCAGCATCTCCGCGATATCCGTCGGCTGGATCGTAAACGGCATGGCCATGATCTTTTGAATCAATTCCGTAAAATTCGGCATGATGATTCACCTCTACTTATTTGTCTTCGTCTTCCAACGAGTTCAGGATATTCAAAGTCTCCCGGATATCTTCATCCTCATCGTCCTGTATCCGGGCATTGATCTCCTGAACCTTGATCTCCTGCCTGGTTACTGCGATCTTGGGGACTGCCTTTACATAGTAAATATAATCGTCGTCCTCGTATTGTAAGTACTCGGTTCGACTGTAATCGACTGCCACCAACCAGAACTGCGCAATCAGCGCAATCAGTACCGCGAACACCGTACCAAGTGCCATATCCATGTAAGGGACGGAAATATTCAGGGTAAATCCACCCAGCATAAAGATCAAGACATTGGCGACCGCACCGATCAGGATCGCGACATAGGGCGCATAATCCGAAGAAAGTCTGCGGATTCCCTGAATCAGGACCGTAACCACACAGAACGCTACAATACTTAGCAGCATCAGACTGTTGTCACGCAGCCCGGAAAGCAGCTGCGTAAGATGCTGCGCAATCGTCTCCAGCATATCTCCCTGAGAGGAGCTGTCTGCAAGAAATCCCGCGTTTCTCTGCACACAGTTCAGGAAATAGTAAGCGAAGACGCCCATACCGGCAGGAATGAACGACATCGTGCCTCCCACAAGCCCCAGAATCATCGGAACCACATAAGGAATATGCAGATAATACGCTGCAGGGATCAGCACGATCACAATACTGAAGCCCGGCAGGAACAAATACTGCATCAGCGCCGCCAGGAACAGGAAAACCACAAAAATCCCGGAAGCCTCCCAGGACAGCGCTGTCAGGTGAAGCAGTGTAAACGCGGCAACCACAAAACTCATAACGGACCATGGCAGCAGACAGCAGATCAGCGCCAGGATCAGCATCACCGGAAGCCTGGTAAGGAAGTCCATATAGCCCAAATTCTCATTGATCAGAAACAGGACTACAAACATTACAAGAAACTTTAAGATTGGCAGCAGATAAATATCATATTTTCCGAAGAACTGTTTCAGTCGCTGCCGAAGCGCAAATATCTTTTCCATCTATTTTCTGTCAGCCTTTCCGTTCTTTTCTTCTTTCTGATAAATCTTCTGTATCTTTTTCAGGCTGGAGGTATACTCCCTCGCATGATCCCTGGCACGCCAGAAACGCGAAGTATAGACCAGCACACTGATCAGTATCGTCGCCAGAACCAGCATCAGGTAAAGAATCCACATACTCTTCAGGATCAGAAAAAGTTCTTCCACGGAACAGGCTGTCAGAAGCGCCTCCGAATTCTCCATAAACCAGAGTGCCACAACGAGCACGAATCCGAAAGAAACGCCCAGGACCGCCTTAATCACCTGAAAGCTGACGTAATCATCTCCATAGAAACGGCTGGTGATGAACATGCCTCTCTCTTCCTTCTTTTTTACCATGGCCGCTTTCGTCATCCATTTGACTTTCGTTTCATTAACCATAAAAACCTCATCTATATTTCCGGACAAAATTAACCTAGCTTACATAGTATAACACAATTCCTGGGAAATTTCGAGGAAATCTTCGATAAATTTGGAGGTATTTTCTTAAGATTCTCTTTCAGAGAGCTTACTGTCGTCAGGATAAAGAAAAAACCTCCGGCAACAAATCGGCACCCTGTAACCAGAGCGCCGGTTCTTCTACCGGAGGATTGCTGTTCTTTCATGCTTCCATGAATACAGATTCTGTAGTTTCTCTCATTGTCCATATCTGCTGACTCAGGCAGAGGCTTGCTTACGCATCCAGCTGCTGAATCGCGCGAACCGTTCGGTCATAGGCTTCCGTCACTGCAGGAAGAAGAGCTTCCGTTTCCTCATAACGATCCGCCCGGAGGGCTTCCGTGATCTCATGGCTTGCCTGATAAAGCGGAGTGAAACCGAGATTCTGACTGACGCCCTTTAAGGTATGAGCCGCCCGGAATGCCTCCGGATAGTCCTTTGCGGCCAGTGTGCTGCACAGGCTTGCATAGCTCGGGTCATCTAGAAATTTTCCGGCAAACTTAATGATCAGCTTCTCCGAGTGGAAGCGGCCGAAAACCTCCTCATAATCTGCCCCCATAGCATCATAACATGCTCTTATGTCCATGATTTTCTCCTCCTCGCTACGATGATCCTAGTATATCACTCTTTTTTAGCGGTTGCAAGAACAATATAAAAACTATGCGTTTCTACAGCGGATCTGCGAAGTTCCGACGTTTATTTCATGTGTTTCTCAAGGAAGCCCCAACCCTTGTACATCAGAAAGCCCCAGATCAGGAAGAGAAGGATCAGTACGCTCATCGGCGTCTGTGACTGATAGGAACTTCCATCCACATATTTCTCAAACCCGGGGATGTCCGCGTAGTAATAGGCGCCGGCTCCAAAATCCAGACTGTCAATCAGCCCCAGGTGATGGAACATGATGTACAGCACACTGGCAAGCAACGCCAGCCCCAGTCCCCATTTTACGATTTTTCCGATGGATATATGCTTTTTCATAATGAAAGTCTCCTTTTCTCACAAATCCAATAACGATTCAGAACCTCCAGCCTGACCTGACAGCTCTGAATCGTTGCTTTCTTTAGTTCAGTGTCGGCAGCGGGAAGAATTTTCCGGACAGCAGCAGATATACCACTACGAAGGTCAGTACAATGTTGAAGGTCTGGCCGATAATATACAGCGCCATTGCCTTTCCGCCTACCATCTGTTCCTTAATCTCACGGAAGTTGGTATCCAGGCCAATGCTGGTGAATGCCAGAACGAAGGCCCAGTTCTTGTATTGATCCAGTACCGTGTTGATACCGGACACTGCATCCTTGCCTGCCAGAGGCACTACTACAAAGGAAGCGATCAGCGATGCCGCAAAGAATCCCAGGATGAACTTCGGGAGGCGATACCATACTTCTGCGATCGTAACCTTCTGCTTCGTTCCATCTGCGTTTTTCTCATGTGTTGTAAAGAATACCGCTACTGCAAAGGCGATAAATCCGATCAGGATATTCTGAATGGATTTCACCAGAACGGCTGCTGTCTGTGCTGTCTCGCCGAGAGCTGTTCCAGCTACGGCTACCGCGCCGGTAGAGTCAACCGTACCGCCGATCAGCGCACCGCCCATCAGCTCACCGATTCCGGATACACGGATCAGAACAGGCTCAAATACCATCATCAGTACCGTAAAGATAATCGAAATTGAAACTGTTACAGACAGGTCGCTTTTCTTCGCTCTGCTGGCAGCGCCGGTTGCGATCGCCGCGCTAGTACCGCATACGCTGGTTGCCGCCGCCAGAGTAATCACAAAAGGTTTGTTATCGATTTTGAACACCCTGGTTCCCAGGAACCACATAAAGATAATTACGATAGGTGTTACAAGCCAGGCGATTCCCAGTCCGTACAGACCGAAGTTTACAATATTCGAGAACAGTACGGAAAATCCCATGATTACCAGACCTGCCTTGATATAGAACTCGGTCTGTACCGCCGGCTTCAGCCAGTTGGGAACTCCTACGGTATTTGCGATCAGCAATCCAATCGCCAGTGCGAAAAACGCCCATTCCAGGTAACGGTTCAGTGTGTACTCCGCGCTGATCAGACGAACCAGAACCGCCAGTGCGAAAATTCCCGCAAACGCCGGAAGATATTCTTTCACTTTCTTGCCACGCAGCACGTTGCCGATCGTGAACAGCGTGCCCAGCACAAAAGCGGTTAACAGGAGCTTTGCTCCAAATGACGGTGTAAACTGCTCCAGCAGGCTCTTTCCATTTCCCCAGGTGGAGAACTTCAATGCACTGAAGTCAAATGCTCCCGTCAGTACCGAGATACTTCCGATCGCGATCACGATAAATCCGATCCAGATTGCCAGCCAGTCTTCTTCCTTCCAGAGATTACTGATACGAAAATGTCCTTCCGCAATGGCCTCCTCTTTCTTTACTTCCTTACTCATATTCCTCTCTCCTCTTTTTCTTTGTCTTTAAAACCTATATGTTTTGTATGTTTCTTGTTGATATAAGCATATCATATTGCTATCATCCTGTCTAATAGGCTTTATCAATACGAACTAATAAATTTATCCTATAACGGCAAATCTTTTTTACAAAATGCGTTCCTCAATTTTTCCGAATCGGATCTTCGAAGAAAGAAAGAGAAAAACAAAGAAAGAGAAAAACAAAAAGAAACGCACCTGCCGGAGCAAAACCCGTACAGGTGCGTTCTTCCCTTTTTATTTTTTTCAAGAGAGGATATGCGGTATCTTCTGAAAATTGTCTTATGAAATTACTTTACTGCTTCGAAAGCGTGATCCAGGGCTGCGATCAGGTCTTCTACCTTCTCGATACCGATGGAGAGACGGATCGTGTTGGGCTTGATCCCCTGCTCCAGCAGTTCTTCCTCGGTGCACTGGCTGTGAGTGGTGGTAGCCGGATGAATAACCAGAGACTTCACATCTGCTACATTTGCCAGCAGAGAGAAGATTGCCAGGTTATCGATGAACTTCTGTGCCGTCTTCGCATCCCCTTTAATCTCGAAGGTGAAAATGGAACCGCCGCCGTTCGGCAGGTACTTGCTGTACAGGTAGTGAGTCGGCTCAGACTCGATGGACGGATGGTGAACCGCCTCTACCTGCGGATGCTTCGACAGGTAATCCACGATCTTCAGCGCATTGCTTACATGACGCTCTACGCGCAGAGACAGAGTCTCCAGTCCCTGAAGGAAGATGAATGCGTGGAACGGGGAAAGGGTTGCGCCGGTATCACGCAGGATGACCGCACGGATGTAGGTAACGAAAGCAGCGGGACCTGCAGCATCCGTGAAGGATACGCCGTGGTAGCTGGGGTTCGGCTCAGAGATCCAGGGATACTTGCCGGATGCCTTCCAGTTGAAGGTGCCGCCGTCGATGATTACACCGCCGATGGCAGTACCGTGGCCACCGATAAACTTGGTAGCGGAATGAACAACGATATCTGCGCCGTACTCGATCGGGCGGATCAGGTAAGGAGTTGCGAAGGTAGAGTCAACTACCAGCGGCAGGCCGTGCTTGTGAGCGATCGCTGCCAGTTTTTCCAGATCTGCGATGTTTGAGTTCGGGTTGCCCAGGGTTTCTACGAAGATTGCCTTGGTGTTCTCCTGAATCGCTGCTTCGAAAGAACCTTCCTCGTAAGGATCAACGAAAGTCGTGGTGATGTTGTGGGTCAGCGGCAGGGTGTGTGCCAGCAGGTTGTAGGTACCGCCGTAAATGGTCTTGGCTGCTACGATGTGCTCGCCAGACTTCGCCAGTGCCTGGAAGGTATAGTCAATTGCTGCCGCGCCGGAAGCAACTGCCAGAGCAGCTACGCCGCCTTCCAGGGAAGCGATACGCTCTTCGAATACGCTTTCGGTCGGGTTCGTCAGTCTGCCGTAGATATTGCCGGCATCACGAAGACCGAAACGGTCAGCTGCATGCTGAGAGTTATGGAACACATAGGAAGTGGATGCGTAGATCGGAACAGCTCTTGCGTCCGTTACCGGATCTGCCTGTTCCTGACCAATGTGAAGCTGTCTCGTCTCAAAACCCCAGTTCTTAGAATCTTTAATATCTGCCATTGTTTTATTCCTCCGTAATCTGTATATTAATCTGCATTTTATTTTTATTATTCACTGCTCACCAAGCATGAATTACTGTTTACTGTTCACTGTTCACTGTTTACTGTTTACTGTTTACTGTTCTTCACCGGAACTGTCACATTCGGTTCCTGCTCAATATCTCTGCGTATCTTTTCATTTCTTTTGCCTCCTCATCGGCTCTGAATACATATTATCATAATAGGTTTTGTATGTCTAATACATGGAGCTGATATCTGGTTATAGATTGAATCTATAGCTCGCCAGTTTTTTATATGTTTTATCCACACAAAAAACGGCATTTCCTGCCGTTTTCTGATAATCTTATGGTTTCCTGTTGATTCACTGTGATTCCAAAGATTCCCGCTTTCACCAACGCTACAACTTCAGATATTTGCGGATTTCTTCAATATAGCGCTCTCCCATCTGGCTTAAGAGCACATTCTTTCTCGTGATATACCCGATCTCCATAGCGCTATCCTCCTCCGGGTTACTGTCATGAAATGGAACCGCAATATAATCGCTGCCATTCAGCTCCTCGCAGATAATGCCGGAGCAGAGCGTATAGCCGTTCAGGCCGATCATCAGGTTCAGCATAGTCGCGCGGTCATTCGCCTTGATCGTCTGCCGGTAATCACTGGTGGAGAGAATCTCCTCTGCCAGGTAAAATGCGCTATTGTCTCCGTGCTCAAAGGACAGGCACGGGTAGCTCTGCAGCTGCTCGAAGCAGATCTCCGGCTCCTTTGCCAGCGGATGTCCTTTCCATAAATAGACATAAGCGTTGCAATCGATCAGATGGTGAAATTCTAAACTAGCGGAATGGAGAAGCTTCGTCATGGATTTTCGGTTGAAATTGCTCAGGTAGAGGACGCCGATCTCGCTCTTCATGCTGCTGACGTCCGAAATCACCTCGCTAGTTCTCGTCTCGCGAATCGCGAACTCATACTGCGACATATCAAAAAACTTCGCCATATCCACAAAGGCCTTCACCGCAAAGGAATAGTGTTGCGTAGACACGCCGAATTTCTTCTTATAGGAACCGCCGGTTCCATATTTCTGCAGGATACTCTCGTACTGCCCATAAAGCTCCTTCGCGTGCAGCAGAAACTCTGCGCCGTCATTCGTCAGTGTCACACCACGGCCGCCGCGGTTAAAAATCGTAATGCCAAGCTCCTTCTCCAGTTCCTTCACGGCACTGGTCAGAGAAGGCTGTGATACATACAGAAGTTCTGCCGCCTTATTCAGCGACCGCGTCTCCGCGATCGTAAGAATATAATGCAGCTGAATCAGTGTCATTCCTCCTGCGCCTCCCTCTTATGATTTCCACGCGCGTCATAATCATCCAGAAAATTGTATGCTTCATCATCCTTATGATATCCGATTACCGTCCGCAGATTAATATTACGCACGCTGTTGAAAATATTGGTCTCGATCACATCACTCGTCTTCCGGAACTGCGCCACCAGCTCCTTCATCTCATCCCGCTTGGAACCACGGCCACCTCCGCAGCTGACGCAGTTCTCAGTGAAGCGGCAGGCACACTGGATAAAATGAAGCCCGTTCGAATCACGCCAGGCCTTGATTGCGTCCTCCTTCACCAGGTACAACGGACGAATCAGCTCCATGCCCTCAAAGTTCTGGCTGTGGAGCTTCGGCATCATCGTCTCGACCTTGCCGCTATAGAGCATTCCCATCAGAATGGTCTCAATTACATCGTCGAAGTGATGACCGAGAGCGATCTTGTTGCAGCCCAGCTCTTTCGCATGAGAATATAGGTATCCGCGGCGCATACGGGCGCAGAGATAGCAGGGATTCTTCTCGATCCCGGCCACGGTATCGAAGATCTCACTGTTAAATACCGTCAGCGGAATCCCCAGGAGCTTCGCATTATCCTGAATGATATTCCAGTTGTCCGCATTGTAACCGGGATTCATCACGAGGAAGACCGCTTCAAAATGGATCTTCCCGTGGCGCTGCAACTCCTGAATCAGCTTGGCAAGAAGCATGGAGTCCTTGCCGCCGGAAATACAGACAGTTACCCGGTCGCCCTCCTGAATCAGTTGGTAGTCATTCAGGGCTTTCGTGAAGGGTCGCCAGATAGTCTTGCGATAGCGCTTGATGATGCTGCGCTCGATCTCCGCCGTCTTCGCTTTCCGCTCTTCTTCCTCGCTCTGCATATAGCGGGACAGCGTCAGCCGCAGATACGCGCGGTATCCGCCGGTGATATTCACTACATTCTCATATCCCTGCTCCTCCAGGAAGAGCGCATAATCCAGGCTTCGCTCGCCGGTGTGACACAGCAAGTATACCGGCTGATCCTTCCGCAGACATGTATATCGCTCTTTAAATACTTCCATTGGAAGGCTGATTGCGCCAGGAAAGGTTCCTCTCTCGTACTGATCCTGCGGACGGATATCCACGATCTGCCCTTCGCCATCTTTCAGCTGTTCCAGTTCTTCTATTGTAATGGTGTTCATGGTTCATTCTCCTGCACTCAAACTTATTTGCATACTACCATTTATAGCCTAGTGAGTCAATAGCTTTTCTATGTTTTATTGTTGCTAAGCCACTTTCTTTAGGATAGCATACGAATTCATTTCCCGCAAAGGGATTTCACCTGCAGAAGACGAAAAAGCAACGGCAGAATCCCATTTCGATTCACCGCTGCTTTTCTTCATTATTATATAGGGCGGGTTCAGGAACTGAACGACTCAAAGTCCCAGGAAAAATCTCCACCGCCGGAACTCAGATCCGCCAGACTCTGGATTTTCACCTTCGCATTCCGGCTGGTAAAACGATGTCGAATCGTCCGCTTGTCGATCCTTCTGCCAATGAACACCACTTTGCCCTTCGCTTCCGCTTCTGATTCGAGCCCGGGCTCCGGCTGGCGGATACTGTAGCGATCCCCCGCCACATCGAACTCCAGGACCAGTCCCCCTGACAGAACCTGTCCTTTCGCGCGTATGATATCACCGAAGTGCCCGCGAATCAGCTCTTCCAGGAAAAGAATCAGCCGTTCCGGGGATTCCAGCGAGATATTCTCCAAAGAGAACGAATCCGGGAGCGCTTCCGAGTTCTCCGAAGCATCATGCTCTTTCTCATCCTTCTCGGCATTCAGTAATCGCATCCAGAAAGAGCGATCCAGGCGATGATAATCTGTCACAATCTCAGCCTCGGAATTCTTTTCCCGTATCATAGACTGTACCGCCGCGATCTCTTCCGCACTGCTGTGTTCCGTCTTCGACAAAACGATTGTACCGGCCTCCCGGATCTGGTTATGATACAGCTCCGGAAAATCTCTCTCGTAATGCTGCCAGCTTCCAATATCTACGATCGTGATCGCTGGGAGAATGGCAATTCGTTCATATTCGATCTGACGCAGGTTCTGAATGATCTGACCCAGCATTCCGACTCCCGTGGGCTCCACCACAAGGTATTCCGGATCTACCGCATTCGCAATCGTCAGCACAGACGCCGCAAAATCGCCTTTCGCCGAACAGCAGATACAGCCTTCGGTCATCTCCCAGATATTCACAGTTCCGTCCGCCAGCGCTCCGGCGAGACGGTCTCCATCGATTCCGGAAGCACCGTACTCATTCTCAAGGACAGCGATCTCGCATCCTGTGTTCTTCGCAAGAGCCTTGATAAACGTCGTCTTCCCTGCTCCGAGAAAGCCGGATACAATCAATATCTTCATAAGTCCCGGTTAGTCCGCAAACTTAACAACGGGCTTAATCAAATCTGCAGGCTTATCTCTCATCAGGAACAGAGCCTCTTCCAGGTGATCCCAGCCTTCAAATACATGGGTGCTCAGAGGGCTCAGATCCAGCTTGCCTGCGGATACCAACGCACCAAGCTTCTCCATTCTCAGACGGCCGCCGGGCATCAGACCGCCGTTGATCTGCTTGTGACCCATGCCAACGCCCCACTCTACACGGGGGATATCGATGTTGTCGCCGGAGCCGAGGTAGTTTACATTACCAATCTTTCCGCCGGGCTTCAGGCACTTCACTGCTTCCGCAAAGGTCTCTACGCCGCCGCCTGCAATCACTATCTTATCCACGCCCTTGCCGTTCGTCATATCCAGAACCTGCTGGTAGATCGGACCATTCTTGTAACTTACAAAGTCAGTAGCTCCATATCCCTTTGCTGCTTCTACACAAACAGGACGGGTACCTACCGCAATGATACGGGAAGCGCCGCGCATATTCGCTCCTGCTACGGACATCAGACCTACCGGGCCGATGCCTACAACCAGAACACTGTCGCCAAACTGTATATCCGCCAGTTCTACGCCATGGAAACCAGTCGGTACCATATCGGACAGCATGCAGGCGTCTACAACATTGATATTATCGGGCAGAAGCGCCAGGTTACCGTCAGCATCATTTACATGGAAGTATTCGGAGAATACGCCATCCTTGAAGTTGGAGAACTTCCAACCTGCCAGCATACCGCCGGAGTGCATGGAATATCCTGCCTGTGCCTCCAGAGAGTTCCAGTCCGGGGTGATTGCAGGTACAAGAACGCGGTCGCCGGGCTTGAAATCGCGAACCAGCTCACCGACTTCTACTACTTCTGCGCAGCCCTCATGACCAAGGATCATGTTGTGGCGATCACCGATCGCGCCCTCCCAGAGGGTATGTACATCTGACGTACAGATCGCTACTGCCAGGGGACGGCAAATGGCATCCATGGGACCACACTTGGGGCGGTCCTTCTCAATCCAGCCGGACTCGCCGATTTTTAACATCGCGTAACCTTTCATGTTATAAGCTCCTCCTGTTTTTTAACTTTTTGTAAATTCGAATATCTATTAAGATTTCTTAAGAATTTACTCTTGCATTATAACATGAATCCGCCAGAAGATCAACATTTTTTTAACATATATGTTTTTAATTTAACGCAGATTATATTTTTTTAATGTATCAATATAGCGGCTATGCGTACTTTCATTATAAAAAGTCCCCGGGTTTCCTGCTCCGGAGACTTTATGAGCTCTATATCCACTATCCATTATAAGAAAATGGATCCGATCCTGCTCTCTGCCCGGTCTCCATCGAATCAATGAAATGTATCTCTTCCTCTGTCAGCGAGAAATCAAAGATATTGATATTCTCTCTGATTCTTCCGTGATTGGCTGACTTCGGAATCGGTACCTGGTCATGTTCGATGTGCCAGCGCAGTACCACCTGCTGCACGCTCTTTCCGTACTTTGCCGCGATCTCCTGCAGCTTCACGTCCTGCGCGTAAGCGCCGCGGTTAATCGGGCGATAATCGATGACCTGAATCTCATGTGCCTTACAGTAATCTGAGATTTCTCTCTGCTGGAAAGACGGATGACATTCCATCTGATTGATGACAGGATATTCGCCGAATACCTCCTTCAGGCGCTCCATCTGATCCGGCTGGAAATTCGATACGCCCAGCGTACGGAAATATCCTTTCTCACGAAGCGGAAGAAGCTGCTCATATGCGTGCAGGCGCTTCGTCTCATCCGTGCCCGGCCAGTGAATCAGGTACACATCCAGGTAGTCCACGCCAAGCTCTTTCATCGTCTTCATCAATGCGGCTTCCGCATGTTCATAATCCGTCGGCCACAATTTTGAGAGAAGAAAAATCTCCTCTCTCGGGCCGCCGAACTGCCGGATGGCCTCGCCGACCTCGACCTCATTCTTATAACACGAAGCGGAATCAATATAGCGGTAACCCGCTTCCAATGCCCAGTGCACCGCATTGATTTCTTCTTCCCCGAAGGAGTTATAATTGCCGAATCCGATCTGCGGAATCTCATATCCATCCTGCAATTTCCATACATTTTTTTCGATCTTTTCTGTCTTTTCCATTCTTTTATTCCCCCGTTTTTTAGATATTGCAACAAGTCATATTCCCGGCTCAACTTCCTTTTCACTACCTACCGCAGCGGCTTACTCTGAATCATCCAGATATTTCTTCGTATCCGCGAGCGCTTTCGTGAGATAAGCTTCCATTCCCATCTGCTCCGTCATGCGGCGGTTCGGAATTTCTATACCGCGCACCACATGCGGAATCTGCTTCAGAATCGCCCGCATATCCACGGCGCCGCTTCCGGGGATCATGCGCTCCTCCAGGCCGGTTCGGATCAGTTCTTCCCGCTCCATCGGAATCTCTGCCGGACAATCACATAAATGCACATACCGGAACCATTCCTTCGGAAGTCCTTCCAGATCCTTCACCGTGTTTCCAGAACGGTAAAAGTGCAGCGTATCCAACACAATACCCTGATTGGGGCGGTTCACCCGGCGCAAAAGCTCCGACGCTGCGTTCAGATCCTTCACCCCGGACCAGGTAACAAATTCCAGGTTTACGCTCAGGTCATACTGCGCTCCCAGATCGCAGAGGCGGCCGAAGGCATCCTCATAGAACATTGCATCCTCCGTCCAGATATTCGTAAGAATATGATGAATCCCAAGCTCCGCTGCGGCTTCCAGATCTTTTTCATAATCCTGCACGTTCACACCGTCAAAGATTCTGGCATTTTCCGTATCATGAATCTCGATGCCCTCTGTTTTTGCCGCCCGCCTCGTCTCCCGCAGCAGTGCCGGATTTTCCGAAAGAGCAAATGGCATCTTTCCGGTAATATTTTCTCCAACGGATTTCTCCTCACGGTGCATTCTCGTCGGAATACTGCGCAGGCTCACGCAGTCAAACCCCGCCTTCGCCGCCAGCCGGATAAAATCCGGCGGCGGACAGTCCGCGGCAGTTAAGTGAACTAAAGAATATTTTGGAGTCATACCTTCCGATTCCTTTCTACCACCACAAAGATGCAGCGGCTTTCGCTGTAGTATCTATGCCAGGGATAATTACCATTCTCATCCCATACAGGGTCATTTACATTGCCAGGGGCCAGCGGGAATTCCTGATATACCGTATCCTGATCTTCTTTATAAAGAAGCTGCACTCGTCCGGTTCCCCATACCTGAAGGTGTACTTCATCGAAATTTTCTCCATGCTCTCGATGAATCGCAGAAGGGATATTCGCTTCCGCCAGGCAGAAGTTCATGCCGGTATCTCCGCCTACCACGGTTCTCGGTGACTTATAATAGCGCACACCCCGGTTTCTCTCCAGATGCGAATACTCCCAGAGAGATTTCCACACTCTTTTAATTGCATCCGCCTCTTCATCCTCGATCCAGAACTTTCTCTGATAATCGTGGATAACCAGTGCCCGTCCCTCAATTTCCAGCGTTCCGTTCATTACGATCGTACTGCGAAGAGGCTTCACCGGTACCGGACGAACTCCGACAAAGTCAGCCTCAGAGCGTCCCATATTCAGCACGAGTGCCTGTTTTTCGATTGGATAAGCTGCCTCATGTTCTACATAATCTACTCTAAAAAACGGTTCTGCAAAATCTAATTTCTGAATCATAATTTTTCTCCTGAGAAATAATCTTTGTACTACAGGCTTTCTATGTTTAGTATAGCATTTAAATTGTAATTCCAAAAGAAGCCTTTCTGTCAGCATAGCAAATAATCCTGCTGTCTTGTCCTTCTCCCAACAACGTTTTTCCGTTGTTTTATCTTCTGGCAGGCAAACAATCCTGCAATCACATAAAACAATCCTGTCTGTATTCTTTTTTCTGCCTTGGAGGGGGGGGTTCTCTTTTTTCTTTGAGTTTTCTTTCTATCAGACTCTTTTCTTCCTGCGAACTTTGCGCTATACTGATAACGTCAGGTCAGTGCTCGGCCTCTATATCATTCGTTCACAAAACCTTTTACACCGCAAAAACGTATTATCCTTACGGAGGCTTTTATGATTTTTCTTCCTTTCACTCTCACTAAGGAAAATATATTTACGGAAGATTCCCACCCGGAACTTCTGAAGATTGTACATTCCTGCGATCAGCCTGGCTGGAAATTGAATGCGCATTCGCACACCAGACAAGCCGAGATTCTTTACATTGCCGGAGGAGAAGGCATCTATACCGCTGATAATATGCCGTATCATGTTCACGAAGGGGATATTGTAATCTTCAACAGTGATGTGATTCATTCGGTAGAGTCGGACGTCGCGGCTCCGCTGGATGTCTGGTCGGTTACAATTCAGAATTTTCAGCTTCAGGGACTTCCTCCGAATCATCTTCTTCCGGATCGGGCATGCCCGGTTCTTTCTTCCGGCAGCCGCCGCGCTGTCTTCGCTTCTCTCTATGAGGAGATATGCTGGCAGCGTCAGCGGGAACAGGCAGAATATGCACAGATCTGTCACATGCTGTCCGTATCGCTGCTGCTGCTGTGCTATCAGTTAAGCAAGGAACCGCAGAATCCGGCGGCTCCGCAGACACTGGAACTCGCTTCCCGTGTGCTCTCCTATCTGGACGAACATTTTCGCGAACCAATTACGATGGAAACACTGGCTGCTCATTTTCATGTCAGCGCCAGCCATATCAGCCATGAAGTCAACAGCGCGTTCCACGTATCCCCGATCAATTACCTGATCGACCGCCGGATCCGTCACGCGCAGTGGGAACTGGCTTCCACCGACCATTCCCTGAAGGATGTCGCCCTTCACGCAGGCTATGAGAATCCCTCCCATTTCAGTCAGCTTTTCTTCCGCCGCACCGGTCTGAAGCCGTTGGAATTTCGCCGGACATATACCGAGCAAAATAAGAATCTTCGCTCATGATGAATGATTTCCTTTAAAAAGCAGATTTCCGCAGAAAAAATTTCCGAACATCTCTGTACCGAAATCAATCTTCTATAAAGGAAAAAGAGGTGACACCTTTCGATGCCACCTCTTTATATGTGCAGACATTTTTTGCATAGATTTCTGTAACTGCTCCTGCTGCAGCCCGCTCAGAGCCATATCGTTTAGAACAGACCGCCGTTTACATCCACAATCTCGCCACTGGTCCATGCCGCGTCGTCGCTGGCCAGATAAGCAACGGTTGCTGCCACCTCAGAGAACTCGCCCAGGCGCTTCAGTGGGATATTCGCGGAAAATGCCTGCTGCTCTTCCTTGGATACTGCATAGAACATACGTCCCTTCAGCGGTCCGGGAGCGATTGCATTTACCGTAATGTTCCATTCGCCAAGCATATATGCCAGGTTCATCGTGATTCCGTTTACGCCCGCCTTGCTGGCTGCGTAGTTAACGCCGACTTTTCTGCCGGTACGTCCGCCAATCGAAGAGATCAGGACGATTCTTCCGTATTTCCGTTCCTTCATCGAGGGTACGACAGCCTTACAGGAATGGAAGATACCCGTCAGGTTGATATCAATAACATCCTGCCAATCCTGCTCACTCATCTCATCGATCGGCATATGGCGGATAATACCTGCCGTAGCTACCAGTGCATCCACCTTGCCCCAACGCTTGATCATCTCCGCAACGACATGATCACAGTCCGCCTGACTCTTTACATTGCAGGGAATTGCCATGATGTCATCCGGATTAAATCCTTTCTCCTTCAGCAGCGCCACAGACTCATCCAGTGCCGCCTGAGAAAAATCCGCATACGCAATCTTTCCTCCCTCAGTAAGGATTCTTTCGCCGATTGCCTTTGCCATATCACCTGCGCCTGTGATCAGTACAGTTTTTCCTGTAAAACGTTCCATTTTTATACCCCTTTCAGCTGTAAAACACTCTCTCATTTCTTTCTCTGTGAAATGTTCTCAGCAATTCTTTGTCTTTACGCGTTTAGTATAGCATTTAAATTATAAAGCCGAAAGAATCCTTTCTGTCAGTATTGTAAATAATCCTGCTATCTTACACAAAAAGAACTGACGTATTTTCGTCAGTTCTTTTAAGAATTTAATAACTATCCTGCTGTTACGTTTAAGAATCCTGCCGCGTCTTTCCCGGCATTGCAAAAACATCATCCGTGAACCTCACATAACTAAAGTCACGCGAGGTTCACTTGGCTTTGAGAGGTGTGCATTCATTCCCGCTTCTATACATTGCTCCCAGCTCCTCCGAATGGAGGACGTTGTGGCAGTGATCACAGAATGCTGCAGAAAAGGAGGAGAAGAGACGGCAGCATTTGCACTGTCGTCTCTTCTTCCATTTTACTTATCTGCGGCAAAAGCCGCCCATAAAATTCTATTTATCATAACACAGCGCCTCGAAATGATAACGCGGTTTTCCTACACTCCTTTTTCCGTATTCGATAGCCTTAGCAGGACAATAGCAGATGCAGGCCATGCAGTGCGTGCATTTTTCTTCCCAGACAGGCTTCTTATCGATCAGGCGGATATTATTTACCGGACATCGCCGGACACACTGCCCGCAGCCTGTGCATGAATCGCCCGCCCGGAATGCTTTGGCCTTAACAACAACACGATAGAAAATCGGATTGACAGGACCGCTCATCAAGCGATCATAAAGGTTATTCCGGGGCGCCGAGAAAGCTTCGCCATTTTTGAGATGAGAGACAATCTCATCAATACAAGGTTCTGCTCTGGCCACGATCTCCCGTGCCTCCTTCGCCTGAGGCGCCCGGAACATCGCAATATAATTTTCAGGTATAATAACCTGAGCCGTTCCCATGTCACACAGATGCTTTCTTGCAGCAATTTCCCTATTGTACCTGGCAGCATTTCCGATCTCAGCGCCGCAGTCCATCACGAACCAGATGCGTCTGGCATCTCTCCATTCTGTTCTGGCTATCCATGCAGATACAATCCGTGGAATTCTCCAGGCATATGTCGGAGTGACAAGGATTACATCCTGACCAGTCTGGATCGAAGATGTATCCCTTGCCTTGATCCTGGCATTCAGATCTATAATGTCATCCTCCAGTGCTTCCGCAATTCTCTTTGCAATATAGCGGCTGTTGCCGGTTCCCGAAAAACAGAAAATCATATTCTTAATCCTCCCAGTGACGAATCATAAAAGTATCCCTTGTTTTACCGATGCATATTCTTATTTACTAAAACTTCCCATACCTAAAATGGGATTCGTACCTTGAAAATTCACTATTTCAGCTAACAAAATAGTGATTTATGCCGTTGCAATCTCTAGATGAAGTGCATTACGCAGATATTTTGGTAATCTTGCCTCAAAATCAGCAGTAAAAGCAGTCAGTTGTTCGTCACTGAGCTTTAAGATTTCCTGAAGGCTTGCCATTAAGGCAGCCATCAGAATAGCAAGCGATCTGCTGAAAGTAATGTCTGCCATTTCATCGACAAGAAAGAAGAACAACTCACCAAGAGTTCTCTGATCTTCATTTTGGCGCTGTTCCATCGCAAGTAACATATATCTGGTAAACACAATGGCCACATGGGCTGTCAGTGCGTCATAAGATAGGCTGTGGCATTCTCCAATCAGGTTCAGCATAGATTTGCAGGTCTTGAAGAAAACTTCAATCTGCCAGCGTTTTCCATAAATACGAATGATCTCTTCTTCTGAAAGAGTCGTATCTGTACAGATAAAAGCAAGCCAGTCCTTGCGATTCGCTTTGTTCCTTACGCAGACGATCTTTGCTGGAATTGGATTATCTTTTCCAACCATAATGTCAACAGAAAGCAGATATTTTGATCTGCCACGACGCTTTTTGTTCCGGGAATAGATCTCTTTGATATTCAGCTGTTCACCACAGTATGAATATTTGATCCGGCTGCTTTTTTTGATCATGGCGATCACATTCATACCTTTTGAGTGAATGTCTGTGACTTGTGCCGGGTTGGAAAACCAGGAATCAAACAGGACATAATCCGCTTTCATTCCTGCACTGAGGGCAGTGTCCAACAGGGTCATCATTGCTTCCGGCGCTTTTGTCTGAGTTTGTTTTTGCGGAATTAAGGAAAACGGTAAAACGTGTTCTTGGAAAACTCTTCCTTAAAAGAGCCAGTCCGTCGCTGCATATACATACTTCTTCCGACAAAAATGTTGCTGAGTTTGTACCGAAGCAGAGAAACGGGAGAAACAGCTTTTTCTTTCATCCCATTGCATTTGGCAAGAAGTTTGCCAACATGGTGTTTGGAAAAAAATCTCTGAACACAGTCAACTAAGTCTTTCTCATCGGAATGGTTTTGTGGTATACTGGACATGGCATAAATCTCCTTTGTTAAAATGGTTTTTCGACAACTCCATTATACCAAGAGGAACAGGTTTATGCCTTTTTTATTGGCTGAAATATTGAATTTTCAAGGTTCAACACACCGATACGGTGTGGGACGTTTTAGTTACTGAAAATCAAACCGATATATATTACAGGGACGTCCCTTGCCGATTCCCTGTGTCTTTCCGCTGATGCTGGCATAACCGGCCTTTTCCAGATTTGACAGCATCTTATTGGACATTCGGGGGGACAATTCCAACTCCTGGCAAAGCCACTCTGCCGTTGCTTCACTGCAATGAGCCTGCTGCAGTGCCGTCATCAGACGGAATACATTCCGTGAAGATAAGTGAGCGCTGCCCGCGATCCGATTTACCGTTGCCGTCATAATCGCCGGTTGTACCACCGGAATATTCCGTGTATCTCTCTCCTCTCTTTCCATCGTAGACATGGTGAAGATTTCCCCATCGCTGTCGAAAAGATACACTACCTTTCGATTTTTTCCTTCCATCTTCAGGAAGTCTACTGCCTGCGCCGCATGATCTATGGCTTCTTTTACCGTATTTCCAATACCAAACCCCAATCCAACCGGAATTTTCTTTTCCTTATTCAGATAATTCCAAAATTCACAATAAGTTCTCTCATTCGTGATCATGTCCAATGTCCCTGCATCCGTGATTGCTTCAATACCGTTCTCATCCGGAATCGGCTGAACCATCATTGACAATTTCCGCTGACTGTGCGCCAGCTCCTGAATACAGTGATCCAGCTTTTGCAGCTGTTCCGGCTGACTGTCTTCCGGAAGCTGAAAACGAATGCAGGCTACCTGACTTTTCTGCAGGTCTCTTTTTTCAATTTCCTGGCGAAGGGACTTCATCGCAGAATAAATCTCATCCTCAGCATAATCCACATGGATCACCTTCGTCTTCAATTCCAGCTTTTCCTTCTGATCCATAACTACCGCCGACCGGGTTAAAAAAACATCGTACTCTCCCGATTGCATTGCCCGGATCTGTCTGGATGCCATATTCTGTTCAAAGCTGATTACTCCGGCCTCATTCAGCCGATAAACCTCTGCATGTTCCTCATTCATCTTCTTTCGCAGAATATCCTCCTGGATCATCATGGGAAGATCATGCTCCGTCGTCATAAGATCCAGACGCACCCGGCTAAGATCCAGACCCGGATATTCCATCGTCAACAGAAGAATCCGCCGAAAATAATTTTTCTCGGTAGCCGAAATATAACGATGTGCCACGGCGTTATCTGTATTATTGCAGGCAATAAAACGATCGGAAAGCACACCGTTGGTGAGGATCCCATCGTAGCTGTCCCGAATATCCAGAAAAACCCTCTTCAACTCCTGCAGACTTCCTACATCGTAAAAATCCACTTTGCAGCCCAGATATTCGCTGCCGATAAATTCTTTTATTTCTTTCTGGCGGGACCGAAGCAGTGCCGCCACTCGATATACCCTTGTGTTATAAGCCATCTGTTCTTCTCTCTTAATACAGCGTAACAGGCGAATACCTGCCCGCTTCTCTGCAGAAGCTTTTCCTGTTTTTCAAATGAATCCGTATGAAAAATACAAAGCTTCCTAACTACATAAAAACGGCACAGAGAGTTTTGCCCTCTGCGCCGCATCTCTTTTTCAGTATACCATTAAAGTGCCACGCCTGACAAGATAGCATTTGCACCGGGGAAAAAGATTTGATTTCTGGTATGTGCAAAGCGGATTCCTTCTCCTCGGAAAGTAACCTCTATCTTATTAATATAGCTTGTCTCGTCAAAGCACAGAGTCAGACAATATTTATCGTCTCTCCAGGCGCCGCTCACCGCAATGCTCTCAAAGACGATCGATACATCCGTGTCTGTATCCCTGGTAGCCACACAGGTTTTTCCTTCCGCCCAGGCTCCGAAGCCCACAGGAACTGTAAAAGGACGATGATTCACTTCCAGAGTCATCTCATCCTGCTCGCCTTCTTTTTCTGCGAACTTCATGCTGAAAGCAGTAAAGCCCAGCCGGTTATCTCCCAGCTCATATCTTACGCCGGAATACTGCTTCGCCTCCGGAATTTCCCAGGAAGCCATGCCTTCTTCCGGATCGATCTGCATGGAGGCTTCTACTGCGCGCAATTCCTTTACGCGCTCCACATCATCCGGCACATCGCCTTCCCCGATCTTTGAGATGAAAACGTCCCACAAAACCTCCATCATATCTTCTCTTGCTTTGCCGCCGGCTCCACTGGTCCAGGAAAGCACCAGATCCTTTCCCGGCACTACAACGATCATCTGACCGAATGCCCCCCGGAACATAAAACTGCCTTCCCGCTCATCGACCCAGATCTGATATCCATAGCCGGCCATATGAGGCTCTTTCAGATGCTTCATATCCAGGTGAGCCCGGGTAGCATCCTGAATCCACTCTTTCGAAAGCAGCTGTCTGCCCTTCCACTGCCCTTCATTCAGCATAAACTGTCCAACAACTGCCATCTGCTCCGTAGTCAGCATCCGGCCCCAGCCGCCTACAGTAATGC
>ENA-UOJJ01002172-UOJJ01002172.1-human-gut-metagenome-genome-assembly--contig:-CS66-NODE-2172-length-25642-cov-55.320827_pt1 | contig 25642 bp, 19 predicted proteins | sample MGYA00242343_ERZ723890 | MGnify/ENA metagenome assembly ERZ723890
TGCCGCACCTCGCTCGCCGTATCGGCACTTAGAATTATGCGGTATTGCCCAAAGTCCAAAATGCAACTTCCCGTTGCTTGGCAAACGCAGCCCGCTATGCTATCCTACCGATAAAAGATAAAGGAGGCAATGCCATGGAAACCAGGCAAGTTATTTTGCAGCTGCGTACCGCCAAAGGCTTATCGCAGGAAGAACTGGCCGAAAAAGTGTATGTTACCCGCCAGGCCGTGTCCCGCTGGGAAACCGGCGAAACCGTGCCCAACACCGAAACTCTGAAACTGCTGTCCCAGCTGTTTGATGTCTCCATCAACACCCTGTTGGGCAGCCCGCGCACCCTGGTCTGCCAGTGCTGCGGCATGCCGCTGGATGATTCCACCTTGAGCAAAGGGCAGGATGGTGCCTTTAACGAGGATTATTGTAAGTGGTGCTATGCCGATGGCCAGTTCGCCTATCCCACCAAAGCTTCCCTGCTGGATTATCTGATGGCACATATGCCCAACCCGGATAACGCCCCCGCCGCCGTTTGCCGCGCCCAGTTTGATACTTACCTTTCCCAGCTGAAGCACTGGAAAGAGGAAGAGTAACCGTAATAAAAACAGACACAAAACAAAATCTCAGCTGTGCAGATAGGATACCGCACGGCTGAGATTTTTGTTTTGCAATTTCCGTTTTGTTTCGGCGGCCCAGCTTTTTGAAAAAGGCTGACCCCCAAAAGCCCCGTGCCGGGGAAAGCTCAACAGACTTGCGCCTGTTCCCTTTTCCCTCACACGGGGCTTTTTATATTTGGTCTGATTAAAGTTTTTCGCCCAGCCTTTTTCAAAAAAGGCTGGAAAACAACTCCAAAAAGAAAATTACTTTTTCTTCGGTACCAGCACGGTCTTGCCGCCCATGTACGGCTGCAGAACAGCCGGAATGGTCACGGTGCCGTCAGCCTGCAGGTGGTTCTCCAGGAAAGCAATCAGCATGCGCGGCGGGGCAACGCAGGTGTTGTTCAGGGTATGGGCCAGCTGGGTCTTGCCATTCTCATCCTTGTAGCGGATGCGCAGACGGCGTGCCTGAGCATCGCCCAGGTTGGAGCAGCTGCAAACCTCAAAGTACTTCTGCTGACGCGGGCTCCAAGCCTCAATGTCGCAGCTCTTCACCTTAAGGTCAGCCAGGTCGCCGGAGCAGCACTCCAGCTGGCGAACGGGAATCTCCATAGAGCGGAACAGCTCAACAGAGTTGTGCCACAGCTTGTCGTACCAGCTCATGCTGTCCTCTGGCTTGCAGACGACGATCATTTCCTGCTTCTCGAACTGGTGGATGCGGTAAATGCCTCGCTCCTCAATGCCGTGAGCACCCTTCTCCTTGCGGAAGCAGGGGCTGTAGCTGGTCAGGGTCAGGGGCAGCTTAGCGCCGTCCAGGGTCTGGTCAATGAAACGGCCGATCATGGTGTGCTCAGAAGTGCCGATCAGGTACAGATCCTCACCCTCGATCTTGTACATCATGGCATCCATTTCGGGGAAGGACATAACGCCCTTCACCACATCGCCGTGCATCATGAACGGGGGGATGACATAGGTGAAGCCCTTGTCGATCATAAAATCGCGGGCGTAAGCCAGAACAGCTTCGTGCAGGCGGGCAATGTCGCCCAGCAGATAGTAGAAGCCGTTGCCGGAAACGCGGCCTGCAGCATCCAGGTCAATGCCGTCAAAGCTTTCCATGATGTCAACATGGTACGGGATGGGATAATCCGGCACAACAGGATCGCCAAAGCGCTGTACTTCCACATTGCAGCTGTCGTCCGGGCCGATGGGCACACTGGGGTCGATCATCTGCGGGATGGTGTACATGATGTCGCGGATCTTGTCCTGCAGCTCGGCTTCCTTGGTTTCCAGCTCTTTCAGGCGGTCAGCCTGTGCGGTTACCTGCTTCTTGATCTCCTCGGCTTCGGCGGCCTTGCTGGGGTCCTTTTTAGCCTGGCCCATCAGCATGCCAATCTGCTTGGAAAGCTTGTTGCGGTTGGCGCGCAGGGTGTCACCCTCGCCAATGGCGGCGCGGTACTCGGCATCCAGATTGATGACCTCGTCTACCAGCGGCAGCTTGGCATCCTGAAACTTCTTTTTAATGTTCTCCTTGACCTCATCGGGGTGCTCACGCACAAAACGAATATCCAGCATGATTCAAAATCCTTTCCTCTATTTGTAATTTTGCAAATGCCTGAAATCTAAAGTAATAAAATGAAAGAGTTATGCCTCGTCCTCACCGGACGGAGCGAACGCCTCGGCGGCCTGCTCAGGGTCATACTGCCCCAGCAGCCCGGCGAACTGCTGCAGCTGCGCATCAGAATAAAATGCAATGTGCAGCACGCCCTTGCCACCCTTGTAGTCCACATGCACTTCGCTGCCGGTGGTCTCTTTCAGGGCACCCTCCACCTCCACGGCAAGCACCGGGCGGGTAAAGGCATCCTCTTCCTTGGCGGGCTTCGGCGGCTTGGACATTTTGCGGCACAAAGCTTCGGCCTGGCGCACGCTCATGTCCTTGGCAATGATCTGGTCCGCCGCAGCGGACATCTGCTCCGGTGAGCCAAGGCTTAACAGCGCTTTGGCATGGCCCGCACTGATGTCCCCTGTCCGCACCTGATCCCGCACATACTCCGGCAGGTTCAGCAGGCGCATGGCGTTGGTAATGGCGCTGCGGCTTTTGCCCAGCCGCTTGGCGGCTTCTTCCTGCGTTAAACCATAGCGCTCGATCAGCTTTTTGCAGCCCTCGGCTACTTCAATGGGGTCCAGGTCCTCGCGCTGCAAGTTCTCGATCAGGGCCAGCGCAGCGGCCTGTTCATCGGTAACTTCTTTGATCAAAACCGGAACTTCATCCAGCCCGGCCATGCGCGCGGCACGCCAGCGGCGCTCGCCCGCAATGATCACATAGCCCGGCCCGGTCTTTTTGGCGCGCACCGCAATGGGCTGCAGCAGGCCGTTTTCGCCAATGCTCTCTGCCAGGGCCGCCATGGCGTCCTCGTCAAAGTTCTTGCGCGGCTGGTCGGGGTCCGGCTCAATCTCCCGCACAGGCAGGCGGGTCAGATCCGGGCTAGCATCTTCGGTCATGGGCAGGTCTTCAAACAGGCTGTCCAGCCCTTTGCCAAGGCCGCCCAATTTGCGTTTTGCCATTCACACACTTCCCTTTCCCAAACAGGAAAACCAGGGTCATTCCCGCTCGTTATTTTCCAAAAATTCACGCGCCATGGCCATATAGGCTTCGCTGCCCTTGCCGTTCGGCTCGTAAAAATTGATGGGCATACCAAAACTGGGTGCTTCCGAAAGGCGCACGGTGCGCGGCACAACGGTTTTGTAAACCTTGTTGCCATAGTACTTTTTGACCTGTGCAACCACCTGCATGGTCAGGTTGAACCGGCCGGAGTACATGGTGAACACCACGCCCTCAATGTCCAGGTAATGGTTGTATTTTTTGCGCACGATCTTTAAGGTATTCATCAGCTCCGAAAGCCCCTCCAGCGCATAATACTCGCACTGAATGGGGATCAGCACCGTATCGCAGGCGCAAAGACCGTTGACGGTCAGCAGATCCAGCGAGGGCGGGCAGTCAATGAACACATAATCGTACAAAGGAATTAGCGGTGCCAGGATGCTGCGCAGGCGGTTTTCGCGCCGGGGCAGCTCCACCAGCTCCACCACAGCACCGGCCAGCTGCGTGTTGGAAGCAATCAGGTCTGCGTTGAACTTGGTGTGAACGATGGCCTGCCGAATGTCATCATCGTTGATCAGGCAGGTGTAAATGTTGGATTGCTGGCCTTTTTTTGCAACGCCGTAACCCGAGGTGGTATTGCCCTGCGGGTCAAGGTCAACCACGAGAACCTTTTTGCCCAGCGCAGCCACGCAGGAAGAAAGGTTGACGCAGGTGGTCGTTTTGCCAACGCCGCCCTTTTGGTTTGCGATTGCAATTACTTTTGCCATTTTACCCTCCATGTATCGTTTGGAACCGCTAAGAACTTATTTATTATAACACAGCAGCCCCTTTTGTGGAAGTCCTAACCCCCAAAAACACAAAAAATCCCCCCAGAATGTTCCACGTGGAACATTCCGGAGGGAAAAAGCGCATGAAAGAGACAGTGTGCCCCTAAATATATAACAAGAAAACTGCATTGGTAAGGCGTGCAGAATGTTTATTATGCGCTGCAAACATAGAAATTGTCCTGTAGGGCGGGATTGCCCTCATCCCGCCGCAACCTTGCCTTGCTTGTGCATTATAAATTTTGTGATGTACCTGACGCCAATTTGTAGGGGACGATGAGCCTTTGCCTATGTATTTCACCGCGTCATTCGAAGTACAGCGGCGGGCGTACGATGTGTGGGTCTACGGGTGGAATGTATAGTAAATGTTGATTGCCCATTATAAAATGCACTTGTAGGGAACGGTCTATCCCCGCACTACCGCGCGGAAAAACAACGCATGTGGCATTATTTAAAACGTGCTATAAAATTTATGCCTGTCCGGGACGTCGAGGACGCCGTCCCCTACAAATCAGGGAAAAGTTTGGCACAAAATTTGCAGGCGTGGTAAGCCATAGTACCGGCGGGGTCAGGTGAGCCCGCCCTACCAGAAAATTGCAAGTTCATCACAAATATTTTATGTGTCCATCCAGCCATCCCCGGAAAATCATATATAATCCACGGACAGCCAAGAACCTAATCTTATGCCCCCACCCTATCTCCAATTCCTCATTTCTAATTCCTAATTGCTCATTCTTCCAAACTCCTCCCTCCTAACTCCTAACGAACTCATCCTCTTCCCCAAGGCTGCTTCCTTCCCCGCTCGGCATCTCTGGCTCATGGCACGCCGGCAGCGTGTTGGGCACGGGCAGCGGTGCAGGGGTAGCGGTGGGGATGCGTACCGTGTATTCCAAAAATCCATCCGCTTGCTCACAGCTGGTCACGGCGGGAATGCCTCGCTGGGTCATCAGGTCAACCGCGTGCTGTAAGGTGTTTACAAACAGCCGCACATCCCCCACCATCGGCACCGTGCTGCGGCAGGGGCCGGGGGTGTCTTTGGGGGCAGCCAGCATGGCGTCCACCAGACGGTCGGCTTCCCGCACACTCAGCTTGTCCCGTGCGATCTTTTCCAGCGCGGCGGTGCGGCGGCTTTCCGGCAGGCGCAGTACAGCGCGGGCGTGGCGCTCGGTCAGACCGGCAGCGGTGCAGAGCTGCTGCTGGGCGGTGGTCAGGGTAAGTAAGCGCAGCTTGTTGGCCAGCGCGGGCTGGCTTAACCCCAGGCGGCGTGCAGCTTCGGCCTGGGTGCAGTTCCAAAGCCGGATCACCTCCCGGATGCCCCTTGCCGCATCAAAGGCATCCAGTTGGGCGCGCTGTAAATTTTCCAGCAGCCCCAGCGCAGCGGTTTCGCTGTCGTCAAAGTCCTGAATGATGGCCGGGATGCGTTCCAGCTTCGCCAGGCGGCAGGCCCGCAGCCGCCGCTCCCCTGCCACAAGCTGGTACTTGTGGTAGCCTGTCTTGCGCACGCTGATGGGCTGCAGCAGCCCGTTTTGTAAAATGCTGACAGCCAGCGCCGCAATCTCGGTTTCATCAAAGGCGGTGCGCGCCTGGAACGGCGATGGCTCGATCTGCTCCACCGGCAGTAAAACAATTTTGCCGGGTTTCTGATTGGCGGCTTTTTTATCCGGTTTGGACATATGGCTTCTCCCTCCCCCGCACAGGCAATAAAAAAGCCTGTGCTTGCCTTTTATCAAAAGCATAGCACAGGCCAAACCGGTTAGAAAGAAAATTCGTTCGCCGCAATTCGAGGTAAAACCCGGAGTTTTGTTAAATTAAAGAGGCTTTTTTGCAATTTTTCCGCCGTTGCGGGGGTAAGCTGTCGGCGTTTGCGAAATCTTTTTGCAAACCACCAGCCGCCGCTCGCTGCCGTCCGGCAGGGTGAACGCGCGGGTATCGCCGTAGGCACCGCCCAGCTTTTTCAGGGCGGTAGCGGAACCGCCCAACTCAGCATCCGCATCAGGGCCTTTCATTGCAATGAACACCCCGCCAACCCGCACAAGCGGCAGGCAGTATTCGCACAGCACCGGCAGGGCGGCTACCGCACGGGCGCTGGCGACATCAAACTGTTCACGCCAGATTTTGCGGGCGGCTTCCTCTGCGCGCTCCTTGGCGAACTCTACCCCCGTCAGGCCAAGTTCCCCGCACAGGTACTTCAAAAAGTCCACCCGCTTGCCGGTGGGCTCCATCAGGGTCAGCTGCAAATCCGGCTTGAAAATTTTTGCCACCACACCGGGGAACCCTGCCCCGGTGCCAACGTCCACCAGTTTGCCGGTTACTTCCGGCTGGGCGGCAAACAGCAGGCTGTCCGCAAAGTGGCGGTCCTCAATGCCCTCCGGGCTGGTGATGGCCGTCAGGTTTACCTTCTGGTTGTAATCCACCAGAATTTCCGCATAGCGGTCCAGCAGGTCCAGCTGGGCACCGCTCAGCACAATGTTCCACGTGGAACATTTTTGTGCAAGGCGTTCTTTATCGATCATATAAGCTCCTTTATAAAAATAATAAATAATAATGAATAAAGAACAATGTCGGTGCGCCGCCCGCTGCGGCGCAAATAAAATAGGTTGGCTGCGATGGAGCGACCATGATTTTTTCCGGAACAGCTGACTTAATTAAAATGTGATGCCGTGGGCATCACACAACAATTATTCATTATTCTCTATTCTTTTTTAATTTAAAATGAGTATCCCGCCCCTTATTCTGCCGCAGTCTTCCCTGCTTTCATCAGGGCAATGCTCAGCTGGGCCAGGTCGCTGGGGCTTACACCAGGAATGCGTCCGGCCTGTGCCAGCGTGCGGGGGCGAATCTTCGTCAGCTTTTCGCGGGCTTCCAGCGTCACGGTTTCCAGCGGGGCGTAATCAAAGTCATCGGGGATCACCACATTTTCGTGGCGCTGTACCTCGTGGATAGCGCGCTGCTCACGGGCAATATAACCGGCATAGCGGATCTCGGTTTCAATGCGCAAGGCCATGGCAGCACTCACATCCTGCCCGCGGCCAATCACCTTGGCCAGCAGCTCATAGTGTACGCCGGGCCGCTTGAGCAGCTCCGCCGCCGTGCCGCCGGATTCACCCAGCGTTTCCAGCACTTCCGGCGGGGCAACGGTGCGCAGCTCCGCCAGCGGTACTTTGGTGGTTTCCAGCCGGTGCAGCTCGGCCTTTTTCACTTCCATGTCGTGGGTGAACGCCGCCCAGCGGGTGTCGTCCACAAGGCCGTATTCCCGGCCAATGGGGGTCAGGCGCTCATCGGCGTTGTCCTGCCGCAGGCTCAGGCGGTACTCGCTGCGGCTGGTCATCATGCGGTAGGGGTCCATCACGCCCTTGGTTACTAGGTCGTCCACCAGCGTGCCAAGATAGGAAGTATGCCGTGCCAGCACCAGCTCGCTCTTGCCCAGAGCCTGGCGGGCGGCGTTCAGGCCGGCCAGCAGGCCCTGCGCGGCGGCTTCCTCATAGCCGGAAGTTCCGTTGAACTGCCCTGCCCCGTACATGCCACCGATCACTTTGCTTTCCAGCGTGGGCAGCATGCTGGTGGGGTCCACACAGTCATACTCGATGGCATAAGCCGGGCGCATGATCTCCAGGTTCTCAAACCCCTTGATGGTGCGGTACATGGCATTCTGCACGGCTTCCGGCAGGGAGGAACTCATCCCCTGCAGGTACATCTCCTCGGTGTCCTCGCCGCAGGGCTCCACAAACACCGGGTGGCGTTCCTTGCCCTTAAAGCGCACCACCTTATCTTCAATCGAAGGGCAGTACCGCGGGCCGACACCCTGAATGTCCCCGCCGTACAGCGGCGAGCGGCTCAGATTGTCCAGGATGACCTTGTGGGTCTCCGGGTTGGTGTAAGCAATGTAGCAGTCCACCTTGTTGTGCATCGGCTTGTGGGTCATAAAGCTGAACGGCTGCAGCAGTTCGTCCGGGTCGCCGGGCTGGCAGTCCAATTTGCTGAAGTCAATGCTGCGGCGGTGTACGCGGGCCGGGGTGCCGGTCTTGAAGCGGCGTAGTGGCACACCGTGGGCCGTCAGATCCTTGGTCAGCGCGGTGGCCGCATGGGTGCCGTCCGGACCGCCATCATAGTGGGCTTCGCCCACAAAAATGCGCCCGCCCAGCGCTGTGCCGGTGGCAATCACCACGCACTTGCAACTGTAATAGCCGCCCAGCGCCGTTACCACCCCGCACACATGGCCGTTCTGCACATCCAGCCGCACGATCTCCGCCTGGTGAATTTCCAGGTTGGGGGTCAGCTCCAGCGCATGCTTCATCCACATGTGGTAGCGCTTGCGGTCGGTCTGCACGCGCAGGCTGTGTACCGCGGGGCCTTTGCCGCGGTTCAGCATCCGGCTCTGCAAAAAGGTGGCGTCCGCCGCAATGCCCATCAAACCACCCAGCGCATCGATCTCCCGCACCAGATGCCCCTTGGCTGTGCCGCCAATGGACGGGTTGCAGGGCATATTGCCGATAAAATCCAATGTCAACGTAAAGATCGCCGTCTTGGCGCCAAGCATGGCTGCCGCATGGGCGGCTTCAATTCCGGCGTGTCCGGCACCCACCACGACCACATCATAATTTCCCAAAAAATCCATAATCTCTATGCCTCAAATCAAAACTCTTTGATGGAAGAAATTTTCGTCACTTCATTGTATCACAGCCGCGCCCGGAACACAATAAAAGAGCGCCTGCCCCCGCAGAAAATAGCGGGTAAACAGGCGCTCTTGAAACGCAGAAGAACAGGTGGGTTATTTGCCCACACAGAAGGTAGAAAACACTTCGTCAATGGTAGCTTCGGTGGCATCCTCACCGGTCAGGCGGGCAAGGGCACGCTGCGCATCGCTGATGCACACCCCGGCAGCATCCAGCCCAAAGCCGTCCTCCTGGCTGTTCAGGGCTTCGGCCAGGGCATCGCGGGCTTCCTTGGCGGCGCTCAGCTGGCGGGCGCTGCACAGCGCGGCAGCGTTGGGGTCCAGGTTGGCGGTGCCCAGCAGTTGGGCGACCACCTGACACAAAGGCTGCAGGCTGGCGGCGTCCCGCGCGGTCAGCGGAATGATGGCCTTGAAGTAAGGCGCTAACTGCTGCTGTGCGGCAGTGAATGCTTCCCCCTGCCCGGCCAGATCCTGCTTGTTCAGGATGGCCAGCGCAGGGCGGCCCTGGCAGCGGCGTGCAATTTCCAGGTCTTCCTCATTCAGCGGGGCGGCCAGGTCGAACACGGCCAGCACCAGCCCGGCTTCCTCCAGCTTTTTCCAGCTGCGGCGGATGCCCTCGGCTTCCACAGCATCGCCGTGTTCCCCCACATCCCGCACACCGGCGGTGTCAAACAGGTTCAGCCGGATGCCGGTATCCCCCAGCATCACGGCCTGCTCCAGCACATCGCGGGTGGTGCCCGCAATGGGGGTCACAATGGCGCGGTCAAACCCGGCCAGCAGGTTCAGCAGGGTGCTTTTGCCCACATTGGGGCGGCCCAGCAGCACACAGTCCACCCCGCGGCGCAAAACCGCCCCGGCCCCGTACCCGGCAATCAGCTGGTCCAGCGTGTCCCTCTGCTCGCTCAGTGTGGCGATCAGCTCTGCCTGCGATACCTCCGGCACATCCTCCTCCGGGTAGTCAATCCAGGCGGTCAGGTGGGCAGCCAGCGTTTGCAAAGCGGCCTGGATGCCCGCAATGCGCCGTGCCAGCGCGCCGTCCAAAGCGGACTTTGCCAGCGCTGCCCCCTGCCGCCCTTCGGCGGAGATGATCTCCATCACGGCTTCGGCCTGGGTCAGGCTCATGCGGCCGTTTTCCAGTGCGCGGCGGGTAAACTCGCCGGGGCCGGCGGGCGCAGCACCGGCCAGGTACAGCGCTTCCAGCAGGCCCTGGGCCATGGCGTTGCCGCCGTGGACTGAAAGCTCGATCACATCCTCACCAGTGTAGCTGTGCGGCGCGCGGAAAAACAGGGCGATGGTCTCATCCATCTCCTCACCCCGCAGATGGTAATGCCCCAGCATGGCGGTGTAGCCTTTGGCTTCCGCAACCCGCTTTGCCGGGTTGCGCGGGGTGAAGATCTCCCCCACCACCGCATACGCTTCCGGTCCGGATACCCGAACGACCGCAATGCCGCCTGCCCCCGGTGGGGTGGCAAGGGCGCAAATAGTAGAACTCATATCAATACCTCGAACTTATCTGTTGTTGGCTTTATGCTGGCCTTGGCTGCGTCAGCAGCGGTAACTCTCCCGCGGGCCAAGGTAGGATTCCGGCAGGGTGGTGCCGTCCGGCCAAAGCACGATCTTTTCCAGAATGATGGCCGGGCTGACCGCATAAAAGCGCAGTGTGTTGACCCCCGCATGGCACAGGATGACGGCCTCGGTCAGCTTTACATTGGCAAAGCCCTCGGCGTACCACTGTTCGCTGCCAAAGAACGGTCGGTTCTCCTCGTGCACGGTGTTTACAACCTGCACCGCTCCGCCATTGACCGAATAACCGATATACTGCTTTGGCTCAAAGGTGACCGGTGTGGTGGCGGACATATGGAACTGTACATGATAGTTTCCGTCTTTTGCCGCAGCAAACGTATATTCCAGATAGGGGCGCTCTTCGCTGTTTTCAAAGTTGGCGGTAGCCGGGAACACTTTCAGCGCGGTGCCCAGGCGGCCATACGGCTTGAGCAGTGCAAAGCCGCCGCCGGGAACATCCCGCTTGGCAGTGTAGTGCTGTGCTTCCATGGCAATGCAACCGTTGGCTTCCACAAAAGTTCCTTTGGGGTAACTGACCGGCGTATTGTCCACTTCCACAATGATGTTGGCCGCACCGGTCCCCTCCTGGATATGCTCATTCACCACAGCGAACTGTCCAGCCGCTTTGCCGGTGATCTGGCTGCGGTCAATCGTCAGGGTCACGCGCTGATTTTCGGCCACGGTGCCGCCGGTGCAGCTGAACTGCATCCAGGGGCAGTCGGTCTCAATGTGCCAGCTGATGGGGCACTTGCTGCCGCAGGCAACGTCAAATGCAACCTGGCTGACATCCGGCCGCAAAAAGTCCTGCCATACCTGCGGCTTGCGGCCATTCCACCAAAAGCCGGTGGCGTACTCGGTATCTTCCACGCGGGATACGATCATCCGCGGCCGGTTGGCCGGGGTGATGTACATCCGGATGGGCAGCTTGTTGTCCTCGTCGTTCCAGTACACAAAGCCGATGTGCTCCGATAACCCGAACCCGTAATACTTGCCGCCGTCCACGGTGTGGTATTCGTTCACCAGCGCTTCGTCTGCTTCAATGCAGGCCTGCACTTCATCGGCCAGCCGGTTGGCGGCAACGCGGTTCTGTTTGGCGTACAGATGGTTGCGCCCGGTCAGGATCCACATCTTCATCAAATTGGCCGTGCCGCACGCCGGAAAGTAGATCAGCGAGATAAAAGCGCTCAGGTCCTCCTGCGGGCAGGCGGTTTTCAGCGCATCACATTCGGTAAGGATATGCTCAGAAATTTGCAGCACTTCCTCCGCCTCGCCGTAATGGGTCGGGTGGTAGGTGTTCTCCCCCATCTTCTCGTGCTTTCTGCGGGCCAGCAGGCGGGTGTAGTCGGTGATGATGCCCTCAATGCGGGGCAGGTCCGCCGGTGCAAAAGCCGCGCCAAAGTTGCGGCGCACCCACTGTGCGGTGTACTGGGTGGTAATGGCAGCATCCTGCCCGCCCCAGACGTCAATATCATAAGCCAGGTCCAGGAAGTAGGAAAGCCCGAACTCCTGCGTGCCAATATCACCGATGTTCGTTACCCAGATCTCCCGCACGCCGTATTCGTAAGCGGCGGTCATCTCCTCCCACACTTTGGGCAGGTAGGTGGCACCCACCCATTCAAATGAGTGGGGCCCGCCGTGCATGTCCATGTGGTAGTACATGCCGTACCCGCCGGGGTGGCTGCGCATTTCCGGGCTTGGCAGCGTGCGGGTGGAGCCGTGGTTGTTGTCGCTCAGCATCAGGGTCACGCCGTCCAGTTCCGGATCACCGATTAGGCCTGGCGTTTCCTTGCTGCCGTAAAAGAACTCTTCGGTTTCTGAGAAGAAAACGATCTGCCGCGGCACCTGCCTGACATCCGGGTTAATAATCTCCCGGATCAGCTGGTTCTGGGTTTTCAGCACATTGCGGATCAGTTGAATGTTCTCTTCCAGCGTGGCGTGCTGCATAATGGCAGTGTCATTTTCGCCGCGCATGCCAAGAGTGATGACGTTCTCAAAATCTTTGTTGCGGGTCAGGCCGTCGCGCCAAAAGCGGGTAATGCCTTCTGGGTTGGCAATGTAATCCCAGGCATCGCCGTAAATGGAACCCCTGCCCCGCACCATGCTGTATTCCTGCCCGCTGCGCATACAGGGTTCGTGGTGGGAGGTGCTCATCACCACACCCAGTTCGTCCGCCAGTACGGCGTTTTCCAGCCCAGGGCCGTCCAGGCTGAAATTGGAATTCCACATGGCAGGCCACAGGTAGTTGCCTTTCATGCGCAGCAGCAGTTCAAATACCGGCGCATAGCAGGCGGCGTTCATGCTGCCAAAATGGGTCTTGGCCCAGTTGCCAAAGGCGGGCCATTCATCGTTGATAAAAAAGCCGCGGTACTTGACGGACGGCACCCTGGATACCATGTTCACCCGATCATCCAATACCACACCCGTATTATATCATAGTGCGGCACGATATAATAGAACCGCCCACAAAACGGAAAAGAAAAAAGCCCGTGCACAACGCACGGGCAATCTTTCAACAAGAAAAACAAAACTTGTTTAAAACTTAATTTGATTTTTTGCGGCGGTGCAGAACCATGCCCAGCAGCTTTTCCACCATGGCAAACACCTCGCGGAAGTTCAGCAGGCAGATGGCAAAGGTCAGCACCGTGACCGGCAGCACCCAGTGCTCCAGCTTGAACAGCATGGCAATCTCCACAAAGATCAGCCCCAGGTTCAGCAGCATCCAGGCGGGGTGAAAGTCGATCTCCAGCAGCCCGTGGGTGGAGTAAGCACGCAGCAGGAAAACAATCAGCAGGGAGATGAAACTTGCCATCGTAACGCCCCACGGCCCAAACCAGCGGATGAACAAAAAGTTCAGAACCAGATTAACCACGGCACCTACCAACATGGTGTAGAACGAACTGGTGGACCGCTTGTATACCACATACACGCTGTTCAGGAAGTTGTTCAGGCAGGTGCACATGGAAGCAAGTGTCAGGAACGGCACAAACTGCCAGCCAAGGAAGTAATCCTCGCGGAAAACGTGCATCATGGGCTGGCACAGCCAGATGACGCCCGCCACACAGCAGAACATGACCGCCGCATATACCCGGAACACCTTGCTGAAGAACGCCGAACGCTCGGATTCCTCTGTCACAGCCGAAAGCTGCCATGCCTCATAAAAAATCTGCCCCACAATGGTAATGATCTGCGGCAGATAATACCCGGCTTTCAGCAGGCCCACCCACCAGGTGCTGCTTTTGCCGTCAATGCCGTCACACATGCCCTGTACATAGAACAGGTCCGAAGCGTTGATGATCCAAAAGCTGATGGAAGCCGGGATCATGGGGATGCAATAACGCAGCATGTCCTTCCAAAGGGCTTTGTTGAACTTTTTGAAACTGAAATACTGGTGGCAGTGCCCGGCAATAAAAACAAAGATTGCCGAAAGCGCATCCGAACAGGCCATGGCAAGCAGGTAGCCGTTCGCGCCCAGATCCAGCACATCCAGGAACAGATAATAGAACCCAAGCAGCGTGGCGGAAGTCAAAACGCCATCCACCGCAACCAGACGGTTCAGCATGCGGGAACGGATGAACTGGGTGCAGAGCGTGCGCAGGCAGCTCATCAATACACAGGCGTAAATCAGAACCAGATAATCCGCCGCATTGGGGATCAGCCGCACCAGCGGCCAGCAGACCGCCATTAAGGCAAAGCCCAGCAGGATGGTGGCAAGGCCGTTCATGAATACGCTGGATTTATCCACCTTGCGGTCCAGGCCAAACCGGATCACCGCAAAGCTGACGCCCAGGCTGACCACCGGAATCAGCAGGTTGGCCACCGACTGCATCAGGCTGGTCACACCCATCACATCCGGGCTGGCCAGCGCGTAACTCAGGTATGGCTGAATAATCAGGCTGATGATTTTGGAGCCAAAGTTGGAAATGGCAAACAGGATGGTGTTGTTCACCAGTGTGGAGTAGCGTTTGGAATCTGACAAAGTGCAGATCGCCTCCTCGATATTAAATTTGAATTAAAAAAGAATAAAAAGCGGTTTAGAAAAGAATAAAGAAAAAAGAATAAAGAATAAAGAAAAAAGAATAATGTTGGTGGATCGCCGCGTGTGGCGCGGCTCAAAAATATCAGGTGGGATATGCGTCACATGCTGTGGGTAAAAAGTAGAAGCACTCAATAATTAGGGCAATACCGCATAATTCTAAGTGCCGATACGGCGAGCGAGGTGCCGCAGCCGTCGAAGCGGTGCTTAAGCTGTAAGGCGGGAATTGTGCGGTGTTGCCTTAGAACCTGTTCAATAGAACTCTTCAATCACGGCAGCCAATATATGGGGAATGGAAACCAAATAATGGTACTATCTCCCTTTCAGCAGCGCCTGCCGTGCCTTATAGTCCGGCATCACCCTGGCCACGGCGGCCCAGAAAGCCGGGCTGTGGTTGGGGTGGGCAAAGTGGCAAAACTCGTGTACCACCACATACTCCTGCGCGGGCAGCGGCATCACACACAGCCGCAGGGCAAAACACAGCGTTCCTGTTTTTAGGGAGCAGCTCCCCCACCGGGTGCTCATGTCCCGCACCGCTATGCGGGGCATTTCTCCGCGCGGGCAGGTGGCGGCAAACAGCGGGTAATACTGCGCACAGAGTGCCTGCATCTGGTGCAGGGCGATGGCTTTGCTCGGCAGCGGCGGTTCGGCGGCACGGTTTGCCATGTGGACCGCCATCCGGCCCTGCGCCGCGGCAACCCATCCGGCATGCGCCGCCACAAAAGCGTCCACACTGCTCAAGGGTACCCGGCGCGGCGCGCTGACGGCTACACTGCCATCCGTGCGGACCCGTATGTTCAGGTTGCGCACCCGGCGGCGCGTCAATTCATATTCGACCCCGCCCGCAATGCGGCGCTGTGGGTCTGGCTGGTTCATCTGCCCACCTCCCGACTTAGCTGTTAAGGTGTACCTGATACCCCCAAAAACAGCTGCCCCCATTGTACGCTATTTTGTCGCAAAAGGAAAGTGAAAACTTGACCTTGCGTGCAGCGGTGCAGCACGGCTGCTGCACTGCCTGCCAAATTTTCGCAAAATCGTCTATTGTAGCCATTGGCAGGGTATGCTATAATACCAATAACGACAGTTTTTTGAACTTTACCCACGCAGACTCTGTACATACTGCCGGGGCGTGGTGCCGTATTCTGCGCGGAACGCGCGGTAAAAGTTGGCGTAATCCCCAAACCCGCAGTAGGTGCAGACTTCACTGGGGGCAAGCCCGCCGGCCAAAAGCTGCTTGGCGTTCAGCAGCCGCTTTTGCAGGATATACCGGTGCACCGTGGTGCCCACCTGCGCTTCAAACTTGCGCAGCAAATGGTACTTGCTGATAAAAAAGCGCTCTGCCAGCGCATCCAGCGTCAGAGCTTCGCTGTAGTGCTCGTTGATGTAGCTCAATACCCCGTCCACCACCCGGTCAGACGCCATATCGGCCGAAAGCGCGCTCTGCATGCTGCGGTCCGCCGCGCTCTGATTGATGGCAACCATCAGCTCCACCAGGCTGCAAACGGCCAGCAGGTCGCTGCCATAACTTTCCTGCATGTGCAGGCTGCGCAGCTTGTCCAGCTCACGGCGCATCTCGGCGCTGCGGGGGCCGGGCAGGCGCAGCAGATTGGTATGGCCGGGCACCGTGGTGTCAAAGCAGCGGGTCAGGCTGGTGTGCGGGCTGGAAAGGGATTCCAGATACCCGCGGTCCACCCACAGCACAATGCGCTCGTAAGGTTCATCATTGCTGTCAACCCGCGCTTGGTGCAGCTCCAGCGGGCTGATCAGCATCAGATCCCCCGCGCGCATGTGGAAGATGCGGTTTTCGACCGTATAAGATACACTGCCGCGCAAAAGCAGGTAGATTTCATAAAAATCGTGGTGGTGCAGCTCCACTTCATCCATGTAGCGGTAGCGGTAAATTTCAAAATCCCGGCGGATCATGGTCTGCCGCCGTGTAAAGGGTTGAAAGCTGTTTTCTGCCATAATCCTGTCATCTCTCTTTCCACTTTCATAGTACCGCAATTTTTGCAATCTTTCAAGCAATTACGCCAATTTAATTTGCAAAAAATAAGGGTTATACTTATCCACGGTTTGAATGAACAACACCGGCCGGGCTGCAAAGCAAGGCCACCGAAGATATCACAAAACAAAATCTGAAGGAGTGTTTCGCCATGAAAATGAACGCTGCATCCATCAAGAACCAGAAGGCTGAATGGGAAGCCCTGGGCGTTAAGCTGCCCGCCTTTGACCATGACGCTATGACTGCCAAAACCAAGGAGCATCCGGTTTGGGTCCACTTTGGCGCAGGCAACATCTTCCGCGGCTTTATCGCAGCTCTCCAGCAGCGCCTGCTGAACGAAGGTCTGCAGGACCGCGGCATCATTGCAGCCGATACCTTTGACTATGACATCATTGATAAGATCTACACCCCGTTCGACAATCTGACCATGATGGTCACCCTGAACCCGGATGGCTCCACCAGCCGCGAGATCATCGGTTCTGTTGCCGAGGGCCTGCGCGCTGATTCTTCTGACGCTGCCATGATGGCACGCTTCAAGGAGATCTTCACCGATCCCGGCCTGCAGATGATCTCCTTCACCATCACCGAGAAGGGCTATGCCCTGTACCGTCCCGATGGCAGCCTGATGCCCGTTGTGCAGGCTGATATCGACGAAGGTCCGGCACACGCACGCCACGCCATGAGCATGGTCGCTGCCCTGCTGTTCGAGCGTTTCCAGGCTGGTGCCGCCCCGCTGGCTGTTGTCAGCATGGACAACTGCTCCCACAACGGCGAAAAGTTGCAGTCCAGCGTGATGACCGTTGCCAAGGCATGGGCTGAAAAGGGCTATGTCGGCCAGGACTTCATCGCTTACCTGGAAGACGAGAGCAAGATCGCATTCCCCTGGTCGATGATCGACAAGATCACCCCGCGCCCCCACAAGATCGTGGAAGAGCAGCTGGTCAAGGATAACATCGAGGATATGGAGCCCATCGTTACCAGCAAGAACACTTTCATTGCTGCCTTTGTCAACGCAGAGCGCCCGCAGTACCTGGTTGTTGAGGACAAGTTCCCCAATGGCCGTCCCCCGCTGGAAAAGGCCGGCGTCTATATGACCGACCGCGACACCGTCAACAAGACCGAGCGCATGAAGGTCACCACCTGCCTGAACCCGCTGCACACCGCCATGAGCGTTTACGGCTGCATGCTGGGCTACACCCTGATCTGCGACGAGATGAAGGATGCCGATATCGTTGCCCTCATCAAGCGCCTGGGCTATGTTGAAGGCCTGCCCGTTGTGGTCAACCCCGGCATCCTGGAGCCCAAGGCATTCATCGATGAAGTTGTTGAGCAGCGCCTGCCCAACCCGTTCATGCCGGACGCCCCGCAGCGTATCGCTACCGATACTTCCCAGAAGGTCGGCATCCGCTTTGGCGAGACCATCAAGAGCTATGTTGCTGAAGGCCGCGACCTGAACACCCTGGTGTCCATCCCGCTGGCCATTGCTGGCTGGCTGCGTTACCTGCTGGCTGTTGATGACAACGGCAACGCATTTGAAGTTTCTGCAGACCCCCTGAAGGATGACCTGCAGGCTAAGCTGGCTACCATCAAGTTCGGTGCTCCCGACAGCTGCACCGACCAGCTGGACAGCATCCTGAGCAATGCTTCCATCTTTGGCTCTGACCTGACCAAGACCGTTCTGGCCGACAAGGTCAAGGCTTACTTCAAGGCTGAGATCGCAGGCCCCGGCGCTGTCCGCAAGACCCTGCACGACGCTGTCAACGCTTAATGAAGGCGTAACCAAAAGGCATTCCGGGGAAACCCCGTATTGACTCGGAATCCAAGATTGCCCCAGATAAACAACAATCAAGGAGGAACACACTTATGCCTATGCAAATGGGTTGGCGCTGGTATGGTGAGGACAACGACCCCATCACTCTCAGCGACATCAAGCAGATTCCCGGCGTTACCAGCATTGTTTGGGCTCTGCACCACAAAATGCCCGGTGAGATTTGGGAAGAGAACGAGATCAAGGAAGTCATGGATCAGATCCACGCTTACGGCTTCAACGGCGACGTTGTTGAATCTGTGAACGTCCATGACGATATCAAGATCGGCCTGCCTACCCGCGACCAGTATATCGAAAACTACAAGCAGTGCATCCGCAACCTGTCCAAGTTTGGCGTTAAGGTTATCTGCTATAACTTCATGCCTATCTTTGACTGGACCCGCACTGACCTGTTCCACCCTGTCGGTGATGGCTCCACCGCCCTGTTCTATCAGAAGGATATGATCAAGGACGATTACAAGGCTATGGCCAAGTATATCCTGGACTTCACCGAGAAGTACCACATGACCTTCCCCGGCTGGGAGCCGGAGCGTATGGCTAAGCTGGACGAGCTGTTTAAGGCCTATGCCCCTGTCACCAAGGAGAAGCTGTGGGAGAATCTGAAGTACTTCCTGGAAGCCCTCATGCCCACCTGCCGCGAGTGCGACATCAAGATGGCCATCCATATGGACGATCCCCCATGGGATATCTTCGGCCTGCCCCGCCTGCTGGTGGACGCCGAGAGCATCGACCGCTTCCTGTCCATGGTGGATGATCCGTACAACTGCCTGACTCTGTGCTCCGGCAGCCTGAACGCCAACCCCAACAACAATGTTGCCGAGATCGTCCGCAAGCACTGCGACCGCATCGCTTTCGCTCACATCCGCAACATCCATCACTTTGATAACGGTGACTTCTCTGAGGCTGCCCACCGCGATTGCTGCGGTGAGACCGGCATCATCGAGATCCTGCGCGCTTACCACGACAACGGCTTTGAGGGCTATATCCGCCCCGACCACGGCCGTCAGCTGTGGGAGGAAGGCCCCGGCAACTGCCGCCCCGGCTACGGCAAGTATGACCGTGCCCTCGGCATCCAGTATATGCTCGGCGTCTGGGATCTGCTCGACCGCCTGGATGAAGAGAAGAATAAGTAATTTCTGATCTTTTCAGCTTTTCTGGCCCGCACCCGTATGGGTGCGGGCTTTTTGTTTTGCCGTAAAAATCAGCCGTAATCTGGCGCGCTCCCCCGTAGGGGGCGCACATCGTGCGCCCGCCAATCGGAAAAGAGATGGCGGCTCCTTTGGTTACGTTACCTCAATCAAAACCGATATCCAATATCACCAAATATCCGCCCAAATCTTCTCCATCCCGGCCACTTGTTCCCGCTGCATCTAAATGCTATAATTGGCATATAAACCAATACAGAAAGCGTGATTCTAATGCCCAGACGATATGACAGCGCCGACGCCAAGCGCCGCATTTTAACGGCCTGTGTTCGGTTCTTTCTGGAAAAAGGCTATACCCGCACCACTGTTGCCGAAATTGTCAAGGAAGCCGATGTCAGCATCAGTACCTTCCAGAATGTGTTCCGCACCAAGGATGGCGTTCTGGTGGAGCTGGTCAAATTCATGTTCGGCAGTCAGTTTGATATGGCGGGCCAGATCGCAGGCCAAAAGCTGCCGCCCGTCTATGTGTACGCGGTGGAGACCAGCATCCAGCTGGCTTTGACCGAGCTGAACGAGAACCTGCGGGATATCTACCTGGAAGCCTACAGCCACACCGAAGCGTCCGAGTATATCTACCAGCACACCTCCAGCGAACTGTACCGCATTTTCGGCCCCTACCTGCCCAGCTATACCGAAAGCGACTTCTATGAACTGGAGATCGGCTCTGCGGGCATAATGCGGGGCTATATGTCCCGCCCGTGCGATAAATACTTTACGCTGGAAAAAAAGTTGGCCCGCTTCCTTTCCATGAGTTTAAACGCTTACGCGGTGCCCGCCGCAGAGCAAAAGCAGGTGCTGGATTTTATCGCCAAGCTGGATATCCGCGCCATTGCTGTGCAGGTCATGCAGGAGCTGTTCAAAGCGCTTGCCATGCGTTTTTCCTTCCCGCTGCCGGATTCCGTAAAAGCATAATCAGCCAGCACCGCCCCCGTTTGTCCGCCAACCCGTCATGAACAGGAGAAAAAGATGAAAGCGATTCAATGGATCATTTCCGCTCTGGTTGCCGTGGTCATCATCGCCGCCGCCGTTGGCGGCGGGGTGTACTTTACCCGGCTCAAAAGCATCCACAGCATCCGCAAACTGACCGATTACGAAAACTATAACCTTTACCGCATGGATATTGACTATGCGTATGATCTCGACCGCCTGATCGACCGCGGCATTACCGATAACCAGAGCATGATCAATGCCATCCTGGCCGAAGCCCTGCCCTACCTGCCCATCCATATGAAAGCCCCAAACTTTGGCTGCAGCGCGTTCTGCACCCAGGGCACGGACGGCCACACCCTGATGGGCCGCAACTATGATTTCAAGAACGATACCTCCGCCATGTTGGTCTACTGCACCCCCAAGGACGGTTACGCCTCGGTCGCCTTTGCCGCACTGGATAACATCAACGCCAACACGCCGGACGCGAGCATGGCCAAAAAGCTGGCAACCCTCACCGCGCCGTTCATCTGCCTGGACGGCATGAATGAAAAAGGCGTTTCTATCGCCGTTCTCACGCTGGACAGTGACCCCACCTACCAGCAGACCGGCAAGCCGATGATCGCTACCACCCTTGCCATCCGTCTGGTGCTGGACCGCGCCGCCACCACAGCCGAAGCTGTAGAGCTGCTGAGCAAATATGATATGTTCGCTTCCAGCGGGCGGGATTACCACTTCTATATCACCGATGCTTCCGGTGATGGCCGCGTGCTGGAATACGACTGCAATGACCCCGCCCGCCCCCTGACCGTTACCCCCAGCCGCAGCGTAACCAACTTCTTTGTCATGTACAAGGATAACGTTCTGCCCAACCAGCGCAACGGCGTTTACGGCCATGGCCGGGAGCGTTATGATGCCATCGAGGAAATCCTGGATGCCAATGCAGGCAGTATTGACCGGGAAATTGCCTGGCAGGCCCTGCAGGCGGCCTCTCAGGCCCCCAACCCGCAGGATGTGACCAGCAATACCCAGTGGAGCATCCTGTACGATAACACCGCCCTGACCGCCGAAGCCGTCATCCGCCGCGACTGGAACACCAAAACCAGCTACGACCTGGTAAGCAATGTTGCCGTAACGGATGTAGGCTGATCCCGCCGCTTTTTTTCGCCAAATCCGGCAAAACGCATTGCACTTCTCAACCAGCAGGGCTATAATAAAACCGCGTATGAGAAGAATTCCGGGGTGCTCTACTGCCCCGTTCCAGATGGAGGAAAACAGCAATGCTCAAAGTTTGGATCAGCGGTGCCAACGGCCATCTTGGTCAGGCGCTGTGTACACGGCTTGACCGCGAAAAATACCAGCTGATCGCCACCGATGTGGCGGAAGTGGATGTGACTGTCCCCGCCGAGGTCCGCGCCTTTGCGGATGCCAACTGCCCGGATGTCATCATCAACTGCACCGGCTTTAATGATGAGGACGGCTGCGAGACGGACCCCGACCGCGCTTACCGCGTCAACGCCCTGGCCCCCCGCAACCTGGCCCTTGCCGCCGATGCGCTGGGGGCGAAGATGGTGCAGTTCTCCACCGATGATGTGTTTGCCAAGGCGAGCCACCACCCCTATAATGAGTTCGATGCCCCCGCCCCTGAAAGCCTGTATGGTAAAAGCAAGCTTGCGGGCGAAGAGTTTGTGCGCACGCTGTGCCACCGCTACCTGATCGTGCGCAGCGCCTGGGTGTACGGCATCGGGCGGGATTTTGTTTCCACCGTGCTGAACGCCGCCGCAGACCCCACCTGCCCCTGGCTGGCCGTTCCCACGGATCGCTTTGCCTCCCCTACCTCGGCCGATGACCTGACCGCCGCGGTGGAGCAGTTGATCGACCATGATACCCTGGGCATTTACCATATCGTGTGCCAGGGCCGCTGCAGCCGCTATGACTTCGCCCAAGCCATCCTGAAAGCTGCCCATATGGAAGATAAACTGGAGCTGCACCCCATCCGCGCAGCGGACGCTGGCAGCACCCCTAGCTACACCGTGCTGGATAACCTAATGCTCCGCCTGGACAACCTGCCCCAGCCCCGCCCCTGGAAAGAGGCCCTGAACGAGTACATTAACTCCCTGCAATAAGCGTAACGCCCGGCTGCCTAGCAGCCGGGCACTTTTTTGCGTGCTGCAAAAAAGTAAGACCAAATTAGCAATTAGCAATTGGAGCCGAGCTTTTTAGGCTGTCGGTAGGGAACGGCGTCCTCAATGTCCCGGACGAGCCTGAAAATTGCCAACCATATGCCCCGCGCCGTAAAATATTTGTATAGGACGATGTGAAAAAATGATTGTTTATTTGCTCACAACCATGCTGTGGGGCGGGATGCCCTCATCCCGCCGTGGAGAAACCTAAATAATCGGCCACAACTGAAAAAACGCTTCCTTTTCCACAATTTTTCCCGCACCTGTTGAAAACATCCAACCCTTCCGGTTTGCCCCATGCGCATCCTGCACAAATGCATCCAATCAAATCTGTTTAATCTGCGCAAGGCGGAGAATCTGTAATTTCCCTATTACACAAAATTTCAAAACGTGCTATGATAGCCACAATAAATGGTAGTCGCAGCACGGAAAGACAGCGAGACGAAAGTTTCGCTGTCTTTCTTTTTTGTCTGCGGTCTTGATTTCAGAAAGGAGCACTTTCCTATGCCCAAAACACTGCCGCAAAGAATCGTATTTACCATCGTCATGGCCACCATCATGGTGTATGGCATGATCGTTTATAACGTTGCCTTGAACACCGGCGGCGTTACCAACGCTACCTTTGGCATGGCTCTGCACGAAATGCCCATTATGGTGCCCGTGGCCTTTGTGCTGGAATTCTTTGTGGTCGAAAAGCTGGCCACCGCCCTGGCGTTCACCTTTATGCGCCCCACGGACCGCCCGCAGTTCATTACCTATGCCATCTCCCTGATGATCGTCTGCATCATGTGCCCAGTTATGAGCCTTGTGGCTACCCTGCTGTTCAAGGAGCCCAGCTTTGGCACATGGGTGCATACCTGGGGCTGCAACTTCCCTATGGCGCTCTGCTGGCAGATGTTCTACTGCGGCCCGCTCAGCCGGTTTATCTTCCGCGCTATTTTCCGCAAACAGCTGCAAGCGGAAAACCAGGAACAGCACTAAAGTAAATCCAGCACGCTGCCTGCACAAACAGGCAGCGTGCCTTTTTTATCGTGTTGCATCCCCTCCAAAACTTTTTGAACAAATTCCCTGCTTTTGCTTGACAACCCCCGCCGGAGTATGCTACTATATCTTTGCTGATTAGATAACACTAACTTGCGCGCAGCCAGCTGATTGTCCTCCGTTCCGGCTGCATCATATCCCCACAAATCTCCTTATTGCCTCCGTTTCATTTGCGGCAGTGCCCACCGGGCACGCAAGCATGCCGCGCAAAAATGCCATTATCGCCTGCAAGGGCATACCGAATCAAAGCAAGGCCGGCACCCATGGAATGAGCCACATGGGTGCCGGTTTTGTTTGTATGGGTCTGTTCCCCCGGCCCCGCGCAGGCAAAATAATACAATAAGACCCCCGCCTGCAAAAGAGAGAAAAAAGGCGGGGGTCCTATTGATGTAAGGGGGGCAAAGCAGCAACCCATGTAAGGGAGGGCTGTTCCCTACATGCTGTGAGGGTCGCTGCCTGCGAGATTAGCGCAAACTAACCATGAACAAACAATACCACGCCGCCAGGATTTTGTCAAGCCCCGGAGCAAATCAAAATAAAAAGTTTCAAAATATTCAAAAAGTTAGATTAAATAAACGCTTTCTCGGCAAAAATAAGAATACTCTGCCGAAGCCGCCAAACACAAAAAGTACCTTGCATTTTGTAACAACCTGTGATAGAATGACGGTGTTGAAGGTTAGCCGACGCTAATTGTCGGGGCAGTGTTCACTGCTGATTAAATAGTTTCCCAAAGAAAGGATCGATCGATAATGGCATACCTGGAAATTGAAAAAGTTGTAGGCCGCGAAATTCTGGACTCCCGCGGAAACCCCACTGTTGAAGCTGAGGTCTGGCTGGCTGACGGCACCGTTGGCCGCGGCATGGCACCTTCCGGCGCATCTACGGGCGAATTTGAAGCCCTGGAGCTGCGCGATGGCGACAAAGCCCGTTATGGCGGCAAGGGTGTGCAGAAGGCTGTGGAGAACATCAACACCACCATCAATGATGTTCTGACCGGCATGGATGCTTCCGATATTTACGCTGTCGATGCTGCCATGATCAAGGCAGACGGCACCAAGGATAAATCCAACCTGGGTGCAAACGCCATCCTGGCTGTTTCTATCGCTTCTGCCCGCGCGGCAGCCCTTTCTCTGGATATTCCTCTCTACCGCTTCCTGGGCGGTATTTCCGGCAACCGTCTGCCGGTTCCCATGATGAACATCCTGAACGGCGGTGCCCACGCAACCAACACCGTCGATACCCAGGAGTTCATGATCATGCCTGTCGGCGCACCTTCCTTCAAGGAAGCCCTGCGCTGGTGCGCTGAGGTGTTCCATGCCCTGGCAGCTCTGCTCAAGAGTCGCGGCCTGGCCACCTCTGTGGGCGATGAGGGCGGCTTTGCCCCCAACCTGTCCAGCGATGAAGAGACCATCGAGACCATTCTGGAAGCCATCCGCAATGCAGGCTATGAGCCGGGCAAAGACTTCATGCTGGCTATGGACGCTGCTTCCAGCGAATGGAAGGGCACCAAGAAGGGCGAATATATCCTGCCCAAAGCCGGCACCCATTACACCAGCAGTGAACTGATCGCCCACTGGAAGAGCCTGGTTGAAAAGTACCCCATCATCTCCATTGAGGATGCCCTGGATGAGGAGGACTGGGAAGGCTGGCAGGAGCTGACCCGCGAGCTGGGCGGCAAGGTCCAGCTGGTTGGTGATGACCTGTTTGTTACCAACACCGAGCGCCTGTCCAAGGGCATTCAGCTGGGCTGCGGCAACGCAATCCTGATCAAGCTGAACCAGATCGGCTCCGTTTCCGAAACCCTGGAAGCCATCAAGATGGCCCACAAGGCTGGCTACACCGCCATTTCTTCTCACCGCTCCGGCGAAACCGAGGATACCACCATTGCCGACCTGGCCGTTGCCCTGAACACCTGCCAGATCAAGACCGGTGCGCCCAGCCGTACCGAGCGTGTGGCCAAGTACAACCAGCTGCTCCGCATTGAGGAAGAGCTGGGCGATTCTGCCGTTTACCCCGGTATGGCTGCTTTCAACGTGAAGCGCTGAACAGATACACCTAAGGCAACACCGCACAATTCCCGCCTGACGGCTTAAGCACCGCTTCGGCGGCTGCGGCACGGCATTTGCGTTGCCAAAATGCTCGATAATGTCGGGTTGCGGTACCCGCATCGTGCTTCGG
>ENA-UOJJ01002199-UOJJ01002199.1-human-gut-metagenome-genome-assembly--contig:-CS66-NODE-2199-length-25352-cov-12.909317_pt1 | contig 25352 bp, 23 predicted proteins | sample MGYA00242343_ERZ723890 | MGnify/ENA metagenome assembly ERZ723890
CGCCGCTGCGCCGCAAGGCACACTTCTGCGCCATCTCCTCCACCTCCGGCACTGCTACCGAGGTGACTGCCTTCTCCATCATTACCGATTATGAGAAGGGCATCAAGTATCCTATCGCTGACTTTGAGATCACCCCCGATGTCGCCATCGTCGACCCCGAGCTGGCCCACACCATGCCCAAAAAGCTGGTGGCCCACACCGGTATGGACGCCATGACCCACGCCATCGAGGCTTACGTTTCCACTGCCAACTGCGACTTTACCGACCCGCTGGCCCTACATGCTATCGAGATGATCCAGGCCAACCTCATTGGCAGCTACAACGGCGATATGGATAAGCGCGACGCCATGCACAACGCACAGTGCCTGGCTGGTATGGCGTTCTCCAACGCGCTGCTGGGCATCGTGCACAGCATGGCCCACAAGACCGGCGCGGCCTTTGCGGATTACGGTGCCCACATCATCCACGGTGCCGCCAACGCCATGTACCTGCCCAAGGTCATCGCCTTCAACGCCAAAGACCCCACCGCCAAAGCCCGTTACGGTGTGATCGCCGACAAGATGAACCTGGGCGGCGCCAACGACGACGAGAAGGTCGCCCTGCTTATCAAGTACCTGCGCGGCATGAACGACGACCTGAACATCCCGCACTGCATCGGCCACTACGGCCCCGACTCTTACCCCTGCGAGCAGGGCTTTGTTCCGGAGAATGTGTTCCTGGAGAGACTGCCTGAGATTGCCAAGAATGCCATCGCCGACGCCTGCACGGGCTCCAACCCGCGCCAGCCCAGCCAGGAAGAAATGGAAAAGCTGCTGAAGTGCTGCTACTACGACACCGAGGTCGACTTCTAAACTTTATACCAAAGAACCGGGTCCCCGCTGCGGGGCCCGGTTTTTTGCTGCCCCAAACCGGGCAATATCCATCCGATTGCAAATTTTGTGCCATCGGTAGCCGGACAGCAAATTTGCGCAATTTTTGCCTGTTTGTCTTGCTTTTTATCAATTGCATCACCGCGGATGTTGGGCTATAATGATACATAATTCGTGCAGATATTGTGCCCTTTGGGTTTAGGAAAATGAAGGAGGAACTCCCGGTATGGGTACCACAACACAAGCAAAGGCACCGCTTTTTACGCGGTCTGCGCTGGTGGCGCTGATCTGGCCGCTGTTTTTGGAGCAGACCCTAAGCGTGACGATGGGCATGGCTGACACCCTGATGGTGGCCGGTGTGGGCGAGGCGGCTGTGTCCAGCGTGTCGCTGGTGGACAGCCTGAACATTCTGATTATCCAAATCCTGGCGGCACTGGCCACCGGCGGCGCGGTGGTCGCCAGCCAGTACATGGGCCGCCGCGACCAGGAGAGTGCCCAGCGCAGCGCGGCCCAACTGTACAGCGTGCTGGCCATCTCCACGGTTGCGGTGGGCGTGCTGTGCCTGGCGCTGTCCCGCCCCATTCTGCGCGGGGTGTTTGGCAGCATTGACGACGAGGTCATGCACTACGCGCAGCAGTATTTCATCATCAGCGCCATCTCCTACCCGTTCATTGGGCTGTACAATGGCGGCGCAGCGCTGTTCCGTGCCCAGGGCAACAGCCGCATCAGCATGCTGGCCAGTTTGGTGATGAATGTCATCAACATCGGCGGCAACGCGCTGTTGATTTATGGCTTTGGCATGGGCGTTGTGGGCGCGGCGCTGGCTACGCTGATCGGCCGCGTGTTTGCGGCAGTGTGGATCTTGTGGCAGAACCAGAACATCCACAACCCGCTGCGGGTGGCCGGTTTTGCCGACCTGCGCCCCCGCAAGGAGCCAATCATGAAGGTGCTGGCCATCGGTGTGCCGTCGGGTTTGGAGAACGGCATGTTCCAAATCGGCAAGCTGTGCGTCAGCAGCCTGACCTCGACCCTAGGCACCGCCGCCATTGCGGCCAATGCCGTGGCCAACAGCGTTTGCACGGTGGCCAACGTGCCCGGCGCTACGATGAACCTGGCCATGATCCCAGTGGTGGGCCGCTGTCTGGGTGCCGGGGACAAGGAACAGGCGAAAAAGTACTCCCTGCAGCTGACCGGTATTGCCATCGTGGGCCTGGGGCTGACCAATTTGGCCATGTTTTTGCTGCTGCCGGAGATTATCACCTGGTTCCACCTGTCGGCCGAGGCGGCCAGCATGTGCACGGTGGTGGTGCACTGGTTCAGCGTGTTCTGCGTGGTGTTCTGGGCCCCCAGCTTTACCCTGCCCAACGCCCTGCGCAGCGGCGGCGATGCCAAGTTTACGATGCTCGTCAGTATCGCCAGCATGTGGGTGTTCCGCGTGATTTTAAGCTATTTCTTTGTGCTGCAGATGCACATGGGGTTGACCGGCGTATGGTTTGGCATGTTTGTGGATTGGATCTGCCGGAGTATTTTGTTTGGGGTACGGTTTTATAGCGGCAAATGGATGGAGCATAAGGTAATTTAATTTCTGCTTTCCCCTGCTTAGGGTGTATCTGAAAAGTCCTCAGCGCTGTTCAATTCTACTAAAAAGCACATCCAGTATTGCAGCGGATTCGCGCCTTGCAGCTGTTGCTTTTCAGCGAATTTTCCAGCACTTTTGACTTATCAGATACACCCTAGGTGGGGGAAAGCATTTTTTTATTGACAATTTTGGTCTACTGTGATAGACTGCAAATAGAAGAAGTCTATCCATGTAGACCAAAGGAGAAAACCATGAACCATTTAGCCGAAGCTGAATACCGATTTGCCTGCCTGGTGTGGGACAACGAGCCCCTGCCCAGCGGCCAGCTGGTCAAACTTTCCGCCGCCGAGCTGGGTTGGAAAAAAAGCACCACCTATACCGTGCTGAAAAAGCTGTGCGAGCGCGGCATTCTGCAAAACGAGGGCGGCACTGTGACCAGCCTGGTAAAAAAGGAGGAAGTGCAGTGCGCCGAGAGCGCCGCCGTGGTGGACAAGACCTTTGACGGCAGCCTGCCGCGCTTCGTGGCCGCATTTTTGAACTCGAAGCCCATCAGTGCCGCCGAAGCGGCCGAGATCCGCGCCCTGTTGGACGCGGCCCAATCGAAAGAGGGGTGACTATTATGCGCAGCACCGTGCTTTCGTTTTTGCTGCTCAGCCTGTGGGGCGGCGCGGCGGCGCTGGCGGCCTGGGTCGTCTGCCGCCTGTTGCGCCGTGCCCATGCGCCCAGCCGGTTTTTGTGCTGGCTGTGGCTGGCCGTGGGACTGCGGTTCGTGCTGCCCTTTGGCATCCCGCTTGCCCTGCCCCGCCCGCAAAACACCCAACTGGCCGAGGCCGCCGACACTGTGCAGACCCTGACCCAGCCGGAGCTTACCGCCCCGGACCTGCCCGCCATGGTTCCCGCCTCCCCCACCGCGCCTGCGCCCTGGTACACCACACTGACTGTGTGGCATCTGCTGGCGGCGGTATGGGCTGTGGGCGTGGCACTGCTGGCCGTGCGTGCCGTGTGGGGCTACCTGCGCCTGTCCCGCCAGGTGGCGCTGGCCTGCAAAACGCCGGATGGCTGCTTCAGCGGCCCCTGTGTGCCCGCGCCCTTTACCCTGGGCCTGCTGCGGCCCCGCGTCTACCTGCCCGCCGGGCTGGCTGGCCCCGCCCGGGACGCCGTCATCTTGCACGAGCGCACCCACATCCGCCGGGGCGACCCGCTGACCAAGCCGCTGTTTTACGCCGTGGCCTGCCTGCACTGGTTCAACCCGCTGGCGTGGCTGGCCTTCCGCGAGTTTGAGCGCGACATGGAGGCCGCCTGCGACGAAGCTGCCGTGCGAGGCCAATCCCCCGCCGCCCGCAGCGCCTACTGCGAGAGCATTCTGCGGTTTGCCATGCAGGGGCGCGGCGTGCCCGGCAGCCTGGCCTTTGGTCAGGGAAGCGCTAAGACCCGCATCGTGCATCTGCTGCATTACCGCCGCCTGGGGGCCGGGGCCATGGTGGTCTGCGCCGTGGTCATCGCCGCCAGCATGACGGCCTGCATGGTGCGTCCTACTTTGGAAAACGCCCCCGCCGCCACGCCGGAGACCGCCGAAGCCGCTGAGCCGGAGGCCACGCCTACCCCCGCACCGACGCAGGCACCCACCGCTGCGGTCAACACCGCCCAGCTGCCGCTGCTGGAGGACCCCGACAACAGCCCGCTGTTTATCGATCCTGTACCGGATTACAAGTATATCTCCCGCTTTATGAACAACGGCCATCGTGGTGATGATCTGTGCGCAGACCCCGGCACCGATGTACTGGCTGCGGCTGACGGCGTTGTCGTCCAGGCCGCCGAGCATTACAGCTGGGGCAACTTTGTGGTCATCGACCACGGCACGAACGGCGAGGGTTACAGCTGGCGCACTCTGTATGCCCACCTGCAGAGCTATACTGTGGAAGCCGGGCAAAGTGTTACCCAAGGGCAGGTCATCGGCTACGTAGGCAGCACCGGCCGAACCACCGGCAACCAGTGTCATTTTGAAGTGTATGTGGACAACACCCTGACCTCTCCGCGCTGGTTTACCGCCTATCACGGGGAGGGCGACAGCGCCGAGCCGACCGACAAGGAGCGGCAGGAACTCATCGACCGCTGCGTTGCCGCCAAGGCGGATAATGCCTTTCGTGCGCTGGATACGGCCCTGGGCGGCCAAGGGGCGCAGGCCATTGCCTTTTCGCTGCCGCTCTTCCCTTCTGAGGATGTGCGGATGAGCAGCACTTTCGCCCAAAACCACACCGGCGTAGACCTGGCGGCCCCGGAGGACACCACCGTACTGGCCGCCGCCGACGGCACTGTGACCGAGTACGACTATAATGAGGACGACGGCTACTATCTGGTACTGTACCACGGCATGGACGACGGTGCCTCGTGGCAGACCCGGTATAGCCACCTGGCCAGCGTGAAGGTGCAGGTTGGGCAGCAGGTCGTGCAAGGCCAGGAGATCGCCGCCTGCGGCAGCACCGGGGCCAGCACCGGCCCCCACCTGCATTGGGAAGTGCTGAAAAACAGCGAACCCGTAGACCCGCAGACGGTTTGTGAACTCCTGTCTACCCTATAATAAGGTAACATTCCTATGAAATATTCTTCCCTCGGCCCCGCCCTGTTGGCGGCGGGGCTGCTTTTTTGCACCCTTTTTGCGCCGTTTGGCGCGTATGCCGACAACAAAAAGGACGAATTATCGGCAAAACAGAACCAAGCCCAGCAGGCCTACAACGAAGCCCAGCAAGAACTGGAAGAACTGCAAAACCAGCAAAGCGAGACCCAGAGCCAGATCGATCAATTGCAGGGGCAGAGCGCCGAAGTCGCCGCCCAGTTGAGCGGCATATATACAGCCTTGCAGGAGGCCCAGCGCACCTTGGACGAGCGCACCGCGGCCGCCGAGCAGGCCGCCCAGGCGCTGGCGGATAAGCAGGCCGAGTACGACGCCAGCCTGGCCCGCTGCAAAAGCCAGATGGGCGCGATGCAGCTTTTGGACGGCGGCGGCAGCATTACCCTTTTGATGCAGGCCCGCAGCCTGTACGAGATGCTGTCCTTTGCCGAGACCCTGCGGGAGCTGGCCGACCACAACAGCGCCGCCCTTGCGCAGTTGAACGCCGAGGCCGAAGCCCTGGACACCGCCCGCGCCGAGGCCCAAGCCGCCGCTGACGAAGCCGAGGCCGCCCGTGCGGCGCTGGATGCCCAGCAGACCGCCCTGGAAGCCACACAAAACGAACTGGGCAGCGCCTTACAAGCCGCCAACACCGCCCTGACTGAGCAGCAGGCCGCCGAACAGGCCCAAGCTGTAGTGACCGAGGCCGCCCGCAAAGCCTATCTGCAGGCCACAGCGGATCTGGACGCCTACGCCCGCGCCCAAAGCAGCAAGTACACCACCGCCGACCTGCACCTGACCAGCCTTGCCTTCCGCTGCCCGCTGGATAGCTACGGGCGCATCACCACCCAGTTTGGCGAGGCCGACCCCTGGGGCATCCCCCACCGGGGCACCGACTTTGCCGCGCCGGGCGGCACGCCGGTCTACGCCATTGCTGATGGCATCGTGAGCGCGGCCGCCGCCGTGTACAGCTACGGCAACTGTGTGCAGATCAGCCACGGCACGGCCGACGACGGCAACACCTACGACAGCCTGTATGCCCACCTGAGCAGCATTGCCGTCAGCCAGGGCAGCGCTGTGACCAAGGGGCAGGTCATCGGCTACGTGGGCAACACCGGCAACGTGTACAGTACCGGGGGCGGCGGCTATCACCTGCACCTGGAACTGCGGGTCAACCGCGCCCGCGTGAACCCGCTGGCTTACGTACCGCAATGAGTAACGACTTTTTGTATTGGTTTGGCTTTTATGTAGAGTATCGGCTGCTCTGCCTTGCACGCGGGCTGGCCGCCTTTACCCGCTGGTTTGTCCGGGTACTGGGTACGCTGCTGACAGCGGTGCTGCGCCCCGTCGCGCTGGGGTGCATCCAGCTTCGGCAGGCCTTGCACCGCCCCAAAGCATGGCTGGGGCTGGTGGTCCCGGTGGCGGGAGCGCTGGCCTTTGCGTGGCTGGTGCGCACCTGGCTTGGCCAGCCCTTTGCCCTGCGGGTGGAAGTAAATGGCACCGTGGTGGGCTATGTGGCCAGCGAGCAGGACTTTGACACCGCCCGTGCCGATGTGCAGGCCCGCGTGAACACCGCCCGCGCCCTTCTGGAAGCGGCAGGGGCCGACGTGCCCAACTGGGACCTGGACCCGGCCTTTACGCTGGCCGTCAGCACCAACACGATGCCCCCCGGCGAAGTGGCCAACGCCATTTTGCAAGCCAGCGGCAGTGAAATCACTGCGGGCACCGCCGTCTACGTGGACGGCGTCCTGCGCTTTGTGACCACCGAGGGCGACCACCTGCGCACCCTGCTGGCCGCGGTGCGCCGTCCGTACATGGACCCTGCCGACGCCGACAGCCGCGTAGTGTTTGCCCACGAGTTGACACTGGCAGACGGCATTTACCTGACCGGGTCGGTCAGCCCCTATACCGAGGTTGTATCCGCCCTGCAGGCCAATGACGGCGAGCTGCTGCGGGTACAGATCCGCCGCCGGGAGCGGTACGAGCAGGAGCTTGCCTACGATACCCAAATCATGGAAGATGACACGCTGGATTTTGGCAAAAGCGAGACCGTGCAGACCGGCGTGCCGGGCCGCGAGACCGTGACTTACGAGGTAGTGTACGAAAACGGCGCCGAGGTGGACAGCCGCGTGCTGGATGTAGCCCGCACTGCCGAGCCGGTGCCGGAGGTCATCCGCCGGGGCACCCGGCTGCAAAGCGGGATGATCGGCAAACTGGGCACCGGCAGTTTCATCTGGCCCGTGCCCGCCTACCGGCACATTTCCCGCTGGGCAAACTTTACTCCCGGAATCAACTATCACCGTGCCGTGGACATTGCCGCACCCTACGGCACCGAAATTTACGCCGCCGACGCCGGAACTGTGGTGGAATGTACCCGCCATTGGAGCTGGGGCAACTACGTGAAGATCGACCACGGCAACGGGTATCAAACGCTGTACGCCCACATGTCGGCCCAGGCGGTGCACGTAGGCGACGTGGTGGAGCAGGGGCAGGTCATAGGCTATGTGGGCAATACCGGCAACTCCTTCGGGAACCACTGCCATTTTGAGATGTATTATAACGAGCGGTTGTTCAGTGCAAGGGATGTGTTCCCGGATATGCCGGAGTGGAACCGCTAAAAGCCTCCCTCTGGGAGGGAGGTGGCGCGAAGCGCCGGAGAGAGAGCCTTGGCATAGTCTCTCCCCCCACCCGCTTCGCGGGACCGCTTACGCGGCCGGACCACTCTGTCGCGATGCGACATCTCCCCACGCTGTGGGGAGTCACCCTCGCAGAGGGGGCCAAAGTGTCGCATCCTCTCACCCATTTTATTTTTTTCAGCCGGCACTTTACTTTTTCGGTTTTGTGTGCTAGAATACTTTACATAGTAAAGCGACCCCTGCTTGCGGTGCAATGACGCGCCGTTGGTGGGGGTCGTGTCTGTTTTTTAGAGGGTATTTTTAGGGGGAAGCTATGGACCGTATCGATCGAAAAATCTTGGACATCCTGCAAAAGGACGCCCGCGCACCGCTGAAAGAAATTGCTGACCGTGTATTTTTATCCAGCCCTGCGGTGTCGGCCCGCATGGCCCGGCTGGAAAGCTCCGGCGCGATCATGAGCTATCAGGCCCAGGTGGCCGCGCCGATGCTGGGGTACATGGTCAAGGCGTTCATCAACCTGGACATGGACCCCCAGCGCAAGCCGGAATTTTACCCCTACATTGAAAGCTGCCCCCATGTGGTGGAGTGCAACTGCGTGACCGGCGATTACAGCATGCTGATCGAGGTGCTGTTTGCCACCACGCAGGAGCTAGACCAGTTCATCAACCATTTGCAGCAGTTTGGCCGCACCCGCACGCAAATCGTGTTCTCCACGCCCGTGGAGCACCGCGGCGTACCCGTCAGTGTGGAGGAAGATGCCGCCGATCCTCAGAAATAACCGCCGTCCTGGTGGGTGTTCTGGCTTTCCAGCCCCATGGATACGCCCAGGGCTTCGTCCACGCGGCGCATGTCATCCTCGGGGATGCGGCCCGCGCGCTCCCGCAGGCGGCGCTTATCCAGGGTACGGATCTGCTCGGTCAAAATAATGCTGTCCTTGGCCAGGCCGCAGCGGTCGGCCCGCACGCTGATATGCGTAGGCAGGCGGTTTTTATCCTGCCGGCTGGTGATGGCCGCCGCGATCACCGTGGGGCTGTGCCGGTTGCCGATCTCATTCTGGATGATAAGTACCGGCCGTATCCCGCCCTGCTCGCTGCCCACGACGGGGCTTAGGTCGGCGTAAAAAACCTCGCCTCTGTGCACTTCCATAAAAAAAGCCTCCTCTCGTTTGCTTACCTAGAGTATAAGCGAGAGGAGGTTTTTTTAATCACTCTGTTTTTCGATTTCTGCGGCCAGCGCGTCGCCTTTGACGCAAAAAGCCGTAAACGCACGGCTGCGCTGCAAGGGCTGCATGATAAACCTGGTACGCAGCGTGTCGATGACCGCGCAGCCCGCGAAAGTCAGCACGATGACCAGCAGCGTGTACGCCGCCGAGCCGTGGTGCGCCTGGGCGTGGAAGATGCCGTTCCACAAAAAGTCCCGCAGCACGGGGACCTGGTGCAGGATGTAAACGCCCAGCGTCGTGCCCGCCAGCCCGTTGATGAACCGGTTGCTGCCGAGGTCCAGATTTTTGAAGAAGTGGAACAGCGCCAGCGCCGCCAGCAGACCGGGCAGTGCGCCCAGCGCCGTGCGGTAGTAGGCAATGTACTGGAACGCCTTGCTGTCGGTCGCGCCCCGGTATTCCAGCACGGCGCGGATGGCGGTGTTGGCCAGCGGCAGGCCCAGGCCGAGGACAAGCGCCGCGGCGGGGCGGTTCAGCAGGCGGGACAGGCGGTTATCCGGCCAGCGGCGCAGGTAGGCAGCCAGCAGGTAATCGTAGAGGAACATCCACGCCGTATCGCCCAAAATTCCGTTCTGGCCAAACACCGTGGGGTAAACGACCAGCGGCACAGCCAGCACCAGCAGCACGCCTTTGTGGGCGCGGCGGGGCAGCCCGTGCAGCAGCCGGTTGAGCAGCGGCACGCAGAGCAGCAGCACCAGATAGTCCGAGATGAACCACAGTTGGCGCGTACCGGCGGGAAACGCCGCCCAGCGCAGTGCGCCGAGGGAGACATCCAGCCCGGCCAGCCTGCACAGCAGCGTGACCGGCACGGTGTACAGCCACAGCGACAGCCACAGCGACAACGGGCGGCGGGTTTTGTACGGCTGTTCGCACATAAACCAGCTGCCCACCAGCACAAACACGGTGCAGGCAATGCGGGAGCCGCAGCCGATGAGGCAGAACACGAAGGAGGACGGCAGCGTGGAATAATCCGCAATGCCGCCCTGACCGGTGAGGTGGTCGCCGATGATGAGCAGCATGCAAAGGATGCGCAGCAGTTCCAGATTGCTGGCGCGTGGGGCTTTTGTCGACACGGCGGACCTCCTTTCCGATTGTTACAAAATAAGGCGGCCCATGGCCGCCCGTAAAAGGCAGCTATTTGTTTTGTTCCAGAATTACAAACGCACAGGCCAGGCCGTTTTCGTGGGTCAGGCTCAGGTGCGGGGTCAGGGCGTTGGCGGCGATCCATTCGGCGGCGGGGCCGGTCAGGGCAAAATAAGGCGCGCCACTTTCTTTACGCAATACCGTTAAATCTGTCAGTGCAAAGCCACCCAGGCCGGTGCCTGCGGCCTTTAAAAAAGCCTCCTTGGCGGCAAAGTTGGCGGCGGCGGTCTCGGCACGGTGGGTGCCGCCCCGCTCGTTCAACAGGGCCTGCTCCGCCGGGGAAAAAACACGCTGCACAAAGGCGGGCTTTTGCAGCTTTTCCGCCATGCGGTCTGCCGCGCAAAGGTCGGTGCCGATGCCGAAGATCATACTTTCATCCTTTTCGTTTCAACTCAACGCAAACTCCAACAGTGCGGCTCTTTCGTTCAGCACGCGGCCCTCCATAACGGCGGTCAGCAGTCGCTGCAGGGTAGCACCCACGGCGGGGCCGGCGGGCAGGCCTGCTTCCATCAGGTCGCCGCCGTTTACGGCCAGCTGGCGCATGGTGTAGCAGGCGGTCTTTGAAAGCTCGGTCATCCGGGCCTCAAAGGCGGCCACCTCGTTCCGCCGGGCTTTGACCTCCGGCGTGTCGGCGTGGGCGTCCAGGTCGGCATATTTCAGCGCGCAGAGCCGGTGCAAAAACACCGCGCCGTAGCGGTTGAGACTTTTTAAAATGGCGGTGTCCCCCGCCGGGACCGGGGCATCATGGATGGCGATCAGCCCGGCAGTCCCCTCGATCAGATAGCCGGGGGCTTTCAGGCGGCGCAAAATTGTGCGGGCCATCACCGCGCCCCGCTGGTTGTGGCCCTTAAAGTGGGCCGCACCGTCCGCGCCCACGCTGCGGCACTGGGGTTTGGCAATATCGTGCAGAAACGCTGCCCAGCACAGCACCCGCGCGCCGCGGGTATCCTGGCCGCGCAGGTCCAGCTTTTCCACCGCCACGGCCGAGTGCTGCCACACATCGTAGCAATGCCAGCGGCCGGGCTGGGTGCAGCCGATGCAGGCCTGCACTTCGGGCACCGCACCGGCCAGGATCTCGCCGTACTTGGCCAGCGTCGGCCCCGCGTTGGGGGCGCCGAGCAGACCGTCGATCTCGGTATAAATGCGCTCGGCGCTCACGCTTTGCAGCGTATCCCGCGCCTGCAGGGCCGCGGCGGCGGTGGCTTCGTCCAAAGCAAAGCCCAGCCGGGCCGAGAAGCGCAGCGCCCGCAGGATGCGCAGAGCATCCTCGGCAAAGCGCTGGGCCGGGTCGCCCACACAGCGGATCATGCCCGCCGCCAGGTCATCCCGCCCGCCGTACAGATCAATAATGCCCTTGCCCGGAGCGTAGGCCATGGCGTTGATGGTAAAATCCCGCCGGGCCAGGTCCCTGGGCAGGTCGTCCACGAACTGCACCGCATCGGGATGGCGGTGGTCGTGGTAGTTGCCGTCCAGGCGGTAGGTGGTCATCTCGTAGGGTTTGCCGTGGAGCACCACCGCCACCGTGCCGTGCTTTTCGCCGGTCAAAATCAGCTGATGGTCGGCAAACAGGCGGCGCATCTCCTCCGGCCGGGCCGAGGTACAGATGTCCCAGTCCCCGGGGGTGCGGCCCAGCAGGCTGTCACGCACGCAGCCGCCCACCACGTAGGCAGTGTGCCCGGCGCTTTGCAGCGTTTGCAACAGGCCGATGACATCCCGCGGCAGATAGATGCTGTCCCGGTTCATGGTGCTGTCCCCCTTTCCCTGGTTTGGTGGTGTATTAGGCGCGGTGCCACTCCTGCGAAAGATCGACGATGCAGGCCAGGCTGCCTTCCTCATCTTTCAGCGAAGCGACCTTCTCGGCAGCCTTGTCGGCGTCGATCATCCAGGTCAGGATGAAGAAGTTCTCGGCCGGGACCTCGTAGTAGACCCAGGCGCCGTCGGCGCGCAGCAGGTCGGGCAGGTGGTCCAGTTCGCCCTCCAGCAGGCCCTGGCCTTCCTCGCCATAGATCATCTCGGGGCCGACCTGCAGAGAGTCGATCACGTTGATGCTGCTATTGATATACGTATCGCGGTCGACCGTTTTATCTCCGGCCTCCCACGCACTGGCGAACGCCTTGACCAGCAGTTCGCGGACTTCCAATTTACTGTCACCCATCTGATACATAACAGGAACCCTTCCTTAAACCATAATATAAAATAAGTATAGCACAAAATGGGACGGTTGGGTATGCCTATTTTGTTTTTTGTACTGCGCGGCGGGAATAAATTTTCTGCTTTTGTTGACAAAGGCGGAAAGCAGGCTATAATAGTTGCATGTACAACGATGTAGGTGCAACCAGTTTGCCCGGATACGGAGACGGCTATGGATATTACCGAACGCAAAATTACCAAAATTGCCCGCGAGGCAGAGAAGCTGGTACTGCTTACCCTGCGGGAAAAGGGCGTTGGCACGGCGGAGATCGACCTGATCCACGCGCTGCGCCACCACCCCGGCTGCACCCAGGCGGCGCTGGCCGAGCTGCTGCACGCCGACAAGGCGGCCATCGCCCGGCGCACCAAAAACCTGGAAGCGAAAGGCTATTTGGTGCGCAAGGCCAGCCCCAATGACCGCCGCAGCCAGCTTTTGTACCCCACCGAGAAAGCCGAAAGCCTGAAATCTTCCAAGGCGGAGATCGAGGCCGAATTTTACGAGTACCTGACCAGTGCCCTGCCCGCCGACGAGGCCGCCGCCTTTGCGGCTACGCTGCACAAGTTGTACACGGCCTCCAAGACCGAGAGCCGCGCGGGGTTCCCGCACTTTAAACAAGCCACAGAGGGTGAAGCGGAACATGCAGAATGACAAGAACTTCCGCCCGGACCGCATCGGCGCCTACTTCCGCATCGAATGGCTGCCGCTGGCGCTGGTCACCGTTTCGGGCCTGATCTACAACATCGGTCTGCTGGCCACGCCCTGGTTTGAGGGGCGGCTGGCCCAATGCCTGGCCGATATTTTGGACGGCAGCGCCACCGCCGCGGCCATGGCCATACTGGTGCTGACCTATGTGCTGGTTACGCTGGTGGTGCAGGCGGCGCGGTTCATCAAGCGCTTTTACGTGCGCCGCTTTGCCAACAACATCAACCGCCGGATGAAGGGCATCCTGTACGCCAACCTGGTGCGCCAGAGCCGCGCCGCGTTGGAAAAAGAGGGTGCGGGCGAGCTGATGACCAAGGCCATCTCCGACGTGGACGACTGCGTGGAGGGCATGCGGAAATTCACCACCGAAATTTTTGATATCGGCGTAGCGCTGGTAGGTTACATCGTGATGCTGCTGGTGTATGATTGGCGGCTGGCGCTGTTGAGTTTGCTGTTTACGCCGGTCTCCTACATATGCGCGGCGTGGATGAAAAAGCCGGTGCAGCGCGAAGGCGCCGCCTACAAAAAGGCCGCCGGTGCGTTAAGCGCCGCCACGCTGGACCGTGCCCAGAACGCCGCCACCTACCGCATTTACGGCTGCGAGACCGCCCGCGAGGCCCGGTACGAGGACGTGCTGACCACCTACGAAAAGACCGCCGTGCGCAGCAACGTGTGGCAATCGGCCCTGCCGCCGCTGTATCTGGCGGTGTCCGAAGCGGGCGTGCTGTTCATTTTGTGGTTCGGTGCCAAAAACGTGCTGGGCACCGGGTGGCAGGCCTGGGATATTGCGGCGTTTACTACGTTCCTCTCCTGCTTTACCAAGCTGACAGTAAAATCGTCAAAAGCAGCGAAGCTGTTCAACGCGGTGCAGAAAGCCGAAGTCTCCTGGAAGCGCATCAAACCGCTGATGAAACTGCCGGAGGAGCCGGACGAGCTGGCTGTGCCTGCCCCCGCCGATGTAATGCTAGAGGATCTGTCCTTTGGGTATACCGAGGAGCCGATTTTTGCGGGGCTGGATCTGACAGCCCACCCGGGGGAGATCATCGGCATTACGGGGCCGGTGGCCTGCGGAAAATCCACTTTGGGGCGTGTATTTTTGTGTGAAGCTTCCTATGGCGGCTCGGCCCGGTTCGGCGGCAAAGAATTCTCTGCGCTGACGCAGCAGGAAATTGCATCCACCGTCGGCTACCTGGGGCATGACCCGGAGCTGAGCGCCGACACCGTGCAGAACAACGTGCTGTGCGGCAGCAAGCAGGACCCGATGCCCTGGTTGGCTGCTGTGGCGCTGAAAGACGAAGTGCAGGCCATGGAGAACGGTGTGGACACCGTGATTGGTCCCAGCGGCACGCGGCTTTCCGGCGGGCAGGCCCAGCGGCTGGCGCTGGCCCGCACGCTGGCGCATCCCCGGCCAGTGCTGGTGCTGGACGACCCGTTCTCGGCGCTGGACCGCAGCACCGAGGATACCGTGTTTGCTAACCTGCAGGAGTACGCCAAGGATAAGGTCGTCTTCCTCATCTCCCACCGGCTGTACCATTTTCCCCAGATGCAGCGTGTAATTTTTATGGAGGATGGCAAGACCACCGTGGGCACCCACGAGGAATTGCTGGCGGCGGTACCGGCCTACCGCCAGCTGTACGAAAGCCAGACAGGAGGGCAGCCGCATGAAAACGAACAATAAAAGCGGCGTGTTTGCAGCCCTCCGCATGGCGGCCCGGGCACACTACCCGCTGACTATTGGCACACTTTTATGCGTGGCGGCGTCAGTTATCGCCTCGCTGCTGCCACCGCTGCTGCTGGCACGCATCATTGATGGGCTGGCGGCGGGCCTGCCGCTGACGATCTGGGCGGTGCTTGTCTACTTTGCCAGCCTGGCGCTGGAGGGGGTGCTGTCCTCGGCGCAGGAAAGTCTGCTGGTGCTGTTTGGGCAAAAGATGACCCACGCGCTGCGGTCCGAGATGTCCCACAAATTGACGCAGCTGCCTGCACGCACGCTGGTGGACCAGAACCCCGGCGAGGTGGCCGCGCGGTTCTCCGGCGATGTGGACACGGTGGAGGCGCTGTTCACTTCCGGCATCATCAGCATGGTGGCGGACGCCTGCCGCATCCTTTCCATTATGGCGGTCATCGCCGTGAAAAATCATGGCCTTGCGCTGATTTTACTGCTGGTACTGCCGCTGTTCGCGGTGTTTACCCGCCGTGTACAGCGCCGCATGCTGGCCGCTCAGCTGGACAACCGCCGGGCTGTGGCTGCCGTCTCCGGCCAGGTGCCCGAGACGCTGCACAACATCCGCACCATTCGCGCGCTGGGCATGGAGCAGTACCTGGAACGCCGCTACGACCGGTGCATCGGCGCGGGCTACGCCGCCATGGAGCGCACCAACTTTTACGATGCCATCTATTCCCCCGCTGTGCTGCTGCTGAACGCCGTGGTGGTGGGCATCGTTATGCTGCTGTCGGCCTCCGGCAGCGCGGTGGTGCTGGAGCTGTTCGGCATGTCCGTCGGCACCTCGGTAGCCGTTATCAACTACATATCGCGCATTTTTGCCCCCATTGAAAGCCTGGGCATGGAAGTTCAGACCATTCAATCTGCCATGGCGGGCGTGAAACGCATTGATGCGTTTTTGGCCCAGCCGGAACGGGAAATTTCCGCACAGCGTACTAGGGCGGCCCGGGGCGATGTGGAACTTTCCCACGTCACCTTTGGCTACGGCGAGAAACATGTGCTGAATGACTTCTCGATGACCGTGAAACAGGGCGAGCAGGTCACGCTGATCGGCCGCACCGGCGCGGGCAAGAGTACCGTGTTCAAGCTGCTGCTGGGGCTGTATCCGGCCGAAAGCGGCACCGTCACCATCGGCGGCGTATCGGTGGCGGACATCACCGACCGGGAGCGCCGCACCTGCATCAGCTGTGTGGAGCAGCATTTTGCCCGCGTGCCCGGCACCGTGCTGGACCAGATCACACTGGGCGATCCGCAGATCACCGCCGAGATGGCCAAACATGCGGCCCAGCTGGCGGGTATTGACGGGGCCATCGAAGCGCTGCCCGACGGCTACGACACCCCGTGCAGTGAAGGGATGTTCTCTCAGGGCGAGTGGCAGCTGTTGTCCATCGCCCGAGCCGCCGCGGCGGACCCCGCCGTGCTGCTGCTGGACGAGATCACCGCCAACCTGGACGCCGAAACCGAAGCCCGCGTGCTGGAGGCCCTGCGGCGGGCATCCGAGGGTCGCACGGTACTGTCAGTGTCCCACAGAATTTATGAGAACCTGGGCGGGCGAACTGTAGAAATCAAAATATTATAAGTTGTCGCTTATTTTCAGGAAAAGCCTTGACCTTCCAGTGGGTGCAGGGTGTACGATAACCGGGAAAGGAGCGTGATGTTATGAACATCAAGCAGACAGCGGATGCGTCGGGCGTATCGGCACGGAACATTCGCTACTATGAGCAGGCGGGGTTGCTGGCCCCGGCACGCAACCCAGAGAACGACTACCGTATCTATACGGATGCCGATGTGCGGACGCTGAAACTGATTCGCGTGCTGCGCACACTGGATATGCCAGTGGAGGATATCCGCGCGGTACTGAGCGGTACACTGCCGCTGACCGAGGCTGCTGAACGCCAGCGCCGACAGCTGGAGGCCGAGCAGCAAAAGCTGGCAGCGGCCGCAGCCTTCTGCACGGAGCTGGCCGCCGGCGACCGAACGGCGGCAGAGCTGGATGTGGACGACTGCCTGGCCCGGATGGACTCCCCTGCCCCGGCGGGCGGCTGGTTTACCGGCTGGGTGCAGGACTACCGCAAAATGGCGGCTGCCGAGCATAAGCGGCAGTTTACCTTTACGCCGGACACCGCCATTGCAACCCCGCAGGAATTTACGGTGGCGCTGCTGGCTTGGGCAGACGAAAACGGCGTGGATGTGAAGATGACCCGGGAGAGCATGACCCCGCATTTTATGCTGGACGGCATTGAGTACAGGGCCGTGCGGTATTCGAGCCATGTGCGCAATATCCCGATACTGCGGGTGCGGTGTGAGGTGTGCGATCCATCGGCGCTGGCGGTAGAGGGCGACCCGAAGCGGCTGCGGGTGCAGAGATTTCTGCACTACGGTCTGCCGGTGCTTGTATGCCTTGCATTGGCGGTGGTCTGGGTCTGCACCCGGAATATGCCGCTTTGGCCCGACAAGGCGGCTATGCTGCTGGTGCTGGGCGCTCTCGGCATCGGGTACGGCTTCCGCGGGTGGTATCTCTACTACAACGATCGGGACCAATAAAAAATGGGAGACAGCGCGGGCTGTCTCCCATTTGATTTATCCCAGCAGCAGTTTATGCAGGTCGTCCACGGTGTCCACGATGGCAGCGGCACCGGCGGATCGCAGTTCCTCGCGGGTGCCGTAGCCGTAGAGGGCGCCGATGCAGGGCAGGGCGTTTTTCTTCGCGCCGATGACATCGTGCTCACGGTCACCGACCATGACAACGCCGGTCTTATCGGTCAGGCCGATGGTGTCCAGCGCGTAAGCGATGACCTCGGCCTTGTCGGTGCGGGTCTCGTCCAAAGTCGCACCGCAGATGGCGGTAAAGTACTGCGCCAGATCAAAATGCTCCATGATGCGGCGGGCGTACTCCTCGGGCTTGCTGGTGGCCAGCACCAGCTGGCAGCCGCGGGCGTGCAGGTCGGCCAGCAGCGCGGGGATGCCGGGGTAGACCTCATTCTCAAACAGGCCCTTGTCTGGGAAATACTCCCGGAAGGCCGCCACGGCGCGGTCGGTGTCGGCATCGTTCAAGCCGCAGAGATTGTGGAACGAATCGATCAGCGGCGGGCCAAGGAAGCGGCGCAGGGTGGCTTCGTCGGGCACGGGGATGCCGATCCTGCGGCAGCCGTACCGCACCGAGTTGAGGATGCCGGGGGCGGAATCAGTCAGGGTGCCGTCGAGATCAAATAGAATTGTTTTATACTGCATGGGCACCCCTTAGTTGAACTTGAACAGCTTCTGGGCAATGCGGTAGCCGCCGATGCTGAGCTTGCAGCCCAGCCAGCCGGGCAGGTTGCAGGCTTCGGCTACCGAGAAGCGGCAGCGGCGGTAAAGGCGAGCATCGTGGGCTTTCAGGTCAGCCCACAGCTGCTTGCGCTTCTCCATGGCTTCGGGGCTGCCGTCCAGTGTCAGGAAGATGCTGGAGATGGCCATCATCATCGAGAAATAGTTGAGCATATAGGCCCGCAGTTTGTCCTGGGTAACAGGCAGGGCGTAGACATCCACGGCCTCCATCATAATGCGGGTGACGCGCAGCTGCTGGTCGACGCGCTTGATCATGTTCTTCTCGTTGACACTCTGGTCATCGCGGCCGATGAAGTAGCGGTAGAGGTCCAGGTTGAGGTAGTAGATGGTCTCGACCTCGGGCAGAGGCTGGTAGACGAAGATGTTATCCACATAGAAGGTGTGCTTGGGCAGCACCATGCCGGACTTACGCAGCACCTCGGTGCGGTAGATGACGCTGTGCATCAGGATGTTCTTGTTCGGCGGAAAGTGGCCGATCTCGCTCCACTTAAAGACGCGGCCCTCGGGCAGGATGCCGGTATAATCCACGATATTGCGTGTGTTATCAGCCACATGCTCGTACACATAGTTGGCCATGACCAGATCGACCGGCTTTTCGGCGGCAGCCTGGGTGCGCAGCACATCCATAACCTTGGCCAGGGCGTCACCGTCCAGCCAGTCGTCAGAATCGACCACCTTAAAGTACATGCCGGTGGCGTTGCGGATGCCCTGGTTGACACCCTCGCCGTGGCCGCCGTTCTCCTGATGGATCACGCGGACGATGGTGGGGTACTTTTCGGCGTAGGCATCAGCAATCTTGCCGGTGTCATCCTTGGAGCCGTCATCCACCAGGATGATTTCGGCTTCCTCGCCGGCGGGCAGCAGTGTCTCGATGCAGTGGTCCATATAAGCGGCCGAATTATAGCACGGCACGGTAAAGGTGATAAGTTTCATAAATAGTCTCCCCATGTGTGGTTTGCCTGGGAGCAGTGCAGGCTTTTGTGCACCGCTGCGGCAAACTGCCGCACCAGGTCATAAAAGGACAGTATATATCATACGCTCTTTAGGCCCAAAATGCAAGCGGAACGACAAAAAGCGCCCGGTGCCGAACATTTGCATGTCGGCACCGGGCGGCTGCTTGCTGGAAGGTCTTTTCTTACACCGCGGCCTTGGGGGAGACCGTGTTTTAAGAGGCTGCCTTACAATCCGTCATTATAACGGTTATAACGGTGGATGCCAGACGGCATCACGTCGTTATACATTTCCTCCGGCAGGCCGTACGGCGGGGCAGGCTCCAGAAAACCATACATCCACTCGGCTAACGTGTGCAGCTTCAACATACAACCCATCTCCTTTCCGTTATTGGCGGGCCTTTTTGGGGGGCGATGCCGCTGCTGCGGGCTGTTCGCCTTGGCGGTATCGCTTTTCCTTTTCTGTCTTTATTATATGCGATAAGTCCGTCTTTTGCAAGTTGCATTTTGTACAAACTTACAAAAGTTATTTGTATATTTTAAACTATTTCGGCATGTTGTATATTTTTGAGTTGCATCTGTACGCATTACGCGGACAGTTCCTCCCATGCTTCCTGCATGGTATCGGCCGAGAAAAGGAACTCGCCGTACTCAGAATAGACCTCGATGTGGCCTGCTACGTAACGAAACTGCTGCGTCATGATGTGTACCGCCTTTCCTGTTTGGTTGAGCTTTGTTATGCTTCCATTATACAGGATGGCAAGTACCATAATTTGGACTTTAAGGCTCGGCAGCCCATTTTGTGATACGATAAAGCGGTCTTTCAGTCCAATTTTCGGCCCCGCGCAGCACCAGCAGCACCCAAAAGCAAAGCAAGAACCAGTAAAAGCTGTACAGCGGACAGACCAACCCGGCTACGTTGCCCCACAGGGCGCTGTAGTCCCACACGGCCAGGTGCAAAAGGTAGCGGCAGGCCAGGCCCACGCCCAGCTCTACCCCGCTGGCGGCTGCAGCGCCGCATAACGCCGCTGCCCCCAACGGCAGGCTGCGCCGCCGGGCCAATTGCTGCAAAAGGCAAAGGCACGCCCCGCCTGCGGCAAACATTGTCCAATGGGTGGTGCCCCGCCAGGCAAGCTCGATGGCCTGATACCCTGCCCCGCCCAGGGCAAACAATATGATCGGCTCTAACATAAAAACACCCCTCCCGCCATAGTATGTGCGGAAGGGGTGTGTTGTAACCAATTTGTAATGTTTTACTTGGACAGTTTCTTCAGCAGGGCGCTGCGGGTATCCCACAGCTTTTGGCTGAGGTCAACGTAGTAGCGGTGCGGGTTCTCGAAGCGCTTGACCTCGTCCCACAGGGTGTTGACCTGGGCCTTGCAGAACTTCTTGATGTCGTCCAGACTCGGGGACTGGTAGACGCGCTTGCCGTTCTCATAAATCGGGGTGGACAGGCAGCGGGCAGTGCAGTTGACGTAGGTGCACTCTTTCCAGGTCTCGATGGGGTCAAACAGAGTGATGCCGTGCTGGGTCTCGACCTGCTCGTCAGCCGTCGTGATGAGGTCAGCCATGGCCTTGCCGTCCTGGTCGTAGATACGCCAGACTTTCTTCAGGCAAGGAATGGTCATCTTCTCGGCAGATTCAGACAGCTTCATCTTGGGGGTGTAGCTGCCGTCGTCCTCTTTCACAGCGGCCAGCTTGTACACGCCGCCGAAGACGGGGTCGCTCTTGGCGGTGATCATGTTCTCGCCGATGCCGAAGCTGTCCACACGGGCACCCTGCAGGATCAGATCGCGGACAATGTACTCATCCAGGCTGTTGGAGGCGCAGATGGTGCAGTCGGGGTAACCGGCCTCGTCCAGCATCTTGCGGGCCTTCTTGGACAGGTAGGCAATATCGCCGCTGTCGATGCGGATGCCCTTGGGGCGCTTGCCCATGGGCTTGAGGACCTCGTCGAACACCTTGATGGCATCGGGCACACCGCGGCGCAGTACGTTGTAGGTATCCACCAGCAGCACGCAGGCGTCGGGGTACATCTCGGCGTATTTTTTGAAGGCATCGTACTCGGTGGGGAACATCTGCACCCAGCTGTGGGCCATGGTGCCGGAGGCCGGGATGCCGAAGTCGCGGGCAGCCATCACGCAGGAGGTGGAGCCGCAGCCACCGATGTAGGAGGCGCGGGCACCGAAGTAGGCGGCGTCATAGCCCTGGGCACGGCGAGCGCCGAACTCCATGACCGGGCGGCCGGCGGCAGAACGCACGATGCGGTTTGCTTTGGTGGCGATCAGGCACTGGTGGTTGAAGGTGACCAGCAGCAGGGTCTCCAGCAGCTGGCACTCAATGGCCGGGCCTTCCACGGTAACGATAGGCTCCTGCGGGAAGATGGGCATGCCTTCCTCGACGGCCCAGATGTTGCAGTGCAACTTGAAGTTGGCCAGGTAGTTCAGGAATTGCTCATTGAATGCGCCGGTGGTGCGCAGATAGTCGATGTCCTCCTGGGTGAATTCCAAGTGGTCCACGGCGTCGATGAACTGCTGCAGACCAGCCATAATAGCGTAGCCGCCGCCATCGGGCACGCGGCGGAAGAACATATCAAAGACGGCGATCTTGTCCACATACCCCTCATCCAGGTAGCCGGCCGACATGGTCAGCTCGTAGAAATCTGTCATGGTCGTAAGGTTGCGTTTTACGTCTAACATGGATAACCCCTCCTGAGGTTTTTACTTATTTGTACGCTTTTTCGATGATTTTTCAATCGGCTTCAGCACACCCAATGCTGCCAGAACGAACAGGAAGGCGTACACAGCCACGACGATCATCGTAAGCATAACAACAACTTTAAAGTAGGTGCTGGAGAAGAACTCGCCCACGCGGGCGATGGTGTACAGCACCTGGTTGCGGGCCACATCGCTGCCGGCGATCAGGTCCGTCGTACCGATGACTTCGCCCTCAATGGTCAGCGTAACGGTGCCGACCACGTCCCCCTGCCTGACGGGGGCCGCGATGCTTTTGGGCAGGTTGAAGGTCTGCTCGGTCAGCGCCGCGCCGCCCTCCTTGGGCAGCAGGGTCATCATATTGTCCGTAGGGTAAAGCATGACCGTGTCGGACTGGGTGGCGTAATCCACCGGGATCTCGGTAATGGGCTGGGTGGGGTCCAGCGCCGCCGCGATGGTGAACGAGTCAAAGATCACGTCCATCAGCTGGGCGGTCTCGTACAGAGCCGGGCGGGCCTGATCGGGGTCGGCCTCATAGGGCACGTTGAGTACCACGCTGATGTAGCTGATGCCGTCCTGGGTGTGCCAGCCCGCGAAGTTCTGCCACTCGCCCAGGCTGCCGGTCTTGCCGCCGCGCACATAGCTGCGGTAGTAGGCGCTGCCTTCGTTCAGCATTTTGTCCGTGTTCTGGATCACATAGGTCCCGGGGGTAGTGTAGCGGTCGTTGGTGCCCATATCGTAGCTGGGGGTGGACACGACCGTGGCGAAGATGTCGTAGGATGTCAGTGCCCGCAGGATCAGGTAGGCATCGCGGGCAGTGGTGACGTTGTTGGTATCCAGACCGCAGGGGTCGGCAAAGGTAGTGCCGGTGCAGCCGATGCGGGCGGCTTCCTCGTTCATCATCGCCACAAAGTTATCAATGCTGCCGCCGCCCATATAGTCGGCCACAATGTAGGCAGCCTCGTTGGCGCTGGGCAGCATCATGGCGTACAGCAGGTTGCGCAGGGTCTGGGTCTCGCCCTTACGGATGTCCGCCGTGGAGGCGTTGGTCGTCTTCTCCCAGATCAAGTCGTAGATATAGCTGGGGGCCGTCACGCTGATGGTGTCCAGCTGGTCCTGATAGTTCTCCAGCAGCAGCAGGGTAGTCATCATCTTGGTCAGGCTGGCGGCCTGCAGCGGGGTCTCGCTGTTTTTCTCGTAGACCACGATATTGGTATCCAGGTTGACCACGTAGGCCGCAGGGGCCATGATGTCGGGCGCAATATCCGCCGCCGAGCCATTGATCCCCTCAGCCGCCACCGGCAGCCCCAGCACGATCACCAGCACAAAGGCGCACAGCATCGCGCAGAATTTTTTCATAGGCATGGTTTCCTTTTGGTTGATATACGGTATTAGTATAGCAAATTGAAAGGGAAAATAAAAGGGTGTGAACCGGGATTTTTACAATCAGTTCATCGCACCGGCGGTGGCAAACAGGCGGTCCACCTCATCGGACAGGGCGCGGTGCTGCGGCATGGCGAGATTTGGGTCAACAGCCAGCAGGGCCTTGGCTTCCTCCTGGGCCACTTTCAGCGTGCGGGTATCCTGCACCAGGTCCGCCACCCGCAGCGTGGGCAGGCCGTGCTGGGCCGAGCCGAAGAAATCACCGGGGCCGCGGTTTTCAAGATCATATTTTGCCACGGCAAAACCGTCTGACGTGTGGCACAGGAAGCGCAGCCGCTCTTTAACGGCGTCGTTCTCGTTGTCGGAAATCAGGATGCAGCAGGAATCCGCCGCTCCGCGCCCGACACGTCCGCGGAGCTGATGCAGCGCCGACAGACCGAACCGCTCGGCGTTTTCGATGACCATAACTGTAGCGTTGGGCACATCGACGCCGACCTCGATAACAGTGGTGGAGACCAGCACGTCCAGTTCCCCTGCCTTAAATTTCAGCATCACTTCGTCTTTTTCTTTGGGCTTCATCTTGCCGTGCAGCAGGCCGATGCGCCGGTTGGGCAGCAGCGGGCAGACGGTCTCGGTGTAATATTTTTTGACGGCCTGCATATCTGCGGCCATCTCGTTTTCCTCGATGGCCGGGCAGACCACGTAAGCCTGATGCCCCGCGGCGAGCTGCTTTTCAATAAAGCCGTACATGTCCCGCCGCTTTTTGCCGGTGATGAACCAGGTCTTGATGGGCTTGCGGCCGGGCGGCAGTTCGTCCAGCACCGAGATGTCCAAATCGCCGTACATCAGCAGGCCCAGCGTGCGCGGGATGGGCGTGGCGCTCATCACCAGCAGGTGGGGGCTTTGCGCCTTGCCTGCCAGCAGGCCGCGCTGCCGCACGCCGAAGCGGTGCTGCTCGTCCACGATGGCCAGGCCCAGGTTTTTGAACTCGACCGAATCGGTCAGCACCGCGTGGGTGCCTACCACCAGCCCGGCACGGCCGTCGGCAATGGCTTCCAGCGCGACCTTTTTCTCTTTGGATTTCATGCCGCCCACCAGCAGCGTGACGTTGACGCCGAAGGGTTCCAGCCGGTCGGCCAGTGTAGCGGCATGCTGCCGGGCCAGGATTTCGGTGGGAGCCAGCATGGCGCTCTGCCAGCCGTTTTGCGCGGCAAACCAGATGGCCGCCGCAGCCACCAGCGTTTTGCCGCTGCCGACATCACCCTGCAGCAGGCGGTTCATCGGCACCTCACCGCACAGGTCGTGCACAATTTCCTCGGTAGAGCGCTTTTGTGCGCCGGTGGGCGCATAGGGCAGGCTGCCCCAGAACGGGGCAAGATCCATCTCGTGCATTGGTGCGCTGGTCTTGCGCCGACCGTGGCTGCGCAGCAAAAAGATGCCGATCTGGAGCATGTACAGCTCTTCAAAGATCAGGCGGCGGCGCGCCCCGGCCAGGTCCTCGGCGCTTTGCGGGGCGTGGATGCTGCGCACGGCCTGGGCCTTGGTGGGCATGCGGTAGCGGGTCAGCAGCTCCGGCGGCAGCGGGTCGGCCAGCTCGTCCACGTATTGCAGCGCCGCGTGGGCGCAGGCGGCTTGCCGCGCGGCGGGCAGGCCCTCGGTGCCGGGGTAGACGGCCACAAAGGGGCTGGCAGCCACTTGCGCCTCGGTGCGCACCAGCGGGTGCAGCAGTTCACGGCGGGTCATGGTGCCGCCGATGCGGCCCTCGAAGTAGTAGGTCTGGCCGATGATGAGTTTATCGGCCACGTAGGGCGTGTTGAACCAGGACAGCCCCAGTACGCCGGAGTCATCCGCGGCCAGCACCCGCACCAGCGCCCGCCCGCCCTTGATGCGGCGGACCGGTTCTTTTTGCAGCACGGTGGCGCGGACACAGCTGTCCACGTCGTAAGGTGCGCTGACTACGGTGTAGGGCTTGGTGTAGTCAATGTATTTGCGGGGGTAGCACAAAAGCAGATCCCGGATGGTGGTAACGCCGAGCTTTTCAAACTTTTTAGCAAACGCCGGGCCGACGCCCTTTAAATATTGGATAGAACTGTCGATCATCGCCATACGGGACCTCCTTTCTTCCCGCTTTCTTTTAAGAAAGCGGGGCAAAGAACTTTTAATCAAAATCGGATTTTATCCGATTTTATAATAACAAAAGAATTGTAGAGGAATTAGGCCCCGAAGGGGGCAATCTGGAAGACGGCCCAAAAACGTTAAGGCAATACCGCATAATTCTAAGTGCCGATACGGCGAGCGAGGTGCGGCA
>ENA-UOJJ01002220-UOJJ01002220.1-human-gut-metagenome-genome-assembly--contig:-CS66-NODE-2220-length-25147-cov-95.386577_pt1 | contig 25147 bp, 19 predicted proteins | sample MGYA00242343_ERZ723890 | MGnify/ENA metagenome assembly ERZ723890
GAAGCGTCCCTGCCAGTAACTTTGCGCGTCCGCAGACGCGCCCCCAAACTGCTCTGCCCCAAGATTCCGTGAAGAATCTACTATTTCCAGATTCACCTGCGCCATCTGCTTGCGCCTTTTCATCTGGAAATAGTATAAGTTTTCATCAAGCAAAAACAGGCATCTGAAGCATGTGCTTTCGCTTCGGATGCCTGTTTACATGTCAGCTTGCGCTGTATTTGTGCAGTGCACGGGTGATATCACCGTGAATCAGCACGCTGAGCCGGTCAATAATCGTCGTTGGGTCTTCCTTCATGCCCTCGCGAATCCAGTTCAGCATCAAGCCGACAAACGCGTATTTGTAGAAGTCGGCAATGAACGCCTTGTCACGGTCACTGACGGACAGCCCGACGGCTTTTTCCTCAACCACGCCAATCAGCAGGTCATACGTCAGCTGATAGAGATAGCGCTCCAAGTGCTCGCGGCTGATAGAGTGGTAGACGTTCAGGACGAACGTTTTGTTTTCCAAGACAAGATGGAAGATGTTCAGGAAGCCTTGCTGCCATGTGCTGTACGTCTTGTTGCCGGCCAGCGCGACGCTCGCATCCTCTTGACACGTCCACTCTACCAAGTCGTATATATCTGCAAAATGGTAGTAGAACGTCATCCGGCTGACACCGCAGTCCTCAGCAATATCGTTGATGGTGATTTTGCTCAGCGGCTTCGTTTGCAGGAGCTTTTTCAGGCTTTGCGCTAAGGCGCGTTTTGTGGTCTGCGACATGCTTCACCTCATTGATGCGGCGGGAGACGGCGGCGCTTTATTTCTTCGTCCAGTGCGCACAAGGCGTTCCGCGAGTTAGGGAGTGCGGAAATTGCGGCGCGTATCTCGGTCAGCATGTAATCCGGTATGGCGCGGAGTGTTTCCGGCGCGTCGGCAATGTGGGCGGCAAGAAGCCGAAGCACCTCGGCATCATCCGGCGCATTGCCCATTTCATCTGCACCTTCGAATGAAGCATCGTTCAGATGGTCGTAAAGCTCGTCCAGCAGTTCATCCATCGGCGTCATATCCGCCTGCACATTGACGGGAATGCCCAATTGCTTGGCAATCGGTGTAATGAATGCCGTTGTGCGGTCATCCGCTGACCAAAACTCACGGGGAAGACCGTGCTGCTGGAGCAGGGGAAGGAAATCAGCGGAGAAGTGGGGAGCGTATTCGTCGATTTTGCGCGGCGGTGTGAGCGTCAGCACTTTGCCGCTGCCGGTATCGACAACACAGAGCAAATAAGGAAAATATGGCACTTGGGCTGGTTTGGCCTGAACAGGGGTGGGGGACATAAACACCGCCAGCGCCCACGGTGCACAGGGCTTCTTGCGCTTCTTCAGCCGCGCCAGCGCCAGTTCATCCTCAATTTTGCCCGCCGGGAGTGCCGGCGCGTCGGGCTTTTGCAGCGTGTAGGAATCCCAGCGATAGCCGTCGGGGGTCGCGGTCAGCAGGGGAATCGGGTGCGTGAATGGGTCGCCCTCAATCAGCCCCAAGGCAAGAGGCTCTTCTGTGTTGAGCCGACGCGATATTTCCAGCAGGGCATCCATTGCTTCCAATAGATGCTGCTGCTCGGTTTCGTCAGTCAGCGCCCACGGCATGCGCGATGGACGATAGCGATGGAAAACCGGAAAATTGTGCTGTCCGCGCAGGGAAATGCCGTGTGCTTTGGCGTAGGCGCGGACAGGCTTTGCCTCCTTCGCGAGGATTTCCTGCGCATTCTCGAAGGATACCTGAATGCAGTCCTGCCCGAGCATACATTCCTCCGCTCGATGGCGCGGCAGAACGCGCATGTCTGTGGTCATGAGTTTGTCAAGCGCGTACAGACCGTCCGTGAGGGAATAAAGCGCCAGCGCCAGATGCGTGCCGTTGCGCCCCATGACGGAGCAGCACGCAATTTCACCATCAGAAAAGCGAACTGCAAAAATATGCGTATCAAACAAATGTTGCCACGGCTTTGCGGCACGGATGGCAAATGCGCGGTCAAACAGCACGTCTGTGTTCATCGTCGGGTGCCCTCCTACGTCCTTTTCTTCAGTATACCATAAAAGCAGGGAACAGGCAAGAAGACGACGAAAAATGCAATACAAGAATGCGCCAAGATGCGCCGCAAATCTGGAAATCGTATAAAGAAACACAAAAAAATCCTCCGCTGTAAGAGCGAAGGATGATGCACCTCCGACGGGATTCGAACCCGTGTTTTCGCCTTGAGAGGGCGGCGTCCTAGGCCACTAGACAACGGAGGCAAACGCTGGGGAACTAGGATTTGAACCTAGACAATACGAGTCAGAGTCGTAGGTGCTGCCATTACACCATTCCCCATTGGCACTTCAACGATTGACTTGCGCCACTCGCTGACTGCGAAAATGATTATACCACGCTTTACCCCGCCTGTCAAGAGGGAAATTCACTTTTTTTCGCAATTTCTGCGTGCTTTTGCATGGAAACGCATCCGCGCGGATACAATACGCGGAAACAGGCGCATGGAGGTGCAAAAAGCGGATGAAAACGATGGTGGGCGACGGCAATTTGGCAGCGGCACAGGTGGCATACGCGCTCAGCGAAACGGCAGCGGTTTACCCGATTACGCCGTCTACGCCGATGGCAGAGAACTGTGACGAGTGGGCGCACATGGGCAAACGCAACGTGTTCGGGCAGAAAATGCGGCTGACGGAGATGCAGAGCGAGGGCGGCGCGGCGGGCGCGCTGCACGGGATGCTCTCGGCGGGTGCGTTGGCGACGACCTTCACCGCGTCGCAGGGGCTGCTGCTGATGCTGCCGGATATGTGCAAAATTTCGGGCGAGCTGCTGCCGGGGGTGATGCACGTCGCGGCGCGGGCGCTGGCGTACCACGCATTGTCCATTTTCGGCGACCACAGCGATGTGATGGCGGTGCGCAGTGCAGGCTGGGGGATGCTCTGCGCGGCATCGGTGCAGGAAGCGGCGGATTTGGCGGTCGTGGCGCATCTGAGCGCGATGGCGGGCAGCGTGCCAATGCTGCATTTCTTTGACGGCTTCCGCACGAGCCATGAAATCCAGCGCTTCGAGGCGCTTGACGAGGATGAATTACGCGGACTGCTGCCGCGGACGCAAATCCAGCAGTTCCGGGCGCGCGCCATGAACCCGGAGCATCCGCATCAGCAGGGGACGAGCCAGAATCCGGACGTGTATTTTCAGGGGCGGGAAGCGGCAAACCCATATTATTTTGCCCTGCCGGAAATCGTGCAGGATACGATGAACCGCGTCGCGGCGCTGACGGGGCGCCCGCTGCGTCTGTTCTCCTACACGGGCGTGCCGGACGCGAAGAAGGTGCTGGTGCTGATGGGGTCGGGCGCGGAGACGGCGGAGGAAACCGCGCGGGCACTCATGCGGACGGGGGAGAAAGTCGGCGTGGTGCGGGTTCGGCTGTTCCGTCCGTTCTCGGCAGAAGCGCTGCTGACGGCTATCCCGGAGAGCGCGGAGCGGATCGCTGTGCTTGACCGCACGAAGGAGTCCGGCGCACTCGGTGAACCGTTGTATTTGGACGTGAGCGCGGCGCTGTTTGCTGCCGGACGGACGGCAAAGGTCTGCGGCGGACGGTATGGGCTGGGCAGCAAGGAGTTCACACCCGCAATGGTCAAGACCGTGTTCGATGCGCTGGACACGATGGAAACCGGGCAGCACTTTACCGTCGGCATCGACGACGATGTGACGCACTTGTCCCTGCCGATAGACGCGCATTTTGCCTTGCCGAACGAGGGCGTTATCAGCTGCAAGTTCTTTGGGCTGGGCGCGGATGGCACGGTTGGAGCAAACAAGAGCGCCATAAAAATGATGAGCGCGCAGACGAATCGGCAGGTGCAGGCGTATTTTGCGTATGACTCCAAGAAATCCGGCGGGTACACGGTTAGTCATTTGCGGATAGGGGAAGCGCCGATTCGCGCGCCGTACCTGATTGGGCAGGCGGACTTTCTCGCGTGCCATCAGCCGACGCTGATGAATCTGGACGTGGTGGCGCAGAGCGTCAAGCCGGGCGGCACGGTGCTGCTGAATCTCCCGGACGGCATGGAGATTCCCGCGAAGCTGCGCCGGAGCATTGCGAAACGCCATGCGCTGCTGTACACCATCGACGCGGACGCAATCGCGGCGCAGTGCGGCTTGGGCGGGCGCATCAACACGGTCATGCAGACGGCTTTCTTCCAATTAAATGATTTCCTGCCGGAAAAGCAGCGGCAGCAGCTGCTGACCGAATCGGTTCAGGCGGCATATGCGAAGAAGGGCGAGCGGGTCGTCGCGGCGAATCTGAATGCAATTGCGAAGACGGCGAATGCACTGCGACGAGTGGACGTGCCGCCGGAATGGGCGGAACTGCCTGATACGCCGGATGATGCGCCGCAATCAGCAGTCGAAGCCTTCATGCGCCCGATGCTGCGCCAGCAAGGAGACATGCTGCCGGTGTCCGCCATGGACGCGCGCGGGTTTGCGCCGCTGGGCACGAGTCGGCTCGAAAAGCGCGGCATTGCGCGGCAGATTCCGCAGTGGCGGGCGGAAGCGTGCATCCAGTGCGGGCTGTGCAGCCTTGTCTGCCCGCATGGGTGCATCCGCACGTTCTACCCGCTGGCGGAAACGGCGCTCCCGGCGGATTTTCATACGGTTCGGGCGAAGGGCAAAGCGTTTTCCGGGCGGAATTTCCGCGTGCAGGTGTCGCCGCTGGACTGCACGGGATGCGAAAACTGCGCGCGGGTGTGCCCTGCGAAGGAAAAGGCGCTGGTGATGCGCCCCGCGACGGAAATGGCGCATGAGCAGGAAAACTGGAATTTCGCCGTGTCGCTGCCGGAAACGGCGATCGGGGAGGCGGACACCATCCCGCTCGCGCAGGCAAAAACGCCGCTGTTTGAGTTCTCCGGCGCGTGCGCGGGGTGCGGCGAAACGCCGTATATCAAGCTGCTGACACAATTGTTCGGTTCGCACTTGATGATTGCCAATGCCACGGGCTGCTCGTCCATCTACGCCGGGAGCGCGCCCAGCTGCCCCTATACCGTCAACCAGAAAGGGCAGGGCGTGGCGTGGGGCAACAGCCTGTTTGAGGATAACGCGGAATTTGGCTTCGGGCTGTATCTGGCGATGAAGCACCGACGGGCGCATCTGGCGGAGCAGGTCGAGACGCTGGCAGCACAGTGTCCGGAGGCGGCGGAAAGCTGCCGTGCGTGGCTGAATAATCGCGAGGATACGGCGCTCTCGGCACAGGCGGGGAAAGCGCTGCTGGTGGCGTGCGAGACGCTTTCACATCCGCTGGTGAAGGAAATTGCGGATTCGGCGGACTTGCTGGCGGCCAAGAGTGTATGGCTCATCGGCGGCGATGGATGGGCGTTTGATATTGGCTTCGGCGGGCTTGACCATGTGCTGGCATCGGGCGAGAAGGTGCGGGTGCTTGTGCTGAACACGCAGGTGTACTCCAACACGGGCGGACAGGCATCGAAGGCGACCCCGGCGGGTGCGGCGGCACGGCTCATGTCCGGCGGGAAATCCGGCGCGGAGAAGGATTTGGGGCTGATGGCAATGACCTACGGGCATGTGTACGTTGCGCAGGTGGCGATGGGCGCGAATCCGAATCAGCTGCTGAAGGCCATGCGCGAGGCAGAAGCGTGGGACGGCGCGGCGCTCATCATTGCCTATGCGCCCTGCATTGCGCACGGGATTGATATGCGCGACGTGCAGGAAATCGAGAAGAAAGCCGTGCAGTGCGGGTATTTCCCGCTGTACCGCTATCATCCGGCGAATGGGCTGATGCTGGACAGCAAAGCGCCGGACGGGGATTTTCAGGCGTTCCTGATGCGGCAGGGGCGGTTTGCGGCATTGCGCCGGAGCGATCCGGCGAAGAGCGAAACCCTCTGCAAAATGGCGGAAGAAGAGGCGCGGCGACGCTGGAACCTGCTGAAAATGCTGAAAAATCGGGAAATGCCGTAAATCTGCATCTAAAACAGACAATATCAAAGGGAAACAACTGTTTTCATGTCGGAAAAAGAGCGGCAACAGACTGAATACACCAACGAAAACGTTGTCTGACGAAAAAATCCGTGTAAGGAACTTGCAGATCGATTTCTGATTGATTTAGGCAGTTTCAATAAAGAAGTGCGGCAAAAACTTGCACAAATCTTGTATATCATATGGTTTGAACTTGACAAATGACGCGCCGAAAGCTATAATGGATTTACAAGTGCGGAAATGTCTGCCCTTAATCCGGGTAAAGACGAAAACGCTTTCGTAAACCTCGGAGACTTACGAAAATGTTTCGCCGACAGGCATCAGGCACGATCAGCTTCTCTAAGGAGGAATCATCATGAATTGCACCAAGAAGTTTCTTGCACTGCTGATGGTGCTGGCGATGGCGCTGGGCATGACCGCTGTGGCGGAATCTCCGGTGGCGTCTCCTGTGGCATCTCCCGTGGCATCTCCCGTGGCGGGCGAAGTCGAACCGCTCTCTACGGCATTCCTGATGTATGCCGACGCCAACTGGCACTACCAGTGGTGGCACGACGGCTCTGAGCCGGCGGAGGGCATGAAGGTGACCGAGGCAGCGATTACCGGCGAAGGCTCCTACACCGTAGGCCTTGACTTCACCGGTACGCCCGAAGGCGCGGCGAGCGGCATTGCGTTCGCGGCCATCGGTCTGGAGAACGGCGAAAAGGCGCTGCCCGGCTGGACGATTCGCGTGGACGAAATTCGCGTGAACGGTCAGCCCATCGAAGCGAAGAAGGGCTACACCTCTTCCGACGACGGCATCATTACCCGCTCCAACATCTACAACGAATGGGTCAGCGAGCTGCCCGCCGACGCGCGTTCCTGGGACGGCGTGACCGAGGACGCGAACTGGATAACCGTGGACAAGGCGGCGTTTGAGCGCGTGGAAAACGTCGAGGTTGATTTCACGCTCTTCCGCTACGGCGCTGACATGGCGTACATCATGTTCGCCGACTCTTCTTGGACGAGCCAGTACTGGGGCACGGACGATTCCGCTGTGAAGGCGACCAACGCGACCGTGACCGGCGCGGGCGACTACACCGTGGGCCTGGACTTCACCGCGACTGAAGCGGGCGCGGCTTCCGGCGTTGCCTTTACCGCGCTGGGCATCAAGCACGGCGAAAAGCTCTTCCCCGGCATGTCCATCAAGCTCAACGATATCCGTATCAACGGCGAATCCGTTGCGTTCACCAAGGGCTACACCTCCTCTGACGATGAGGTGGAAACCCGCATGAACATCATGAACGAATGGGTTGCCGAAGTTCCCACTGACGCTTCTGTCCGCTCCTACGACAAGGATCTGACGGGCGTGTCTCCTGTCATCGTGGACAAGGCGGCGTTTGAATCCGTCAAGACCTACGAAATCGACTTCACCCTCGTGCCCAAGACGGACACGGCGTTCCTGATGTTCGCCGACAGCAATTGGGCGACCTCCGCGTGGAATCCCGGCGAATTTGCAGAGGGCAACGCTGTGACCGTGGACGGCCCCGGCACCTACACCCTGTCCCTTGATTTCTCCGGCGTTAAGGGCGGCGAAATCCCCGGTGTTGCGTTCATGGCGGTCGGCATTGCGAACGGCGAAGCGACCTTCCCCGGCTACTTCATCGACATCACCGAAGTCAAGGTCAACGGCGAAGCAATCGAACTCGGCAAGGACTTCACCACGACCGACGACGGCATCGTGACCCGCTCCAACATCTGGAATGAATGGGTGACGGACATCCCGGCGGAAGCCCGCGTGGCGGACGGCGACCTCGAAGGTGTGACCGCGAAGATCGCGACGGCGGAAGCACTCTCCGGCATCAAGACCATCGACGTGACCTTCGACTACATCTACGGTGTGCCGCCGGTTGTGGAAACCGAACAGCCCCTGACCGAAGATGAAGTGAAGGAACTGACCTCCAAGACCTACGGCGCGTACATCGCCGTGCAGTCTGACCCGAACTACATCTTCCGCAACGACTGGGAGGAACCCTCCTACGGCCGCGACGCGGACAACGATGTGTTCACCAAGCTGGCGAAGACCAACAACGACGGCACGATTACCGATTACGGCGCGACGTTCGAGGATGCGGTCATCTCCGGCAACGGCACCTACACCTGCTCCATGACCACGGGCGACATGGGCTTCGGCGAGGACACGGCGTTCCACTTCTTCCGCGTCTCCACCGACATTCCGTCCAAGCTGGTCAAGGAAGGCTACGTCACCATTTCTGATGTGACCATCAAGATTGGCGAAGGCAAGACGCAGTCCGGTGTTGTGGTGGATACCTCCGGCGATTGGGTGAAGCTGATTGTCGAGGACAACTACAACAACATCAAGGCGGACGGCGTTGTACTGACCGCGCCCGCCCCGAACACCACGACGGTCTTCACCTTCACGGTCTCCGGTCTGGCGGAGTAATCCTGAACCACTTCCCTCTGGCGCGCTCTCCGGCTTCGGCTGAGGAGCGCGCCAAGGGGATTCCTGCCTGATACTATTTTCAAATTCACCTGCACCATCTGCTCGTGCCTTTTCCCTTCTGGCGTTCGGTCGTTCCACTTAGCGTAGCGCTGCTACGCTGCGTTTCACTCCCGTTAGCCAGAATGAAAAATTCACTTCGCATCTTGGCGCATTCTCATTTGGAAATAGTATATGGCTTAGTCGCGCTGATGGATGAACGCTGGACATCATCCGCCAGCGCTCATCCATCAACGCGCGGCTGGTCAAAGCAGAGGAGCGTCACGAAGAAAGAAATGAGGGGATACCATGCAGGCGACGATTTCAGCCAAATCCGGCGGACAGGCGACTTGCGTCCGGGAAAAGACGAACTGGGCGCTGATCATCATCCGCATTCTGACCGCGTTTGCCGGGCTGATGATCTTCTTCCCGGAGGTCAATCCCGGTCGACTGATGTCGGACATCAACGCGAATACTTCGCTGTTCACCGCCGCAATTTCGTACAGCACGCTGACGGACAGCTTTGCCCGCCCGCTGCGTATGGGCTGGGTGCAGCCGTGGCACTTCTACCTCATCATGGGCGGCTGTGCGCTGCTGATGCTTGGCATCATCCTGAGTGCAATCGGCGCGTGCATGTCGCTGGGCAATCACCGCATGAAGCGCTCAGCCGTCAAACTGCCGCTGATCGGCTCGGTGCTGATGCTTGGCGGCATCGGAACGCTGGTGTACCTGAACAGCATCCTGCCGGCGCTGGAAAAGGCAGACCGCCTGAAGCTGATGACGCCGACCGGCGCAATCGTCTTCTGGGCGGTGCTGGGGGGGCTGCTGCTCGTATTCAGCATCGTGAGCATGGTCACCATTCCCAAGGACATGGAAGAAAAGATGGAGATGGAGGAGAAATACCGCCTGTTCCTGATGTTCCTGCCTGTTCTGATTCTGACGGTCATCTTCTGCTACCTGCCGCTGTACGGCTGGCGCTATGCGTTCTTTGATTATAAGGTCGGCGACGCGCTGAGCAGCGAGAACTTTGTGGGCCTCAAGTGGTTCAGCTACCTGTTCTCCAACGGCGCGACGCGCAGCGACCTTGTGCGCGTGCTGCGCAACACGCTGATTATGTCCGGCTTGGGCATTGCGACGAGCTGGCTGCCGATTGCCTTCGCCGTTTTGCTGGCGGAACTGCGTTCGACGAAGTTCCAGCGCGTTGTGCAGACCCTGACGACGATTCCGAACTTCATCTCATGGGTTCTGGTGTACGCGATCGCGTTCGCGATTTTCTCCACCGACGGCTTCATCAACTCCTTCCTGCGCAACGTCATGGGACAGACCGCGACGACAGACTATCTTGCCAGCGCAGATTTCATCTGGCTCAAGATGCTGCTGTGGGGCACATGGAAGGGCTTGGGCTGGAGCGCTATTGTCTACATCGCGGGCATTGCAGGCATTGACCAGCAGCTGTACGAAGCCGCGAAGGTGGACGGCGCGAACCGCTTCCAGTGCATCCGCCACATCACGATTCCCGGCTTGATGCCCACTTACATGGTCATGCTGCTGATGGCGATTGCGGGTATGCTCTCCAACGGCATGGAGCAGTACCTCGTCTTCGAGAACCCGCAGAACAGCGCAACCATCGAGGTGCTGGACTTGTATGTCTATCACAGCGGCATTAAGAGCGGCTTGATTCCGCTTTCCACGGTCGTCGGCGTATTCAAGAGCCTGATTGGCGTGCTGCTGCTCTTCGGCGCGAACGGCATCTCCAAGGGCGTGCGCGGCGAAAGCATCATTTAAGGAGGCGGAGAAGCAATGAGCAACACCGAAGTCATGAAGCAATCCGCCGTCAAACTGGCGGGCAAGCACCCGAAAAACAAGATCCACCGCACGGCGGGCGACATCGCGTTTGATGTTTTCCTGTACATCCTCTTTGTGGCTTTCACAATTCTGTGCGTTTTCCCATTCTATTACCTGTTTATTAACACCATTTCCAGCAATGACGCGGTGGCGGGCGGCTTGGTCAACTTCTGGCCGGTCGGCATCCACTTCCAGAATTACCTTGCCCTGCGCGACGTGGCGGACTTGGGTTCGTCGGTCATCGTGACGGTGGTGCGAACGATTCTGGGTACGGCGCTGATGGTGATTGTCAGCGCGTGGGCGGGCTATCTGGTCACGAAGCAGAAGATGTGGCATCGGTCGCTGATGTACCGTGCGCTGGTCATCACCATGTACTTCAACGCGGGCCTGATTCCGTGGTACATGAACATGCTGATGCTGGGGCTGACGAACAACTTCCTCGCCTACATCCTGCCGGGCATGATTGCGCCGTACAACATCATTCTGGTGAAGACGTATATTGAGTCGATTCCGGCATCGCTGGAGGAATCCGCGGTCATTGACGGCGCGAACACGCCGACGGTGTTCCTGAAGATTATCCTGCCGCTGTCCGTGCCGATTCTGGCGACGATTTCGATTTTCGGCGCGGTCGGCAACTGGAACTCGTTCCAAGACTCGCTGCTCCTGATGTCCTCCCGGCCGGAGCTGTACACCCTGCAGCACCGCCTGTATGTGTACCTGAACCAGTCCTCGAACCTGTCGGCGCTGGTCAACGGTTCGGGCGGCATGTCCACGCAGGCGGCGGCGAACATGCTCAACACGCGCGTCATCAAGTACACGGTCGCCATGGTGTCGATTATCCCGATTCTGCTGGTGTACCCGTTCATGCAGCGCTTCTTTGTTAAGGGAATCATGCTGGGTGCCGTGAAGGGCTAACCCGGCTGGTGATAGTTACTTCAAATACGGAAAGGAGAATCTTGCAAATGCGCAAATTGACCCGACTCTTCGCCCTGATGCTGGCGCTGACCATGCTTCTGGGCGCTCTGCCCGCGCTGGCAGAGGAACCCGCAAATCCCTCTGGCATCCCGTACTACAAGGTGACCAGCGACCTGTACGATTTCATCGACATGGACGGCGCGCCCATCCAGATTGAAATTTACAGCCAGCTGGCGAACTACTCCGGCCGTCAGACCGGCTGGGGCGCTGCGCTGATGAAGGATCTGTTCAACGTCGAACTGGTCATCATTCCTGATCAGGATGGCACATACCAGACCCGCACGCAGTCCGGCAACCTCGGCGACATCGTCGTCTGGGGCGCGAATGGCGAGGACTATAAGCAGGCGATTAAGAACGGTCTGCTGCTGGAGTGGGACGAGGACGATCTTGCGGAGACGTATGCGCCCTACGTTTGGGCGAACTATCAGGATGCGCTGTCGTCCAACCGTCTGGTGTCCGAAGACGGCGACAATCTGTACGGCTTCGGCATGGACGTGGCGACCTCCCGTCAGGGCCATAAGTCCTTCATGTACTCCTGGGATCTGCGCTGGGATTTGTATTCTCAGCTCGGCTACCCGGAAATCAAGAATTTGGATGACCTGCTTGAGGTCTTCAAAAAGATGAAGGAAATCTGCCCCACGGACGAGCTGGGCAACGAGACGTATGCGGCGTCCCTCTGGCCTGACTGGGACGGCAACATGGTCATGTACGTCAAGGCGATGGCGACGGCGTACTATGGCTATGACGAACTCGGCTTCGGTCTGTACAACCCCACGAATGGCGAATTCTACGATGCGCTGGATGAAAACGGCCCGTACATCGAGATGCTGCGTTTCTTCAACCAGCTCTATCGCGCTGGGCTGCTTGACCCGAACTCCATGACGCAGACCTACGACGAAATGAGCCAGAAAGTCAAGAACGGCGGCGTGTTCTGGGGCATCTTCAACTATGCCTCCTCCATGGTCTACAACACGGACAAGCATCTGGGCGAAGGCAAGATGATGTATGCGCGTGTGCCGGACGAAGCGAACCCCATCGTCTACGGTCTGTCCACGCTGGGCGGCAACCGCATCTGGTCTGTCGGCTCGAAGGCGGCGTATCCGGAACTGTGCCTTGCGATTCTGGACTTCTTCGCGACTCCCGAAGGCTCGATGACCATGTGGTACGGCCCGCGCGGTCTGATGTGGGACTATGACGAAAACGGCGGCATGTACTTCACCGAACTGGGCGACATCTGCAACAAGGACACCAAGCATGACCTGAACGGCGTTGTGTGGACGTCCCCCTACACGGGCAAGCAGTACACCCTGTCCGGCAACTTCAACGACGGCTGCATTCAGGCGAACAACACCACTTACAGCAAGGACGCCATCAACCCTGACGGCAAGCTGGGCGAAACGTTCAACAGGGACACTTGGGTTTCCATCTTGAACGCGGTTTCCTACCCGATTCAGGAGGACTGGCGCAACTGGTCCGGCGCGGTGCTGGCTGACCCGTACTTCGAGTCCATCGGCAAGTACACCATCATGCCCGACCTGCCTTACTCCGAGTCCGTGAAGGATGACGAACTGAAGGTGAAGTGGGAGCAGTGCGCCAAGAGCATCAAGAACAACAGCTGGCTGGCGATTTATGCGAAGGCGGACGGCGAGTTCAACATGCACATCCGCAACATGATTACGCAGTGCAACAACTACGGCTATGCTGACTGCCTCGAATGGAGCAAGGGCGAAGCGGCGACCAAGTGGCGCCTGACGCAGGAACTCAACGCGGTTGGGCAGGAGTAAGCCAACACAAGCAATAAAAAGCAGGGGTGCGTGAGAAGTGCATCCCTGTTTTTTGGTTCTGTTTTGCTGATGACTTTGTGATTAGAAACTTGTTTTTTTGTGTTGCAGGGGTTTCGCCTCTGCGGAGGCGACAAGGGGGCTTTGCGGTCGCCCCCTTGACCCCTTCGCATTGCACACCCATGTTTCTTGAATGGTATTGCAGCTACTGTATAGTTAGTGTGCCTTTTTGCTCTTTATAAGAAACATTCAAGAACGCAAAAATATTGAAGCAGCGGTAAAAGCCCAGAAACATGGAAGTGTCCGCGCCGAAGGTTTCCAAAGGGCGATCGGAAAGCCCTTTGGTCGCGTCCGCAGACGCGAAACCTTGCATAAACACGCGGACACAGTATGCAGAAGTCACCAACTGAATCGCGAAAAGGGTGTCGAGAGGGTCGAAGACCCTTCGCGGGTGCAGGGCAGCGCCCTGCTGGGGTCAAGGGGCAAAGCCCTTGGTCTCCCTTACAGCTCCGCGCCGTTCTCAATTGCTGTAATCATGTCGATGCGGCGCTGGTGACGGCCGCCCTCGAACTCGGCGCTCAGCCAGTGGGTCGCAATCATCTTCGCTAAGTCAACGCCGACGACGCGCGCACCCATCGTCAGGATGTTGCTGTTGTTGTGGCGCTTGCTCAGCTCGGCGCTGTATACATCCGAACAGGTGCAGACGCGCGTGCCCTTCACCTTGCTTGCCGCAATGCCAATGCCGATGCCCGTGCCGCAAATCAGGATGCCGCGGTCGCATTCGCCAGACGCAACCGCTTTCGCCGCGCGGTAGCCATATACGGGATAATCGCAGGAGACCGCCGTGTCCGTGCCGAAATCCTTCCATTCCAGCCCCATCGAGTCCAGCAACTTCATCATTTCCTTTTTGAGTTCAATGCCGGTGTGGTCGCAAGCCAAAGCAATCATGAGAAAATCCTCCTTTATCCTCCGAAAACGTCCAAGCGGACGATTCGCTCTTCTTTATGTTAATACGCGAAAAAATGCGAAACTCCTGCCGATGGAAAAAGAAAAGGGTAGAATCCGCGCGGAAAGCATGGTATACTAACATGGTGCAAGAATCGCACGAATCTCCCAAGGAGGGAAATAAAATGGCAGATAATTGCAAACTGTGCCGCATTGCGCTGGAAAATGTCTCCGTGGTGCGCGGCGGACAGACGCTTTTGCAGGATGTGTCGATGCACATCCACTGCGGTCAGCTGACGGTGCTGATCGGCCAGAACGGCGCGGGCAAAACGACGCTCATCCGCGCCCTGCTGGGGGAATACGCTCACGGCGGTACGATTCGCCATGTGGACGGCGAAGGGCGCGACGTGGCGCACATGCGCACGGGCTATGTGCCGCAGCATCTGGAATTTGACAAGGAGATGCCTGTGACGGTGGAGGATTTCCTCGCCGCCAGCCTGACGCGCCGCCCGGTGTGGACGGGGGTCGGCAAAAAGACCCGCGCGCAGGTGATGGAGGCGCTGAAAATGGTGGAGGGCGAAAAGCTGCTGCACCGCCCGCTCGGCCGCTGCTCCGGCGGCGAACTGCAGCGCGTGCTGCTCGCACTGGCGCTGCATCCCGCCCCTGACCTGCTTGTGCTGGACGAGCCCGTCTCCGGCGTTGACCAGAACGGCTTGCAGATGTTCCTGGATACCGTCGTGCGCCTGAAGGAGCATCACCATATGGCGATTCTGCTCGTCAGCCACGACCTGAACGTCGTCCGCCAGTACGCTGACCATGTGGTGCTGCTGGACAAGACGGTGCTGAAGCAGGGCAAGCCGGATGACGTGTTCGCATCGCCGGAATTCCAGAAGGTGTTCGGGCTGGGCGCAAAGACGCTCAATGCCCAGCGGCTGCATGGCGCGGAACGCTGGATGGGGCGCAAGGCGGAAACGCCCGAGGAGGAAATCGCCCGTGCCGCCGCCGTGGTGGACGACGAGACGAAAGGAGGCCAGGCGTGATGGATGCGATTCGCGCGTTTGTGCAAACGCTGCTGCCCTTTGAATTTCTGCAATTTGACTTCATGGTCAATGCGCTTCTGGCGATTCTGCTGCTGACGCCGCTGCTGGGGCTGCTCGGCACGATGGCGGTCAACCAGCAGATGGCGTTCTTCTCCGACGCGCTGGGCCACAGCGCGCTGACGGGCATCGGGCTGGGCATCCTGCTCGGTGTGTCGAGTGATTTGCTGGCGATGCTGGTGTTCGGTATCGTCTGGGCGCTGCTGATTTGCCGAATCAAGCAGACCGGGGCGGCATCTACCGATACAATCATCAGCGTCTTTTCGTCCACGTCAGTGGCGGCAGGCGTGCTGGTGCTGTCCATGGGCGGCGGATTCGCGAAGTATTCGTCCCTGCTGGTCGGCGACGTGCTGGCAGTACAGGACAGCGATTTGCTCTATCTGTTGATTGCGCTTGTGGCGGGCATTGCGCTGTGGGCAGTGATGTACAATTCGCTGCTGCTGTCGGGCATCAGCCCGTCCCTGGCGCGCAGCCGAGGCATCCATAATCGGCTGGTGGAGTGCGCGTTCGTAGTGCTGGTGGCGGTTGCGGTCATGCTGGCGATTCGCTGGGTTGGCGTGATGCTGATTAACGCACTGCTGATTCTGCCCGCGGCGGCGGGGCGCAATCTGGCGCGGTCGAGCCGTCAGCACGCGGTGTACAGCGTGGTGATTGCGCTGGTGTGCGGCGTGGCGGGGCTGATTTGCGCGTATTATCTGGATACGACGGCGGGTGCGGCGATTGTGCTGTTCGCGGCGGTGTGCTACGCCATCTCGCTGGGCATTCGGGCGCTGAGAAAATAATACTATTTTCAGATTCACCTGCGCCATCTTGGCACATGTTCATCTAAAAATAGTATAACGGAGGAACGATATGGAGCGAATCCTGATACTGATGCAGGCGGCGAACTGGGCGGAAGCGACCGAGGCGCTGACCTCTGCGCGGGAGAACGCCCTGCACCGCAACGCGCTGTCGTACGCGCTGGTGCTGCCGGAAGCCCCGACATCCCCCGAAGAATGCAATATGGCGGCGTTCGGGGCGTTGCGATACCTTGTCAGCCCGGAAATGACTTTTGCTGCGATGGAAACGCTCTGGCACGGCGAACGCTATGCGCTGCTGGCGCATCCGGCGATGCGCTTTGAGCGCGACTGGGAGAAGAAGCTCCTGCGCGCACTGAACGACTGCCCGGTGGAAAACGCGCAGGCGGTGCTGACGGGCTATCTGCCGGCGCAGGATGACCCGATTGGGGCGGTCTGTCCGGTTGCGGCGGAGCGTATTGAACAGGATGGCACGCTGTACTTTGCGCACGGAATGCCCCTGACGCTCGCGGCGCACCCGATGCCGGGCGCGTTTTGGCATCCGGACTTCTTCTTTGCGCGCGCGGGCTTCATCCGGGCAATGGCGCAGGGGAGCGGTACAGCGTTCCTGCGCGCGATGGTGCAGGGCTGGCAGTGCTGCACGCTGAATCAGCCCGTCATCACCCTGACGCACGATTTGCCCGTGCCGCCTGTGCGGATAGACCTGCAGGAGGATGGCTTGGCGCAGCTAAAGGAAGAATACGGCGTTGACTTCGCGGCGGGTACGCTGTCCGCAGCGGCGAAGCGAGGCTTGAAGTCAAACAGCCTCGACATGACGCTGGCGGTGACGCCGCTGATGCGCATTAAGTCGGCGGTGCAGCGGCGGCGCAGGAAGCGCACCGACCCGATGCCGCTGTGCGTGACGGTCTGCCCGGCATCGCTGGACGAAGAGGGGATGCACTGGCTGCGCCAGCTGACGCAAATGCAGGATTTGGCGCTGCTGTGCTATGCCGAGGGGCTGAAGCTGCGCGAAGTGGCGGAGTTCCACCCGAACGTGCTGGAATACAAGCCGCGCTATGCTCTGCCGATGCCGACGGGCAAACCGCCGCTGTTCAGCCGCGCGGCGATGCTCAGCGCGGCGCGCGACCGGGTGCTGTCCAGCACGCACTATATCTGGATGGCGCCGGACTGTGTGCGCTATCCGCTCTATACCGGCATGGCGCTGCCGTGGAAGCGGCTGTGCGGCGAGAAAATCGTGCTGGCAAGCGTCAGAAACCGCCTCGACCTGTCCATGGTCGTTGTGCCGGACAAGCAGATAAAGCCGCTGATGAGCGCCATTGGGGAGCAATTACGGGCATTGCTGACGGCAGGGACAATTCCGGAGACGGAAGAGGCGCTCTGGGCAGGCATTGTGAAGGAACATCCGGACTGGTTTGAGTTCCGGGCGCTGCCGGTGGAAAAACAGCTGTTCACATTATTGCTGTGAGGAAAAATCATGCAGCCGATAGTGTTTCGGCTCATCAAGGGGATCATGCTGCTTCCGGCGACGGCGGCGCTGTCACCGCAGCGGTCGCTGCTGGATTTCCGGGGTCAGCGGCTGCTGCTGGAGGAGTAATCCGATTTTCAAATTCATATGCGCACTCCCCGCAGACAAGCGCATAATACGGACAAATCTGCCGTATCAAGCGGGGAAAGTTCGGAAACGCAGAAAAAACGTTTTTTCGCCCGATTTTCGCCGCCAGTGGAAGCTGTTCTGTTTACCGGGCTTGCGGCGCTTCGGGCGGTTTTCGCCTGTCCATTTCGACCAGATTCAGCATTGACAAGAGCGGCTCCAGTGGTGTATGATGGCTTTCGTTCCTGCTTTGCAGACACTATATGTAGCATGGGCAGGAGAAAACATCCACAACTTATGCCGAATGAACGGCTGGTTATCAATTGCTTCTCACATGGGAAATAATACGGATAGAATAGAGAATGATGGAGGCACCGACCATGGGCATTGATATGATTCGCAAACGCGACGGACGCGAAGTCCCTTTTGATCAGGACAAGATTGAGCAGGCCATTTTCGCGTCTTTTCAGGCATCGGGCAGTGCGCGCGGGCATGAGACGAGCCGCAAGCTGACGGAGGAAGTTGTCCGCCTGCTGGAGAACAACGAGAACATCAGCGCCATCCCCAGCGTGGAGCAGGTGCAGGACACGGTGGAGCAGGTGCTGATGCGCAACGGCTTCACCCGCACGGCGAAGTCCTACATCCTCTATCGCGCCGAGCGCAGCCGCGTCCGCGAGATGAACTCCCGCCTGATGCGCACGTTTGGGGACATTGTGTTCAAGGATGCCAGCGAATCCGACATCAAGCGCGAGAACGCCAACATCAATGGCGATACTGCCATGGGCGCAATGCTCAAGTTCGGCAGCGAAGGCGCAAAGCAGTATTACGAGAAGTACGTCATGGATCCGCGATTTGGTCAGGCGCACATGGACGGCGATATCCACATTCATGACATGGACTTCTACACGCTGACGACGACGTGCTGTCAGATTGAACTGAAGAGCCTGTTCAAAGGCGGCTTCTCCACGGGCCACGGCTATTTGCGTGAGCCGCAGGACATTACGTCCTACGCGGCGCTGGCGTGCATTGCGATTCAGGCGAACCAGAACGATCAGCACGGCGGTCAGGCGATTGTGGACTTCGATTACGGCATGGCGCCCGGCGTGAAAAAGACGTTCATCAAGCGTTACCGCATGAACCTCTCCCGTGCGCTGGAGCTGCTGCTGAATGACGCGGAGTGCGACGCGCACGCCAATGAACTGGTGGCGCAGACCAAGGCGGAGAACCTCGAACCCACGCTGGAAGAGAACGCTGACCACCGCGCACGCATGGCAGAACTGCTGACGAAGTATGTGGCGGACGAGCAGATGATTGCCCGCATTCTCGACTTCACGCAGCGCCGCTCCGAGCAGGAGACAGACAAGGCGACCTATCAGGCAATGGAGGCGCTCATCCACAACCTGAACACTATGAACAGCCGCGCGGGCGCGCAGGTGCCGTTCTCGTCCATCAACTACGGCATGGACGTGTCGCCTGAAGGCCGCTTGGTGATGAAGAATGTGCTGCTGGCGACGGAAGCAGGTCTGGGCGGCGGCGAAACGCCGATTTTCCCGATTCAGATTTTCCGCGTCAAGGAAGGCGTCAACTTCAACCCCGGCGACCCGAACTACGACATCTACCGCCTCGCCATCCGTACGAGCGCAAAGCGCCTGTTCCCGAACTTCTCCTTCGTGGACGCGCCGTTCAACCTCCAGTACTACAAGCCCGGCCATCCGGAGACCGAAATCGCCTACATGGGCTGCCGCACTCGCGTGATGGGCAATGTCTACGACCCTGATCGCGAAATCGCCCCGCGCCGCGGCAATCTGTCCTTCACGTCCATCAACCTGCCGCGCATCGCCATTGAGGCGAACGGCAACGTCGATGTGTTCTTCAAGGTGCTGCAGGAGCGCATGGAACTGGTGATTGACCAGCTGAACGAACGCTTCCGCATCATCAGCAACAAGCGCGTGAAGAACTTCCCGTTCCTGATGGGCGAGGGCGTGTGGATTGACTCCGAAAAGCTGAGCTGGAACGACAAGGTGGGCGAAGTGCTCAAGCACGGCACGATGACCATTGGCTTCATTGGTCTGGCGGAAGCGCTGGTTGCCTTGCGCGGCAAGCATCACGGCGAGGACGAGGAAAGCCAGAAGCTGGGCCTGAAAATCATCCGCACGATGCGCGAATACACCGACAAGGTGTCCGCGGAGACGGGGCTGAACTACTCCGTCATTGCTACGCCTGCGGAAGGCCTGTCCGGCCGCTTCATCCGCCTCGACAAGCAGCGCTTCGGCATCATCCCCGGCGTGACCGACCGCGAATACTACACGAACTCCTTCCATGTGCCGGTTTACTACCACTGCACGGCGTTCCATAAGCTGAGCGTGGAAGCGCCGTATCATGCGCTGACCAACGGCGGCCATATCTCCTATGTGGAGATGGACGGCGACCCGCTGAAGAACCTCGACGCGTTCGAGAAGATTGTGCGTTATATGCACGACATCGGCATCGGCTACGGTTCGATTAACCACCCGGTTGACCGTGACCCGCTGTGCGGCTATAATGGCATTATTGACGATACTTGCCCGTGCTGCCACCGTGGGGAAACCACCCGCGTGACGGAACGCATCAAGCGCATCAAGGTGGAGGGCTAAAAGCCACTTTCCCTCAAAATGCCGGGGAACGCGCTCAAGCCAGGCACCGAAAAAAGGGTCAAGGGGCAATTGCCCCTTGCGGAGTCCAGAGGCAGCGCCTCTGGTAGGGTCTGGGGCAACGCCCCAGCGTCCCTCCCCATAAAACGCCTTCTCCTTCGGGGGAGGGCGTTTCCGTCATTCATTCATCCACCGCGAAAGAGGGTCAATTACCATGGAAATCCGCATCTTTGGTTTGGCAGACGACAGCATCGTCGATGGGCCGGGCGTCCGCTATACTGTGTTCGTGCAGGGCTGCCCGCATCACTGCCCCGGCTGCCATAATCCCGCGTCGCATGACTTCGCCGGCGGCACGCTGATGGACACCGACGGCATCATCCGAAAAATCGGCGAGAATCCGCTGCTGGACGGCGTGACGCTCTCCGGCGGCGAACCCATGTGCCAGCCCGAAGCCTGCCGCACGATTGCGGACGCGGCGCACGCAAAGCACCTTAACGTTTGGTGCTACACGGGCTTCACGCTCGATGCGCTGCTGAAGGAGAACAACCCGGCGCGCATGGCGCTGCTGCACAGCATCGACGTGCTGGTGGATGGACGCTTCGTGCAGGAGCAGAAGTCGCTGTCGCTGCTCTACCGCGGCAGCAGCAATCAGCGGCTGATAGACGTGCCGAAAACGCTTGCGATGGGCGAAATCACCCTCTGGACACCGCCTGTGTGGTGATTTCTCTGCGAATTTTACAAACAATTCACAGAATCACAAGCGAAAACTGGGAAATAATAGTTGAATTTCCTGCACAAGTGTGCTATACTGATAGCAGGGAGGCGAATGCGGGTGAAAATCCTATTTGTGTGTCACGGCAATATTTGCCGCAGCCCTATGGCAGCAATGGTGTTCCGGTACTTGGCACAGCAGCGGCATGTGTCTGGCGAGTTTGAAGTGGATTCCGCCGCACTGAGCAGCGAGGAAATTGGCAATGGGATTTATCCGCCCGCGCGCCGAATTCTGGTCAAGCACGGGGTGCCCTGCACGGAGCATCGCGCGCGGCAGATTACGCCGGAGGATTTTGAAACGGCGGATCTGATTATCGGCATGGAGTGGGGGCACTTGAAGAAGCTGCGTGCTCTGTGTCCGAAGGAGCAGCAGGCGAAGCTGCATCTGTTGCTGGACTTTGCCGAGCGGCAGGGCGACATTGAAGATCCGTGGTATACGGATGACTTTGACCGGGCGTACCGTGACATTCTGCGCGGCTGCGAGGGTCTGCTGCGGAACCTGACAGAAAACAAGACGGCATAACAAAAGGATGTCAAGGAGCGAAATCATCCTGACATCCTTTTTGATTTCAGCGATTATTCTTCCGTTTTCGGCGCTTCCTCCGGCGCGCTTTCCGTCTCATCCCAGCGGCGGACCGTGCGCTGCGCCAAACTTACGAAGTCCAGCATGAACGAACGCTCGCGGTTATCGTTGGTATAGGGAAAATCCACCGCGTTCTCGGACAGGCTTGCGCCCAGCAGAAGACATGGCGACACTGACAGCACGTTGCAGACGGAAACCAGCGTATCAATGCTGGCAATGCGCGTGCCGCGCTCGATGTGCCCCATGAAAGACGAGGAAATGCCGACCTTCTCCGCCAGCTGCTCCTGCGTTAGATGCTTCGCTTTGCGGGCGTCGCGCACTCGAAGCCCCAAATCCTGATAATTTACGGTCATGTTCATATTCCTTCTTTCTTATTGCCCCAATTGTTCGGGTTTTATCTATTATAATGGATGAAAGAAAATCGAAGAAGAGACGATAAGCAATATTATGATTCTTTTGGTGCGGATTATGCGAAAAGATGGACACTAAAAGAATCTTTTTTCAACCATGATTCCCCTCAAAAATGAGACGAAAATAATTTTCCAGAAGGTCTGTACATTTTCCGCAAACCGTGTTATAATATTCCCTGCAGCCCAACCAGGAATCCAAGGTTCTAATCTCCCTTTGGTTGTCACATGACCTGCGCCGGGAAACTGGAGCAAAACCATGGAAGCAGATGACCTCAAGGCAACGGTATGGGTGACAATTTGAAGGAGGTTTCCCAACCATGTACGAAGATGAAACGCTTGTCTGCCGCGACTGCGGCCAGGAATTCGTGTTCTCCGCGTCCGAGCAGGCTTTCTTCGCCGAGAAGGGCTTCATGAACAAGCCCTCTCGCTGCCCGAAGTGCCGCGCAGCTCGTCGCGCCCAGAACGGCAACGGTTCTTCCGCTCCCCGTCAGATGTATGACGTGGTGTGCGCGAACTGCGGCAAGGCCACCCAGGTGCCCTTCCAGCCCCGTGGCGACCGTCCCGTGCTCTGCCGTGAGTGCTTCGACGCTCAGCGCGCTTCCCGCTATTAATTGACGGCTCCTCCGGGAGCAATCAATCAGCGGTGCAATAGCACACGAAAAACCCCGTCGGTGTTTCCGAGCAATCGGAGTGCCGACGGGGCTTTTTGCTGCTTCAGAGGAAATCAAGCTGCAATTTGGGCAGATGCTTGGGAGAACGAAAAGCACCGAGGATTCCCCAAGGGCGAACGGAAAGCCGTTGGTTTGCCTCCGCAGAGGCAAAACCCTCTGTAATAGAAATATCATCCGTATAATGTGCTATGCACACTGGCTATGGCGATGCTTCCAAATAAGCAGGCAAGGCAGATAAAAAAAAAACCGCCCTTTCGGACGGTTTCTTGAGGTGAACCCATGAAGAGCACCCTCTGTGCTGGAGCGGGTGATGGGAATCGAACCCACGTGACCAGCTTGGAAGGCTGGAGCTCTACCATTGAGCTACACCCGCATGTGGAGCGGTAGACGAGGCTCGGACTCGCGACCTCCACCTTGGCAAGGTGGCGCTCTACCAACTGAGCTACTACCGCATAACCACGCGACTGCATGGTGCGAAGGAAATTTGTGCGGGCGAAGAGACTCGAACTCTTACGCCATAGGCACCAGATCCTAAGTCTGGCGCGTCTGCCATTCCGCCACGCCCGCACGAGAGGCGAAATCAGAAGGCAGATGGGAATGACCCATTGGAGATTCGAACTCCAGACACCTTGATTAAAAGTCAAGTGCTCTGCCAACTGAGCTAATGGGTCAAAAAGCTGGGGTGGCAGGGCTCGAACCTGCGAATGCGGGAGTCAAAGTCCCGTGCCTTACCACTTGGCTACACCCCATCGCAGCAGGCTTTCGCCGCATCCGCAGCAACCTTGAGTAGGGAAGAAAGGGAGAATAGTGGGACTCGAACCCACGACATCCAGAGCCACAATCTGGCGCTCTACCAACTGAACTATATCCTCCATATGCGCGCCTGGAGGGTCTCGAACCCCCGACCCACGGCTTAGAAGGCCGTTGCTCTATCCAACTGAGCTACAGGCGCAGAGCCGCAAAATCAGAAGCCTGATTCTTTCCTTCCAGACTGCCAGCGAAGGAAACACCCTTGCTGACAGATACAAATTATATCATCAGCAAGGGCGTTTGTCAAGCACTTTTTTGCGTTTGACGGAAATTTTTCGCTGTTTTCGGTAGAAAACTCCGGGAAGCCTGCTGCACAGGCGGATTTAGCGCATTATCAATAGAATGGATTTTGTCCGTCGGCTTGAGCGCACGCCTTACAGGACAATATCCCCCGGCCGATAGCCCTTGGGCAAGGGCTCTTCCTCCAGAAACCGGAAATCTGAATCCTCCAGTGTCGGCAAAAAAGCCTCGAATGGAATCTGGTCAAACTCGCTGTGGTAGCTGCTTGCGCCGAACCAGCCGCCTTCCTTCGCCCGCAGGTTCAAATCACGCGCGAATTTGGTGTGGTTCGAGCAGTCATGCACGACAATCCCCCAATGTTCCACGGCGCATTGGCGCATCAGCCGGAACGTAATCTCCCGGCTCCAAATTGGCGACACATAGCCGCGGCGCGTCATGTACATGGGCGTGCCGATGTAGTTCGGCAGATTGTTGGGGTTCAGGTGCAGCTCGGCGCAGTTGATAAAATCAAGACCCGTGGCCAGAATTGCATCCTTTTTCTGCTGGAAATGCTCGTAAAAATCGGGCGTCATGGGCGTTTCAATCGCGACGGTGGGGATATACTTCTTCGCCGTAGCGATGCTCTGGATGACGTTGCCCGCGCAAGACGTTGCGCCGAGGTTGAAGCGCAGTTCGTCCAGCCCGGCCTCACCCAGCGCACGCAGATTTTCCTCCGTGCAGAGCGTGCCGTTGGTGTACATGTGCTGATGAATCCCGGCGGCGCGGAACTTGCGGATGATATCGGGATACAGTTCGATTTCCATGAACGGCTCCAGATAGACGTAGCTGACGCCGGTCGGTCGGTTCGACGTGCTGAGCAGCAGGTCGATATCCTCCACGCGGAAGTACGTCCCGCCGATTTCCCACAACCCTTCGCCGATGGTCTCTTGGCAATCCAACTCGCCGTAATTGTAGCAGAACGGGCAGCGGATGTTGCACTTGTTCGTCCGGCGGATGGCGCTCAGCCCCGTGCCGGTCAGGCAGGACGTGCATCCCTTGGAAAATTTCGCTGGGTCGCCGACGAAGTACGTCCGCCCGCCGAGCGTGTGCAAATCGGGAATCTGCGCCATCAGTTCCTTGTGGCGCGCGTCCACCGCGGTTTCAATCTGGCTGATGACAGCCCACGCCAACTCCTGCTGATGCGGCATCAGCGGCTCATCCTCCGGCAGTTCCGCGAAGAAACGAAACCACATTAGCGCGTCTTTCTTGCTGATTTTCATGCGTTCATCATTCCTCCTGTGAATTTCGCTTCCATCATAGCACAATTTTATACCGCGCGCAACCATTCAGCGCATCGGCTTGCGCCGTGAAAGCATCATTCTGCGTCCATTTCGTGAAAAAATTTCATTTCCCCCTTGACAACCCATCCACACCGTGCTATACTATTTTGTGTTGCGGGGCATTAGCGCAGCTGGTAGCGCACAACACTGGCAGTGTTGGGGTCAGCGGTTCGAATCCGCTATGCTCCACGAGCCGAAATCCTTGGAGATGCAAGGGTTTCGG
>ENA-UOJJ01002228-UOJJ01002228.1-human-gut-metagenome-genome-assembly--contig:-CS66-NODE-2228-length-25027-cov-4.855879_pt1 | contig 25027 bp, 30 predicted proteins | sample MGYA00242343_ERZ723890 | MGnify/ENA metagenome assembly ERZ723890
AGGTGCATAAGTGGAATCTCTAATTGTTTAGGAATTGTATGTAAAAGAACTTGCAGTACATGGCATGGATCAGGTGCAGATTTTGTCACCTTATAAGGTGCGAAGTGCCGCAGGGGTAATAGAAATCAATAGAACCATACAAGATTTGGTGAATCCACCCATCTTTGGGAAAAAGGAACTCCATATCCATGACCATATCTTCCGGGAAGGGGACAAAGTTCTCCAAAATAAGAATACGGAAGTTGCCAGTAATGGGGATATGGGGATTCTTACCGAAATATCTAAAGATGAGGATAGCAACCCACTTGCCAGAATCGTATTTCCGGATGGACGCAGCGTGTTATATGAAGCAGACCAAATGGATATGGTGGAACACGCAAATGCAATCACCATCCATAAGAGTCAGGGAAATGAGTGCCAGGTAGTGATTATTCCCTGGGTGTGGGCATTTTACAAGATGCTGAAACGAAATATCCTGTATACCGGAATCACCAGAGCCAAACAGAAGGTTTATCTTGTAGGAGAGAAAAAGGCGATTACGGTAGCTATCAAACAGGAAAGTACCGGTACGAGGAATACCATACTGGCAGAACGGATCCGATATTATTGTGATATATATCAGAAACCGACGCAGCGTCAGCCGAAAATGGAGCAATTACGACTGGCAGTTTAAAAATTTTTTCTAAAAATGACCAAGATTGAGAATCGGCAGATAATTATTATATAGAGAGATAATTTCTGCCGGTAAAAAGAAAGGAGTAGGCAATGACCGAATTATTATATAACAAATCAAAGGCAGTAGCAGCATTAAACAAGGTAGAAGGGTTCAATCCGCTGGAACTTGCCCGGAGAATTTCCAATGAGGGAGAGGCGGAACAGTTATATCTGGATGTGAAATACCGGAAACTTTGGTTCCGGCTTTTAAATCCGACAGGGAAAATTATCAGTAACATCATTAGTCTGACAGAGAATATGGCAGTTGTGGAGGCAAGAGTCTATCTGGATAAATGTGACCAGAAGGAAGATTGTGTGGGAAATTCCTACGCACAGCGGTTTCGCACCGCGGATCCGAAGTTTGGTGATAAATTTCTGGAACTTGCAGAGACAGCAGCTACCGGACGTGCATTAGCAGATGCCGGATATGGTGTACAGTTTGCCGATGTGGGGGAAGAAAATGATCCCCTGCAAGTAGACGCAGGTATTCCAGTACCACCGAATCTGGAAACTCCGCAGCCAAATGGAACCATGCAGATGCCGGTAAATTCCGGACAGACACCAAACAATGGGATGGCAGCAAATGTGGCACAGAATATGGGAACCGGACAAGCAGGTGCCTATACGGCAGCTCCGGATCCTTCAGCAGCACCGCCAATACAAGGATCAACACCGATGATGGAACAGTTTTATCAGAACGCTCAGGCGAATGGAAATACTATCGGTGGCATGAATGGTATTCCAACGTTACAAAACCAGGCATTGGATCCTAATCTTCCGGCGGAAGAATTGGTCAACCGTATGACCTATGAACAGGCACTCAGTGTGACGGTTACCTGTGGGAGATTGAAGAATAAGACTATGGGACAAGTTGCAATGGAGAGTCCGTCCAGTTTAGGATGGTATGCCAATGAGTACAGTGGAAAAGACCATCTGATGATAGCTGCAGCAAGGGTGATTCTTCAGCGAGCATTGCCGATGGCTGGTTAATTATGCTTCCCACAGTCTTAACAGGCTGTGGGAGAAAGGAGGAGACAGAGAATGTACGATATGACAGGGTTTGATTACGATATTTCTGATGTAGTCAACTTGTTAAAACTACAGGTAAGACATAAGAATTCTGTCTCTCTGGATGTGAACTGCCCTTTTTGTGGGGAAACAAAAGGAAAGATGAATGTCAACCTGCGAAAAAATGTATTCCGGTGTAACAGATGTGATGTATCTGGCGGTATGTTGGATCTGTACGGAAGGCTTTATGGTGTGAATACTTCAGAGGCAAACCGACAAATACGTGAAGCGCTTGGAAAAGGAGAATATCGGACGGATTATATCGTGGCAGAACAAAAAGAAATAGAACCAGAGATTATTCTTGCGGAACTTGCGGATGCTGAAACGATAGACCGGACTTATTCCCGGATGCTTTCGCTTATGATTTTAAATGAACAGCATAAGGAAGATTTGTTAAAACGAGGACTTACTTTAGAGCAGATCGAAGGACAGAGGTACCGAAGTGTGCCATTGTTTGGAATTAGAAGTCTGGTAAGGAAACTGCAGGATGAAGGGCTGGTTGTTAAGGGTGTCCCAGGATTTTACGAGGGTGAAAACGGAGAATGGACCATCAATTTTTCTCCAAAGAACTCCGGTATCCTGATTCCAATTCTGTCAATGCAGGGAAAAATCCAAGGCTTTCAAATCCGGTTAGATCATGTGGTCGAGGGTAGAAAATATATCTGGCTATCCAGTGTAAAATTCAAAAATGGTGTATCCTCTGGAAGTCCGGTACATGTGATTGGAGATTTGAATGCTTCTGAGGTCTATCTGACTGAGGGAGCATTAAAGGGAACCATTGCACATTTTCTGTCCGGAGATACCTTTGTCTGTGTGGCAGGGGTAAACCAGTATCGTAATGCAAAACCGGTGCTGGAGGCATTTAGACAGCGAAATCTTCAGCATCTGTTTGAAGCTTACGATATGGACAAGAAAATGAAAGTCCTTTGTGATGGGAATTACAGCAAGTGTGAAAGCTGCAGGCAAAAGGGCAGAGACGGTTACTGTCAGCATAAACTGCAGAAACGACAAATTATCCAAAATGGATGTAAGAAGGTGTATGAGATTTGTCAGGAACTATCCATTTCTATGAGCCGTATGGTCTGGGATATGGACGACTCCGGAGAATGGAATGGACAGATTAAAGGAATTGATGATTATTACTATTCAAAAAAGAAATCATAAGAGGACAGTCGGGGCTTTTGCTCCGGCTGGAAAAGGAGAATTTACATGAAACGAAATAAAATCTATATGATGTGTATGATATTAGCTGGAAGCCTGTTTTTTGGTTCCGTAGGTGCGATTGTACGTATCTGCATGAGTTACCGAGAAGGAGAACAGGTCTACGAAGAACTTGAAGAATATATCCGGGAGCCTGAAAGTACCAAAGAGCCGGAAGTGGAGAAGTCTTCTGAGGAAAATTCAGCGTTTACATTTCTTCAGGTGGACTTTGCGAGTCTGCAAAGCATCAACCCGGAAGTCATTGCCTGGATACAGATTCCGGCGCTTGACATCAGTTATCCTGTGGCAAAAGGAACGGACAATGCTTACTATCTCCATCACATGATCAATGGAGAAACGAATAAAAGTGGCAGTATATTTATGGATTATCATAACCAGGAGGATTTTACGGATAGGAATACCATCATCTATGGACATAATATGCGGGACGGGAGCATGTTCGGAACCTTGGAAAAATATCAGGATCCAGGAGTTTACGATGTGTATCCGAAGTTTTATGTTTATGTGCCGGGCTATGTATATGAATATCACATTTTTTCTTGTTACGCAGCTCCGGTAAATAATGCAGCGTACACATATTCTTTTCCGGATGTGAAAAACTATCAAGATTTTTTAGGAGTGATACAGGCAAGTGCAGAATATGATACGGGAATATCGGTGTCAGAAAAGGACAGGGTAATTACGTTATCTACCTGTGTAAATACGCGGAAAGACTATCGGTATCTGGTACATGGAAGACTGGATCAAAAAATTAGTGTGGAGGAATAATAAAGATGTTAGATTATGAATACATAAATGTGCTGGCAGATATTCTTTTGGATGAAACGTGCAGCGAAAAAGAACGAAAGCTACGGTTTGAACTTGTAAAAAAAATACAAGGAAGAGCGCAATATTATTTAGAAAGGGGCTTCTTACCACAAGTGGTAGAGGCTTTTTTTGCGGAAAAAATGGAAGGTATATCAAAAGTGTTTACGCAAAAAGATGCGGAACTTTTTCTGAAACCAAGCACTCCGCAAGTGCAGTATGGCGATATTACGACACCGAACCGACCATTTTATTCTGAAGCGGAAGAACTGATGCTTTGGTCTGAAACATCTTATCGTGGTCCTTTGGTTCCTGCGGGCAATAAGCGGTATCAGGAATTGTTTCAGAAGATAATGCCAAAAGAAGCAGCGTTTTTATAAAGTTTGTGTAAGAAAGAAACGGGTATCCTGTCTGTGGTATGAACTGCAGGCGGGATATTTTTTTGTAATAAGTTGCGTTATACGGAATCTATACGTACAGAATAAGTATCAAGAATAAAGGAGAGATGCTTTTATGATAAGAAAGTTACGAATTGCAGTTGACCATGGAAACAAGAATATGAAGACCTGCAACCAGGTTTTTACTACCGCACTGATTACACAGGATAAAAAACCTGCCAGGGGAGAGGAATATATTTTCTATGAAGGAAAATATTATCTGCTCAGTAACAGGCGGATTCCTTACCAGAGGGATAAGACAGAGGATGAACGCTTTTTTGTTCTTACCCTGTTTGCTATCGTCAAAGAACTGAAGGAATATCCGCAGATTGCCCCGGAGGACGTATTGCAGATCAATTTGCCAATCGGATTACCGCCAAAACATTTTGCGGATTTGTGTGAGAAGTATGAGTGTTACTTTAAAGGAGAAAATAAAGTTCACGAAATTATAACGGAAGGCGGTACATACCATGTAGCAATCCATGATGTGATGGCTTTTCCACAAGATTATGCAGCAATGATGACTGTCATTGATAAGCTGCAGGATATTCCCAAGTCCATTGGGATTGATATAGGCGGATTCACAACGGATTATCTGCTGATGCGAAAAGGAATGCCGGATATGGAATCCTGTGATTCTCTGGAGCGTGGAGTTATTACCATGTATAATCAGGTGATTTCCGGTGTGAATAGTGAGTACGATATTCTACTGGAGGAATGTGATGTTGACAGTATTCTGAAGGGAAATACGGAGTTTTATGAGCCAGCGGTTGTAAAAATGACAGAGGGGATCGCTCAGGATTTTGTAACCGATCTTTTGAGCAGCATCCGGGAGCGTGGGATTGACACAAGGTCTACCTATACCGTATTTATCGGTGGTGGAGCAGCGTTATTGAAAAAACTGATCGAGAAATCAGATCGGTTAGGCAAGTATATGTTTATTGAAGATATTTGTGCCAATGCGAAAGGATATGACAAGCTTTACCAGATGATGACAGCAGAGGAGTGATTGTGTGGAAAAGAAGAATCCATTTAAGTTCACTTTGGGGTTTGATAAAACGAAGGCTTCCCATATACGCGCCGTAGAATTGTTAAATTCGGTAAAAGATAAAGCGGATCTGATTGCAGAAGCGATTGTTGCACATGTGGATGGTATACAGGAAAGCAACACTTTCAGTAATGAGGTATTGCAGGCAATCATTCAGGAAACTGTCAGACAGGAAGTGCATAAAGCAATGCAGTTGAATAGTATGGAAAAGAGCGAAAAAGAACCGGAAATAACGATGACTTTTCCAGAAGGAACTAAGGACACCATTGATCCAAGGGTGGTAGAAAATGTAAGGAACGCAATGAGTGCTTTCCGCAGAAGATAGCATAGAAAAGAAGCAGTTTTCTCACACGACTGCTTCTTTTTGAATTTACAAAATATTATAAGCCACAGGATTAGCACAGGTTCCGCACAGTTTTATCACAGATTGTACTGCTACACTAAAAACTGAGGTATTGTCAGAAATGTGGTTTATTGATTTAGTCTTTTTCTTTAAGTGCTGCAAGTAATTCCCGTAAAGTACGAAGAGCAATCAGACGATCCTCTTCTGAGCAGTTTTGCAGTTCTTCCAGAATTTGATATGTAGTATGGTCTGTTTCTAGTGGAGCTTCGTGAATAATCGCATCCAGGGAAATCTTCAGATATTGGGCAAGAGGAATCAACGTTGCAAGTTCCGGATTGCCGTTACAAGTTTCAATATCTGAGATGGTCCGGATGGAAACACCTGCCTGTTCAGCCAGGGCTGACTGGGATAATCTAAGGTGTTCACGTTCGTTCTTTACCATGTAACCGAGTCTTTTCTTGACGGTATCCTTTAGCATCCGTATCACCTCACTTAAAGCATATTTTACCGTAGTTTTCCTACAAGGAAAATGTGTTAAAGTGCATAGTATCACGCAATATAACGCATATAACAGAGGTGATGAGGAAGAAACTTCGGAGAAATAAGTCTTGTGAAACAAAAGAAAAGATATGGAAATACAGGTAGTTCATTAAAAAAAGTTCTTGTCAGAGAGAAGAATATCAGGACGTTCTATACGCAGAATATGCGTTAAAGAAAAAGAATTATCTGCATTATCCTACATGGATGATACATTTGGTCGGACCGGCAATTCGCTGGCTCGACCTTTTGTTTTGTCGAAAATTGTTGAATTGTGTCATTGCAGGCTGCAGATCCCCGCCTCTGAAATTTGGAAACTATGAAAATTTTCAAATTTCGGAGGTAAGAAGATGAACGAAGAACATATCTATAAAGGTTCAAAAACAAAAAACTACTTTTCTGCATATCTGTTGGCATCTGTACAGGGACGGAGAAAACGGTATCTGGAAATACAGAAGAAGATTCAGCTTGCAGAAAATAATTCGGACGAACAGGAATATACGGAGGCAGATCTTTCCATGGAGGAACATCTGGAACAAAAGAAACGGGAAGAGTTGCTGTTAAACGAAACACAAGGAATTTATCCAGAGTGGAATGAAATGGAAGACAAGCGGCTGATACAGGCAATGCACCTTTTGAATGAGAAAGAACGGGAAGTGATGTATCAGCGTGTATTTGAGGAGCGAGACTTCAAGGAAATAGGTGAACTGAACCAGATGACGGAAGATCAATGCAAATGGATGTATTATGGTGCAATCCGAAAAATCAGAAGAAAGATGGGAGGAGAAAAGTAATGGAATTTAGGGAGCTTTTATACCGGGCGAGACTGGGAGATCAAGAATCTATTATGGAAATCTTTGAAATGTACCGCCCACTTCTTGTCAGAAATGCATTGGTAGACGGTTTCTTTGATGAAGATCTGTACCAGGAATTGATTGTAGAATTTTTAAGATGTATCCGGTTTTTCCGGGATGTTGAGTAAGTGAATAACTGAAGGATGGGGCGTGGAAGTATTGTGACCACGCCCTTTATCCTGAAAGGGTGAAACGGAAGGTCAAACAGATCCAGCGGCAGACTGAATTGGCGATAAATTCAAAGTTCCAATCTGTGCAGAGTATATACTTTTCGTACCTGTATAAAAACAGAAACATAATCCTGTAATGCTGGCTAAAACAATACCAAATCCGGGATGGGTTCGCTCCAAAGAACAGATCTATGAGGCAGTCTGGACAGAGGAAGTCGTAGATTATGAAAACTCAGTCATGTGGTGCATCAGCCAGCTTCGTAAGAAACTAGAACAGGATCTAGTCAGACTGCAGTACATCCATACCGTAAAAGGTATGGGTTACAAGTTTGAGTATCGCTCAGAAGAATAAATCTTCTGGGCGTTTTCTTATCCTATAATTACGGAAGATTTTTCATTAAAGGTTGGTTAATATCAGTATTAGAGAGGGATTTTGAGAAATGTTAATAGTGGTTGACAGATTTCCAACTCTTATTGGTAGAATGTTAAACACTAATTTTGCTATAATTAAGACACAATAAAAGCAAGAACAAAGGAGTTTTGAATATGAATTTTAATGAAAAGCTGATTTCTTTAAGAAAATCAAAAGGATTGTCGCAAGAAGAATTAGGATCGGAATTAAATGTATCAAGACAGACCATTTCAAAATGGGAAAGTTGTCAGTCATATCCCGATTTTCAACGATTGGTATTGTTAAGTGATTTTTTTGGATTGACATTAGATGAACTTGTCAAAGATATTGATGTGCAAGAAGTTAGGGAGAAGAACTTAAACAGTGAGAGATTAAATTCCATATACAATGATGTGGAAAATGCTAAAAAGATTATAAAATGGGGAATTATAATAGGAGGTAGTATTGGGATACTTCTTCTTGCCATTGTGATAAGTTTAATTTTTATTTTTGTATATTGATTAGTGCCTATACCGAGAAGGGAGATGAAGTAATGAGCAAAGAACCTTTGCTACAAGTAAAAAATGTGACGAAACGGTACGGAGAAAAAATTGCTTTGAATAATTTTTCTATGGATATTTGTTCAGGGGAAATCGTAGCTCTTATCGGTGAAAATGGAGCTGGAAAGACAACGCTTCTAAATACTATTTGTAGATATATCATGCCGAGTACCGGACAAATATTCTATAAAGGGAAAAATATCCTTTCTGATCCAGTAATAATAAAAGAATTTGGTATTTTGATTGAGCCACAATTTTTAGATTATATATCTGCAGAAGAAAACCTGAAATTATTGTCAAAACTTGCAGGACAGAAATACACCATAAGAATTAAAGAGTTACTGGAAAAAACAGAGCTTTATGATAGCCGTAAAAAGAAAGTAAAAGAATTTTCTTTTGGTATGAAACAGCGGCTTGGTTTATGTCAGTGTCTGCTTACAAAAGTTGGATTTTTGATTTTAGACGAACCTTTTGTTGGGCTTGATCCTGTTGGAAAAGAAATTTTTAAACGAACAATTTTGGATATGGCGCATGAGCAGAATATACCGGTATTGTTTTCCAGCCATGATTTGGATGATGTAGATGAAATATGTGATAGAGTGGTTATGATTTCAACAGGAAAAAAACAGCTGGATCAACAGATTGAACATAAGCAGACTTATACTGTAAAGATTGAAACAAATGTATCCGAAAGCATAAAACAAGCACTTCATCAAAAAGGACATGATTTACAGTTTTATGAAAATAAAATCATATTTCAAGAGGAAAGTCTAATTATTGACATTCAAAAGATATTACTTCAAGAAGGACATTATATATGTGGGTTTTCAATTCAAAAGAATAATCTCAAAAGCCTATTTGGAATGGAGGGATAAAAACATGAGAGATCTTGTAACGATTGCAAAAGTGGAATTAAAAAAACTTCTTAGCCGAAAAGATACATGGCTTATGTTTACAATCCTGCTTGTACCCATTCTATATTCTGTCGGATTGGCATTTGAATCAAATGTTATTACATATACAGGTTCTGGCAGTGTAACAGCGATAGGTTTTACAAGTGCAATGTTTCAAATGAGCCAATCTATGTTTATTTTTAATGTGATTTTGTCTGCAATTATCGGAAGAAGTTTTGCTTCAGAAATTGAAAGTAAAAGTTTGCGATTATGTATAAATCGGATTGGAGATAGGCGATTGATTTATTTTGGAAAGGAGTTGGCGTTATTATTATACTCTGCTTTTATAGATGTTTTGCTCATAGCAACGAGTATTATTTGTTACTATGCTGTTTTAACTCGCAATCCTAATGTTGCAAATGGAGTTTTCTGTGATAATCGTATGGGTACAGAAATTGCACAAATTCTTTCAGTCTCTATATTTTGGTTTATAACAATTTTTATTGTAATGTTAATGGCTACAAAATTGAAAACACTTGTATGTGTAGCTGCCTATATGATTTTTTATATCATAATGAATTTATTGTCCTTTTTGAATGGAATAAAATATTTCTCGCCATTGTATTACCTGGTTGAAATTTCTTCAGAAAGTTCGTCAACACTGCTTGATGTAACATTGTTTATCTTGTACCTTTTTTGTATAGGGATATGCCTTACATATATTGGTGTACATAGGCTAGAAAAAATGGATTTGTAGAATAATATTAGGAGGTGCGCGTTATGGCAAAAAAAGTGTATTTTGTTATTACATTTTTTATGGTGTTATCCTTACTGAGTGGAATTCCACATTTGATAGATGGAATTTATGAAAGAGGTATGTGGGAAGTTAATTATGGTATCGTTGGATTTCCAATCTTAATAGGTATGTGGACTTTCTATAAATACAAAAAATTAAAATAGTTTGTGGATAAAGGTGTGTAGAGAATACTATTGATGTGTATAAGTAAAAAACAAAAATAAACCGCTTATTTCGCAGAGAATGGATATGAGGGTGATGATAATGGAAAAATCTTAATCTTATCTGTATTAGACAGTGAAGAACATATATTAGAGAAAATACTAAAGACAGTAGAAGGATTGGCAGAAATAGAGGAACGGACACTACCTTCAGAAAAAATAGAACGTGCTGATCTGCAGATTTTACTTCCAGAGAAGATAGTTTATCGAAATGGGAAAGAAATTTTACTAAACCGTCATGAATTTGACACTTTAGTTTATCTTGCAAAGCATCCAGGTTGGGTACGATCCAAAGAACAAATTTATGAGGCAGTTTGGACGGAGGAAGTAGAGAATTATGAAAATTCAGTCATGTGGTGTATCAGCCAGCTTCGGAAGAAACTGGAGCCGGATCCGGACAGACTGCAGTACATCCATACTGTGAAAGGTGTGGGGTATAAGTTTGAAAATTGCTCAGAAGAGTAAAAGAAATAGAGCCGATAGTTTCAGTGGTGAAGCTGTCGGCTTTGCTTATGTGACAATATTGTTTGATTTTATGTGGATAGCGGAAAATCCTTGTGCTACAATATCTGATTAGAAAAGATGAAACAGCATGAATAAAAATATGAAAACTTATAAATCGTTAATTGAATATATGTATGGGAAGTGTTAGAGATGAAAAGGGAAGAAATTTTTGAATATGTAAATAAGCAGTATGGATCAATTCCGGAATATCTCTGGAGGAGTTCTCCAGAGAGTGCAATTCTTCGACATAAAAATGGAAAATGGTATGCAGCTATTATGCGAGTTGAAAAATTCAAACTGGGATTGAAAGAGGATGGAATGGTAGAAATCATCAATGTGAAATGTGAACCGGATATGGTGGGCTTGCTGACACAGACGTATGGTTTCCTTCCAGGCTATCACATGAATAAGAAATACTGGATTACCATGCTGTTGGATGGAAGTGTGAGTGAGGCAAAAATACTGGATTTTCTGGATATGAGTTATGATTTGATTGATAGAAAGTGATAATAATGTGAGCAGGTGATATGCTAGTTGATATTAGAAAGGTACGGAGTTATGTGATGAATAGAATTTTAATTATAGATGATGACAAGGAATTATGTATGTTGATTAAACGCAGTGTGTGTGCGGAGAATATCGAAGCAGATATTTGTAATACAGGAAGAGAAGGAATCCAACAGTTAAAAGAACAGGAGTATCAGCTTGTAATTTTAGATGTGATGATGCCGGGGATGGATGGGTTTGAGACATTAGAAGAAATCCGGAAAGAATATAGTTTGCCAATTTTGATGTTTACAGCGAAAAATGATAGTGCATCTAAAGTAAAGGGATTACGAGCAGGTGCAGATGATTACCTGACAAAACCATTTAATATGGATGAGCTGATCGCAAGAATTGTTTCTCTTATCCGTCGCTATACACGCTTTAATCAGCAGGAGGACATACAACAGCTTACTTTTGAAGGTCTGAAAATTGATATTGATAACCGCTGTATTACAACAGAGAATGGAGTGTTTGAACTTCCACCAAAGGAGTTCGATTTGTTGTTGTTTTGTGCGAAAAATCAGGGTAAGATATTGACGAAACAGCAGATATATGAATCTGTTTGGGGAGAAGAGTATGTTTATGATGACAGCAATATTATGGCAATTATCAGCCGACTTCGGAAGAAACTAGAGGTAAATCCCGGAAAACCGAAATATATTCAGACGATCAAGGGAATCGGATACCGTTTCAATAAGGAGGTATGAGTATATGCAGGTAATGATTGTTTTATCAGTTGGAGTGAGTATCATTACTATATTATCTGCCTGTTTTATCCTACGGCGTGTAAAAAAGCAGATTATGGAAATGACAGAGGCATTGCATGATGTAAAAGAAGGAAATGGAAACCGGCGGATTTTATCGGCTGCAAATGAGTTAGTTGCTCCGCTTGCTTATGAAATGAATGAGATCATTGTATCTTATGAAAACAGGCTTTCTAAAGTAAGGCAGGCAGAAGAAACGAACCGTCAGCTGATGACCAGCCTTTCCCATGATGTCAGAACACCTCTTACAACTCTGATCGGTTATCTTGATGCAGCGCATAAAGGAATTGTTATAGGAAAAGATCGTGATGAGTATATTGAAACAGCTCGAAGAAAAGCGTATGACTTAAAGGAATATATTGATGTGCTTTTTGACTGGTTCAAATTAAATTCTGATGAATTTTCTATGGAAATAGAAGTGGTGGAAATTGCAGAACTGACAAGAAATATTTTGATTGATTGGATACCGGTATTTGAAGATAAACAGATAGAATATAATATTGATATACCGGAACAGCCATTTCGGGTAAAGCTTGATATGGACAGTTATATGCGGATTTTAAACAATTTGATTCAGAATGTGCTTGCTCACAGTCAGGCAGACAGAATTGGAATTACCATGCAAAAACAGAACGAAACTGTACAAATTCTTCTAGCGGATAATGGTATCGGGATTGGAAAAGAAGACCTAAAGCATATTTTTGAACGACTTTATAAATGTGATAAAGGGCGCTCTGAAAAAGGAAGTGGTCTTGGATTATCTATTGTATATCAGCTTGTAGAGAAAATGAATGGTAAGATAACAGTAGAAAGTGAAGAAGGAAAGGGGACAGTATTTACTGTTACATTTCCACTGATTTAGGACTCTCGCTTTTGTGGCGGGAGCCTTTATTTTTATACTGCTTGTTATCATTGTGTAAAAAAGAGAATGAAATGCAAGGTTAATGCAAGGGCTTTGCAAGGTTAATGCAAGACTGGTGTGATAGAATATTCCACAGAATAGGAGGTTTGAATATGAACAAGTACATTATTGAAACAAAAAATCTTACGAAGAAATATGGATCACAGAAAAGTGTAGCTGACTTGAATATCCATGTGCAGAAAGGAAGGATTTATGGTCTGCTTGGGAGAAACGGAGCAGGAAAAACAACAACTATGAAAATGTTGCTCGGACTTACAAAACCAACGTCCGGTGAGGTGAAAATATGGGGAAAATCTTTACAAGGAAACGAAAAAAAGCTATTACCGCGTATTGGTAGTCTGATTGAGTCCCCCGGATTTTATCCGAACTTGACTGCAACTGAAAATTTGCGTATTTTTGCTACACTTCGAGGAGTTCCCAACAATCATGCAATTCAGGATGCTTTGGATTTGGTGGGATTACCTTACAAAGATAAAAAATTGTTTTCGCAATATTCTCTGGGAATGAAACAGCGTTTGGCGATTGCACTTGCGGTTATGCATGATCCGGAATTGTTGATTTTGGATGAACCGATCAATGGGCTTGATCCGATAGGAATTGCAGAGGTACGTTCTTTTATTCGTGACCTTTGTGATGTGAGAGGAAAAACAATATTGATCTCTAGCCATATTCTGTCGGAAATCGCATTGCTGGCGGATGATATAGGAATTATTGATCATGGAATCTTGTTAGAAGAAGAGAGCCTTGCAGAGTTAGAACAAAAAAGCAGTAAGCATATCCGATTTACCATTTCTGATACTGCACAGGCGGCAAGAATTTTGGAACATAAGTTCCATGAAAATCAATTCTCAATTCAGGATGATCATAATTTAAGACTGCATAATCTTGATTTGCCAGTAGGAAAAGTTGTGACAGCGTTTGTAGAAAATGGACTGGAGGTATCAGAAGCGCATACTTGTGAAGAAAGTCTTGAAGATTACTTCAAGCGTGTGACGGGAGGCGAGGGAATTGCTTAAACTAGTGAAATGTGAATTTTTAAAGCTGAAGCGGAAAAAGTTTATTCCGTTGGTGATATTAGCAGCATTTCTTTTCCCAATCCCATTGACATATTTAATGACAACTCCGTCTATGATGGAACGATATGTGGATAAAGCAGACGCATTTGACGGATTGTTTAATATGGTGCTTGGATATGGTATTCAGTTTTTGCTGCCTTGTTTGATTGGTGTGATTGCGGCAATGTTGTTTTTTATGGAACGTGATAATGATACATTTAAAAACCTACGTACAATTCCTGTTACCAGTACACAAATGGTTCTTGCAAAAATACTTGTATTATTTTTCTTCGGAGTCGTTTTCTGTGTAGCGTCTACGATTGTAACGATTTTATGTGGGTTTGGCACGTTGGAAGTATATGGAATTGGGTATAAGTTGTTTTTAGCGGTTGAAACAGGAATTTTTATTACGGCAGGTACGCTGCCACTGATTGTTTTAGTTGTGTTTTTCAGTAAGACTTATGTTTTTTCTATTTTGTTATGTGTGTTTTATAGTGTGCTGAATATGAGTGCTACTGCATTATTTGATGCACTTCCAAAAACAATCTTGTGGATCTTACCAACACCATTGACTACATTTTGGAGCGCCGGGGATATGGCAGAACATGGAATTAGAATGGACTTACAACAGATGACAGGTTTGATTCCATCAACTTTTCAGGTGGTGATTATCCTTGGAATCATGGCAGTTGTGTCTTTCTTCGTGATTGACAGATTATATAAGCAAAGGGGTGAATAAGCATGGTTCGTATCATAAAAACAGAATTTTATAAACTGAAAAGGTATCATATTCTATGGGCGGGCGTTGCGCTTATGTTGTTATCCGTTTTATTGACGTTGTTTACTTCGATGGCAAATGACGGTTCTGTATGGGATTTTGCATATCTTACAGAGCAGGTGATTAAAAATAATATGTCTATGATCTTTCCAATGTGTATTAGTTTAATTGCTGGATACATGATTTCCCGCGAACAGACAGACGATACATTGAAAAATATTCTGACTGTACCGGTTTCTTTTAAGCGACTTTTGACTGGGAAACTAATTGTATGCGGTGTATTGTCTATCGTGTTCGGTTTGATCTGCAGTCTGTTTACGATAATTGCAGAGCTGATTGTCGGGTTCCCGGGCTTTCATTTTTCATTGATATTACAGGCTGTTTTACAAATTACTGCGGTAAATTTCTTTTTATATCTTGCAGTTTTACCGATTATTATTATCACATCCCGAAAGTCAGGCAGTTTTTTAATTGGAGTTATTGTTGCTTTTGTTTATGGATACGGAGGAATGTTTGCAGCAGGAAATATGACATTAGCAAATATCTATCCGATTACAGCAAGCCTTGGAATGATTCACTATCGCAGTTACGATGCAGCGGTTAGTTGGAATACGGTAACTTGTATGGTTAGTCTTGCGATTGTTGTTGCAATTTCCGCTGGATTGATTTTGTGTATGAAACAAAAAGAGCCGAAGCAAGTGAAGAAAAAGGCGAAAAAAGTTGCACCAAAGAAAGGGTGGTAATAATGTCAGTGAAGAAAAGTATTGTTGTATTAACTTTATCTCTTTTTGGAGTTTATACGCTTTCTGGATGTACAAAAGATGAAATCCTTGATCACTATAATAATATTGTTCAGTCTGCCGGATCGGCAGAATTGACCGGAAACTTGTCTTTACAAGGGGAGAAAGAAAAAGGGATAGATGATTATACGGGAAGTTATCAGGCAGATTATAAAAATTTTTCTGATACAGAATATCTGTTTGGCGGTACTTCGATAAAACGGGAAGCAGGAAAAGAAATCTCAATTACATGTAATTTGGAAGTAGATGAAGGAACGGCAAAGGTATTTTGGAGTTCAGGTGCAGAAGAGCCAGTAACTTTAATTGAAACTACCGGAGAATATAAGGATACTATTACACTTCCGGATGGCGGAAATTACATAGGAATTGAATGTGAAAATTTTACAGGGAATATAAAACTAGAAATTGAATAAAACAGTTTATATACTGAGAACTATTACAGGAGGTGAACTGCATGGAAAAATCTTAATCTTATCTGTATCGGATAATGAAGAACATATATTAGAGAAAATCCTGAAGGTAGTGGAATCGTCTGCTGATGTAGAGAACAGGACGTTGCCTTCAGAAAAAATAGAACGTGCAGATCTGCAGATTTTACTTCCAGAAAAGATGGTTTATCGAAATGGGGAAGAAATCACCCTTAATCGCCACGAATTTGACACTTTAGTTTATCTTGCCAGGCATCCGGGATGGGTTCGCTCCAAAGAACAGATCTATGAGGCAGTCTGGACGGAGGAAGTAGAGAATTATGAGAATGCGGTCATGTGGTGCATCAGCCAGCTTAGGAAAAAGCTGGAGCCAGATCCAGATAGACTGCAGTACATCCATACTGTAAAAGGTGTGGGATACAAGTTTGAGTATCATCCGAATAAGTGAATAAATGAAAGATAAGTCGGCAGTTTTTGGATAAACTGTCGGCTTTGTTTATATGACAATACTGTAAGTTGCTATTTCTTTTTCAGTTAAATATAATGAAAGAGTGGGAAAAGATATATAAGAGGTGATAAGACATGAAACATATATTTTTTGTTGAAGATGATTTAAGTTTGATTAGTGGTCTGTCTTTTGCAATCAAGAAACAAGGATATGAAGTAGATATTGTTCGTACAGTTGCGGAAGCACAGAATGTCTGGCAGGAAGGAAAGTATGATTTGGTTATTTTGGACGTATCACTTCCAGATGGGAATGGTTATGATTTATGTTGTGAGATTCGTAAAACCTCGAAAATACCAATTATATTTTTAACTGCGGCTGATGAGGAAACGGATATTATTATGGGACTTGACATTGGGGGCGATGACTATATTACCAAACCTTTTAAATTGGCGGTATTATTATCAAGAATCAATGCACTATTACGAAGAAGTGAAAATTTTAATCAGAAAGAGACTGAACTATCTTCCAATGGTATTCGAGTAGATCTTTTGAGGTCAGAAGTGTATAAAAATGGTATGCTAATTGATTTAACGGCTAGTGAATACAAACTATTATGTTTGTTTATGGAACATCCAGATATAATTCTTTCACCAGAACAAATTTTGAACAGACTATGGGACTGTGATGAAAAATACATTGATGGGAACACACTAACGGTATATATCCGTAGACTTCGTACTAAAATAGAAGACACTCCCAGTAGTCCCAATAAGATTATCACAGTTCGACGTATGGGGTATAAATGGAATACGAAGGATTGAGGTGGGATATGAAGATATTAGCAAATAAAAAAATCAAACAGTTCTTTATGATAGGCATATTCAGTATAGTCATCTTTTTGATCAGTTCTGTAAGTATTCTTTGTTTGAAAACGGATTATACAGAGGTCTACCTCATAGTCCTTGCTTTTAGCATGGGAATCCTTATTTTAATTGCCGGATATTGGTACTTTCGCGAGCAGAGCAAGCTACTGGAACGCGCAATCGTTCAGATCAGGGAATATACTGATGGACATGAAAATGCTCGTATCGAATGTGATGAAGAGGGCGAATTGTATCTTTTATTCCACGAAGTGAATTCTTTAGTTGCAATTTTGAACGCACATACAGAAAAGGAAAAGAAAGCCAAACTTTTCCTAAAAGATACCATTTCGGATATCTCACATCAGTTGAAGACCCCACTTGCTGCTCTTAATATTTACAATGGCATTATACAAGAGGAATCAAAAGAGCTGTCAACGATCAAAGAGTTTACAAATCTTTCAGAACAGGAACTGGATAGGATTGAAACGTTAGTCCAGAACTTGTTAAAGATTACAAAACTAGATGCAGGGACGATTGTAATAGAAAATCAAATCGAGAATGTATCTGATATGATGAATGAAATTGAAAATCGTTTTCGCTATCGCATAGAACAGGAAGAAAAGAAATTGCTACTGAGTGGTGATGATGAAATTATGTTATCCTGTGATAGCAGTTGGTTGTTAGAAGCAATAGGAAATATTGTAAAAAACGCTATTGATCATACGAAAAAGGGTGATATGATTTTTATTGAATGGAAACAATTTGCATCTGTAATTCAAATTATTATTAAGGATACAGGATGCGGTATACATCCGGAAGATTTATACTTTATTTTTAAAAGATTTTATCGCAGCCGTTTTTCTAAAGATACACAAGGAGTAGGGTTGGGACTCTCATTGGCAAAATCTATTATAGAAGCACATAATGGAACGATTAAAGTAGACAGTGAATTAGGAAAAGGAACGATATTTACAATAGACTTTTTAATTCCTACAAAATTGTAGGTTTATTGTCATGTTAGAGTAATGTCGGCGTGTTAAACTTTCCACATCGAATAGAAAGAGGTGTATAAGAGATGAATCTATTAGAAGTAAAATCAATTTCTAAAACGTATGGTAGTGGTAACACGGCAGTTCATGCTTTAAGGAAGGCCACATTTTCCGTACCAAAAGGCGAATATGTTGCAATCGTAGGCGAGTCTGGTTCTGGGAAAAGTACCCTTTTGAATATGATAGGAGCTTTAGATACTCCAACATCTGGAAAGGTGTATATTGATGGGAAAGATATTTTTGAAATGAAAGAACGGAATCTAACTGTTTTTCGTCGTAGAAATATAGGATTTATATTTCAAAGCTTTAATCTTATTCCAGAACTGACAGTTGAACAAAATATCATTTTTCCAATACTGCTTGACTACCAAAAGCCTAACAAAAAGTATTTGGAAGAACTGCTTACTGTTCTTAATCTAAAAGAACGCCGTAACCATCTGCCAAACCAATTATCCGGCGGACAGCAACAGCGAGTAGCGATTGGTCGTGCCCTTATTACGCGCCCGTCACTAATTCTTGCCGATGAACCGACGGGCAATCTTGACACGCAGAACAGTAGTGAAGTTATTGCTCTGTTAAAAGAAGCATCGCGGAAGTATGAGCAAACGATTATTATGATTACTCATAACAGAAGCATTGCGCAGAGTGCAGATCGAATATTGAGAGTATCAGATGGTGTACTGACCGATTTGGGGAGGTGCCGCGAATGAAAAGCTATTTAAGCCTTATTCCAATTTCTGCAAAAGTACATAGGCGACAAAGTCGCATGACGCGAATCTGCATTGTTCTTGCGGTATTTCTTGTAACCGCAATTTTTTCTATGGCAGAGATGTGGACAGACGGAGAAATAACCGCAATGCGAAGTAATCATGGGGATTGGCACGTTGCTCTTCAAAATATGCCAGAAGATAAAGCTGAACAGATTATAGATAATTCCAAGGTGGCATATTCCTCATGGTATGACGAAATCAATGTTAATGTAGATAGCAATTATTATATCAATGGAAAAAATGCTGTGCTGTATGGTGTTGAAGAAGCCTATGTTACAGATATTATGAATTATCCGTTGGAAGGCTCCTACCCACAAAATGAAAGTGAAATTGCCATTAGCGCAGATGCAAAAAATATTTTTGATGTTCAAATAGGCGACAATATAATTCTGAATACGCCTGCCGGTAATTTTAGTTATATAATATCTGGATTTTATGAAGATGATGAGGAGTTTAACGACATTATTGATGGCACCTGCATATATATGTGTAAAACTGCGTTTGATGAAGTACGGAATCGAAATGGGTTAGAACCTACATCTCAATTTTATATTCGGTTCAAAAATGAGAATGGTTTGAGAAAAACGATTGCTGATATGAAAGAGCAATATTCCCTCACATCTGAGAATATTAGCGAAAATACGGCTGTTTTGAGCCTGTTGGGAGCAAGTGGCAACGAAAGCATAAATGCACTTTATCCTTTGGCAATAGCTTGTTTTATTATCATACTAATTGCGGGAATCTTTATGATTGCAAGCTGCATGAACAGTAATGTTGCACAACGGACAAAATTTTTCGGAATGATGCGTTGTATTGGTGCAAGTAAGCAACAGATTGTGCGTTTTGTAAGGCTTGAAGCGCTGAATTGGTGTAAAACAGCAATTCCTATTGGATGTGTGTTAGGAACGGTAACTTGCTGGGTTGTGTGCCTGATATTAAAATTTATCGTAAAGGGTGAATGGGTAGATATGCCACTATTTTCAGTAAGTGTAAGCGGTATTCTCTGCGGAGCAGCCATAGGTATTATTACCGTATTTATCGCAGCTAGGTCTCCGGCTAAACAAGCAGCAAAAGTCTCGCCCGTAGCGGCAATATCCGGCAATGCAGAAATATCAAAAAATATCGTTCATGCAGCAAATACAAGGATTTTTAAAGTAGAAACTTCTCTGGGCGTCCACCATGCAATAAGAAAAAAGAAAAACCTAATCCTTATGACAGGCTCCTTTGCACTTACAATCATGCTTTTTTTGGCTTTTTCGGCGTGTCTTGATATTGTACACAAATTACTTCCATCAGTGAGTGGTTTTACTCCTGACATTACGATTAGCAGTCAAGATGAATCTAATTCCATAGACAAAAGCATATCAGAAAAAATTTCTGATATATCTGGAGTAGAATCTGTTTTTGGTATGATGTATAGCGCAGAATATCCGACAGAAATTAACGGAAATGTATCAACGATTGATTTATTCTCTCACGGGGACGCTATGATGGACAGCTTTAAGAAATCTGTTGTAAGCGGAAACATATCAAAAGTGTACGGAAATTCTCAATATGTAATGGCAGTTTACAGTGACCAAACAGGACTGAATGTGGGAGATAAAATAAAAATAGGTACAGAAGAACTTGAAGTTGCGTGTGTTGTATCTGAGGGTGTGGGAAGTGTTAGCGGTTCGGCAGTTGTGGTATGTTCGGAAGAAACTTACACACGCCTAATGGGCGAACAAGGCTACGCTATGTTAAGTGTTGTATTGGAAAAAGACATATCTGATACGGCAGTAAATAAAATTTATGAGCTATCAGAAGGAAATGTAGTTGTAGACAGCAGAGCAGAAAATGAAGAAGTAAATGGTTCCTATTGGGTGTTCCGAATTGCGGCATACGGTTTTCTTGCTATCATTTCCTTAATAACCATATTGAATATTATGAACAGTGTTTCAATGGGTGTATCAGCAAGAATTAAACAATATGGAGCTATGCGTGCTGTTGGCATGGAAAGCAGACAGGTTACAAAAATGATAACTGCGGAGGCAGCCACATACGCGATCTGTGGTACTACTGTCGGAATTATACTTGGATTGCTACTTCACTATCTGATTTACACGAAGATTGTTATTACTCATTTTGGTGGCTCGTGGAATATTCCTTTTACTACTATTGCTATGGTACTTTTATTGGTTGTTTTTTCGTGCATTATATCAATTCATACTCCAGCAAAGCGCATACGTAGTATGGCGATTACTGAAACAATCAATGAACTATAACTTGAAATCATTCTGGGGGTGATGTTAATGGAAAAATCTTAATTTTATCTGTATTAGACAGCGAAGAAGATATATTAAAGAAAATCCTGAAGGCAGTAGAGGGTTCTGCAGATATAGAGGAACGGACATTGCTTTTAGAAAAAATAGAACAAGGAGATCTGCATATTTCACTTTCTGAAAAGAAGGTTTACCAGAATGGAAAAGAAATTCCGTTGAACCGTCATGAATTTGACACTTTAGTTTATCTTGCTAAACATCCGGGCTGGGTACGTTCCAAAGAACAAATTTATGAGGCAGTCTGGACGGAGGAAGTAGCAGATTATGAAAATGCGGTCATGTGGTGCATTAGCCAGCTTCGGAAGAAACTGGAGCCGGATCCGGACAGACTGCAGTACATCCATACTGTGAAAGGTGTGGGGTATAAGTTTGAAAATTGCTCAGAAGAGTAAAAGAAATAGAGCCGATAGTTTCAGTGGTGAAGCTGTCGGCTTTGCTTATGTGACAATATTGTTTGATTTTATGTGGATAGCGGAAAATCCTTGTGCTACAATATCTGATTAGAAAAGATGAAACAGCATGAATAAAAATATGAAAACTTATAAATCGTTAATTGAATATATGTATGGGAAGTGTTAGAGATGAAAAGGGAAGAAATTTTTGAATATGTAAATAAGCAGTATGGATCAATTCCGGAATATCTCTGGAGGAGTTCTCCAGAGAGTGCAATTCTTCGACATAAAAATGGAAAATGGTATGCAGCTATTATGCGAGTTGAAAAATTCAAACTGGGATTGAAAGAGGATGGAATGGTAGAAATCATCAATGTGAAATGTGAACCGGATATGGTGGGCTTGCTGACACAGACGTATGGTTTCCTTCCAGGCTATCACATGAATAAGAAATACTGGATTACCATGCTGTTGGATGGAAGTGTGAGTGAGGCAAAAATACTGGATTTTCTGGATATGAGTTATGATTTGATTGATAGAAAGTGATAATAATGTGAGCAGGTGATATGCTAGTTGATATTAGAAAGGTACGGAGTTATGTGATGAATAGAATTTTAATTATAGATGATGACAAGGAATTATGTATGTTGATTAAACGCAGTGTGTGTGCGGAGAATATCGAAGCAGATATTTGTAATACAGGAAGAGAAGGAATCCAACAGTTAAAAGAACAGGAGTATCAGCTTGTAATTTTAGATGTGATGATGCCGGGGATGGATGGGTTTGAGACATTAGAAGAAATCCGGAAAGAATATAGTTTGCCAATTTTGATGTTTACAGCGAAAAATGATAGTGCATCTAAAGTAAAGGGATTACGAGCAGGTGCAGATGATTACCTGACAAAACCATTTAATATGGATGAGCTGATCGCAAGAATTGTTTCTCTTATCCGTCGCTATACACGCTTTAATCAGCAGGAGGACATACAACAGCTTACTTTTGAAGGTCTGAAAATTGATATTGATAACCGCTGTATTACAACAGAGAATGGAGTGTTTGAACTTCCACCAAAGGAGTTCGATTTGTTGTTGTTTTGTGCGAAAAATCAGGGTAAGATATTGACGAAACAGCAGATATATGAATCTGTTTGGGGAGAAGAGTATGTTTATGATGACAGCAATATTATGGCAATTATCAGCCGACTTCGGAAGAAACTAGAGGTAAATCCCGGAAAACCGAAATATATTCAGACGATCAAGGGAATCGGATACCGTTTCAATAAGGAGGTATGAGTATATGCAGGTAATGATTGTTTTATCAGTTGGAGTGAGTATCATTACTATATTATCTGCCTGTTTTATCCTACGGCGTGTAAAAAAGCAGATTATGGAAATGACAGAGGCATTGCATGATGTAAAAGAAGGAAATGGAAACCGGCGGATTTTATCGGCTGCAAATGAGTTAGTTGCTCCGCTTGCTTATGAAATGAATGAGATCATTGTATCTTATGAAAACAGGCTTTCTAAAGTAAGGCAGGCAGAAGAAACGAACCGTCAGCTGATGACCAGCCTTTCCCATGATGTCAGAACACCTCTTACAACTCTGATCGGTTATCTTGATGCAGCGCATAAAGGAATTGTTATAGGAAAAGATCGTGATGAGTATATTGAAACAGCTCGAAGAAAAGCGTATGACTTAAAGGAATATATTGATGTGCTTTTTGACTGGTTCAAATTAAATTCTGATGAATTTTCTATGGAAATAGAAGTGGTGGAAATTGCAGAACTGACAAGAAATATTTTGATTGATTGGATACCGGTATTTGAAGATAAACAGATAGAATATAATATTGATATACCGGAACAGCCATTTCGGGTAAAGCTTGATATGGACAGTTATATGCGGATTTTAAACAATTTGATTCAGAATGTGCTTGCTCACAGTCAGGCAGACAGAATTGGAATTACCATGCAAAAACAGAACGAAACTGTACAAATTCTTCTAGCGGATAATGGTATCGGGATTGGAAAAGAAGACCTAAAGCATATTTTTGAACGACTTTATAAATGTGATAAAGGGCGCTCTGAAAAAGGAAGTGGTCTTGGATTATCTATTGTATATCAGCTTGTAGAGAAAATGAATGGTAAGATAACAGTAGAAAGTGAAGAAGGAAAGGGGACAGTATTTACTGTTACATTTCCACTGATTTAGGACTCTCGCTTTTGTGGCGGGAGCCTTTATTTTTATACTGCTTGTTATCATTGTGTAAAAAAGAGAATGAAATGCAAGGTTAATGCAAGGGCTTTGCAAGGTTAATGCAAGACTGGTGTGATAGAATATTCCACAGAATAGGAGGTTTGAATATGAACAAGTACATTATTGAAACAAAAAATCTTACGAAGAAATATGGATCACAGAAAAGTGTAGCTGACTTGAATATCCATGTGCAGAAAGGAAGGATTTATGGTCTGCTTGGGAGAAACGGAGCAGGAAAAACAACAACTATGAAAATGTTGCTCGGACTTACAAAACCAACGTCCGGTGAGGTGAAAATATGGGGAAAATCTTTACAAGGAAACGAAAAAAAGCTATTACCGCGTATTGGTAGTCTGATTGAGTCCCCCGGATTTTATCCGAACTTGACTGCAACTGAAAATTTGCGTATTTTTGCTACACTTCGAGGAGTTCCCAACAATCATGCAATTCAGGATGCTTTGGATTTGGTGGGATTACCTTACAAAGATAAAAAATTGTTTTCGCAATATTCTCTGGGAATGAAACAGCGTTTGGCGATTGCACTTGCGGTTATGCATGATCCGGAATTGTTGATTTTGGATGAACCGATCAATGGGCTTGATCCGATAGGAATTGCAGAGGTACGTTCTTTTATTCGTGACCTTTGTGATGTGAGAGGAAAAACAATATTGATCTCTAGCCATATTCTGTCGGAAATCGCATTGCTGGCGGATGATATAGGAATTATTGATCATGGAATCTTGTTAGAAGAAGAGAGCCTTGCAGAGTTAGAACAAAAAAGCAGTAAGCATATCCGATTTACCATTTCTGATACTGCACAGGCGGCAAGAATTTTGGAACATAAGTTCCATGAAAATCAATTCTCAATTCAGGATGATCATAATTTAAGACTGCATAATCTTGATTTGCCAGTAGGAAAAGTTGTGACAGCGTTTGTAGAAAATGGACTGGAGGTATCAGAAGCGCATACTTGTGAAGAAAGTCTTGAAGATTACTTCAAGCGTGTGACGGGAGGCGAGGGAATTGCTTAAACTGATTAAATGCGAATTTTGGAAATTAAAGCGGAAAAGATTA
>ENA-UOJJ01002236-UOJJ01002236.1-human-gut-metagenome-genome-assembly--contig:-CS66-NODE-2236-length-24968-cov-14.091920_pt1 | contig 24968 bp, 25 predicted proteins | sample MGYA00242343_ERZ723890 | MGnify/ENA metagenome assembly ERZ723890
AGGAGGTCGAGGACGTCAAGGCCCGCTACGAGCGCTACAAAAAGCTCGCGGAGGAGTAATCCGTTACAAAAAGCCCGCAAGCCGTAAAATGTTCTCTCTCTGAAACATTATATCCCTGTTTATGTCTCGCGCTGTGCGTTCCTGCCGATTTTGCGCAGCGCGGGACAGAACATCAATGTATATCCCTATTCATAGCCTGATTCAATGATAATCTTTCTTTCTGTAAATAATTTTTCAATGTCTGACGGCTGCGGCTTTCTGTATAAAAGCGATGCACTCCTCTGTCATACCGGCAGAGGAGTGTTATCCTGTCTTGACATATCGCCGTGTCCGTGGTACGGTTGAGGCGGAAAACAAATCCGAACAAGGAGGAAAAACGATGGATTACAGAAGATTTGGCGACATGCTGCTCGTCCGCATCGACCGCGGCGAGGAAATCCTCGAGCAGGTCAAGACGGTCGCGCTCAAGGAAAACATTCAGCTTGCGAGCGTGCAGGCGCTCGGTGCGCTCGGCAGCTTTACTGTCGGTGTGTACAAGGTCGATGAGAAGAAGTATTACGCCAATTCGTTCGAGGGCAGCTTTGAAATCGTCTCGCTGACTGGCACGATCGACACGATGAACGGCGAATTTTACACCCATCTGCATCTGAGCGCCGGAAACGACAGGGGCGAGGTGTTCGGCGGTCATCTGAACCGTGCGGAGGTCAGCGCGACCTGCGAGATGGTCATCCGTCTGATCGACGGCAGGATCGACCGTCAGTACGACGATGTGACCGGACTGAACCTGTTTAAGTTCCTGTAAGAGCCTGATATGATAAAAAACCTCCCGCTTTTTCGTGAAACGGGAGGTTTTCTGCTGCCTGGATTTTATTTTTCAGCGAGCTCTGCTTTGACCTTCTTAGCGACCTTGCGGTATTCCGGGCAGGCGAGGCCGTATTTGTCGGCCAGACGGACGACCTGATAGATGAGTCCGTCGACCTCGGAGTTTTTTCCGGCTTCAATGTCGCGCTGCATCGAGGTGGATGCGGACTCGGCGAGATCGTCGAGAATTTTCAGATGGGACTGCATGAGCGGCGCGTCCGGCTTGTCATCCAGCTCGATGCCCATCGCGCGCGCAAGCTCGAGGATTTCACCGACGAGGCGGATGAAGCACTCGCGGATTTCGCCCGGCTTCTGCATCGCGCCGGCCTTCACGTGATAATACTGACCGCAGGCCGCCATGGGGGAGACGTGCGAGAACTTGAGCAGGGTGTCCTTCTCGACAAAGGGGGAGTAAAGCGTGTCGATACCGGCGGCGGTGAGGTCGGCGGCGACCTGACAGAGCACCGGATTGTCCGTGCGGTGGTCGGGCGTTCCGAAGATCACGCGGAAGATCGAGCCGTGACGCTGGATCACGCCGGGGGAGGCGAGATTGGACGAGATGTAGATGCAGCCGTCGGTCACGAGCAGACCGGGGAGCTGCGCCTGCATCGTGCGTCCCGTGCCGTAGATGTTGAGAATGGGGATGACAACGGTTTTTTCACCGGCCGCGCTGCGGATAAAGGGGATGGTATCGTCGAGCGAATAACCCTTGACGCAGACAAAGATCACATCGGGCGAGGGAGCGCCCTGCGCCTTCGCGGCGAGGAAGCCGTCCATGTCGAAGGCCTTCACCGGAACGGTCCAGGTTTCGCCGTCGCTCTGCTCGAAGCGCAGGCCTTTTTCCTGCATGGCGGCGAGATGCGCACCGCGCGCGATGAGCGTTACATCCGCACCGTTTTTTGCCAGAAAAGCACCGAGCGGAGCGCCTGTCCCGCCCGCGCCGATGATCATATAGCGAAGAGTCATATTCTTTCCTCCTTGAAGCTCTTTGTGCAATAATTGTACCATAAAATTAATGGAAATGCAACGATAGGCCGCATATTCGTCGGAGAAAAGTTCGGAAATGATGCACGGAATGCACGGCGGAAAATTCCCGTTCCGCCCTTTTCTTTTTTGCAGCTGCGTGGTAAAATACTATCAGCCGAAAACGGCGGAGGAGGGCTTGCTTTTGAAATGGCTTCAGCATTTGCGCACGGTGCAGCATCACCGGTTTCTGGTCCTGCGGCACTGCTGGCGCGTCGGCCTGTACCGTCAGGGGCTCACGCATGACCTGAGCAAATTCAGTCCGGTCGAGTTTGCTGCGGGGGCACGGTATTATCAGGGAAACCGCAGTCCGAACGAGATCGAGCGGCGCGAAAAGGGATACAGCGCCGCATGGCTGCACCACAAGGGCCGCAACCGTCATCATCTGGAATACTGGATCGACTATGCGGCGGACGGCTCGGGTATGTGCGGCATGAAAATGCCGCTGAAATACGTGCTGGAAATGTTCTGCGACCGCGTGGCCGCGAGCAAGACCTATCGAGGCGCGGCCTACCGCGACAGCGACCCCTATGACTATTACGCGCGGTCGGTCGATCACTACATCATCCATCCCGAAACCGCGCAAACGCTCGAGTATCTGCTGCGCGTCCTGCGCGACGAGGGCGAGGACAGGGCGTTCGCGGAGGCGCGGAGAATGCTCCGGGAGCAAAAGAAAAACAGATGAAAAGAGCCGTTTTCATGAGGAAAACGGCTCGCAGTTTGCCGAAAACGCCAGCTTTTCGACAGCACAGCCGCCCGGCAGAATCGAATGCCGGGCGGCTGTGTTTTTACTCGATCGGGATGGAAACGCCGCCGATGGTGACGGAAGCGATGTCATCCAGCGGGATAACGGTATCAAACGTGCCTTGACGGGTGCAGACGGTCTTGCCGTCATGCGGGTCCATGCTGCCGCCGAAGTCCGAGAAGTCGAGCACGGTGCCGTCGGTTTTAGTGATCAGCAGCTTTGCGGCGTAGGACTCCCATGTGCTGCACACACCGGCCGGTTCGCGGCCGTTCTCCTGCGGAATCTCTTCGCCGTTCTCGTCGTACAGCGTGTCGAACGTCGCCTCGCCGTCCACCGTGTACACCACATGGTAGCCGATGGGCGAGAGAACGATGGTATCGACAGCGGCGCTCCGTCCGTTCACATCGATATTTTGACCCGCAGGCAGCTCGACCGCGCTGTTCCCGGCCTCCAGCTGAAACTTGAGGCGCCATGCGCCCTTGGCGATAGTTGTCGGCTCACCGTTTTCACTGTTCAGCACGCACAGGTCGCCGAGCGTGATCTTAACCGTGCCGCCAGTCTGCACGGTGTCGTTGTACGACATGGTTTCCACATACTGAATCGCGTTATCGCTCGGGTCTTCGTCGTAGAAGTAGCTGCTGCCGGACGCACCGTCCACGCCGCGTCCGATGGTGCTGTCGGAGCGCTTCCAGTACAGGTCATACAGACCGGTATCCGGGTTTTTCGTGCAGTCAAACGCGCTGCCGTCGTCTTTTTCCAAGGTGTAGGAAATGAGGTAGTTGTAACCGTCGAACAGGATCGCGTCCGCGGTGACGGTCACGCCGTTCGAGGTATCGCTCGCGCCGATGGGGCGGCCGATCTGGTCGATGATCTCGGTGTCCGCCGTCGGGCCGAACACACCGGCAAAGACCTCGCTCGCTGATTTCAGCACGCCGGACGCGCCTGCGCCGATGCTGAGCACGAGCGCCGCTGCAACGCCGACCGCCGCGATGCGCGGGAAGCGGCGGACACGGCGGGGCGCAGGCTGCTCTGCGCGCTCCATCAGCCGCTCGACCATGCGGTTTTTCGCTTCTTCCGAGAAATGCAGCTCGTCCAGTGCATTTTTATACTCTTTGTTATCGTTATACTCTCTGTTCATAAAACTCGCCTCCAAGTGTTTGCCGCAGGCTTTTCCGGCCGCGGCTGAGATGGGCGGAGACCGCGGCCTCGCTCCTGCCGAGCAGGGCGGCGACCTCGCGCACGGAATAGCCTTCGTAGTAGTACAGGTACACTGCTTCGCGGTATTTTTCGGGCAGCGCCATCACGGCGTCGAGCACGGCGGAGTCGGGCGGCTCGGGAGCGGCGGCCTCCGCGACCGCCTCCAGTCCCACGCACCGCCGGTGAGCGGCGCGGAGCGCATCCTTGCAGGCGTTCGCCGCCGTGCGGAGAATCCAGGCCTTTTCGTGCTCGGGCGAGTCAAAGACCATGCCGCCGGTCAGCAGCTTGAGGAAAACGGTCTGACAGATGTCCTCCGCGTCCTGCGTGGATTTCAGATAGGTGTAGGACAGACGCAGGATCATGTCGGAATAGGTCTGCACCAGACGTTCCGCCTCCGTCCTGTCGATTGGTTTCATTTTGGGGTTTCAGCTCCTTTCAGCAACGTTGCTTTCACCTGTAATACGAATGAGGCGCGCGATTTCTGACAGTTATTTTCGTTGACTTTTGATTTTTCGGACGATATAATAACAGTGTAAACGAGTAGCACAACTGCGTAAATCCAGTTTTCGTGCGGCTCGTTTTATTTTTTGTTTTTTGAGCGTGCAGCATTCCGCGTAAGTCCAGCTTGACAAAAGCAGCTTATTCGGGGAGCAGCACGCTCTTTTTGTGCAGGAAAAAGGAGGAATTCATAAAAATGACGGAAAACAACAGAATGAAGGAGATGCCGGTAAACCGGCTGATGATGCGGATGGGGCTGCCGATGATCCTGTCCATGGCGCTGCAGGCGGTATACAACATCGTGGACAGCGCGTTCGTCGGAAATATGCGCGAGGGAGGCGAGGCGGCGCTCAACGCGATGACGCTGGCCTTTCCGGTGCAGATGCTCATGGTGGCGCTCGCCATCGGAACTGGCGTGGGCGTGAACGCGCTGCTCGCGCGCACGCTCGGGCAGGGAAACCGCGAAAAGGCGGCAAAGGTCGCCGGGAATGGTCTGTTCCTCGGCGCGGTCATTTATCTCATCTGTCTGCTGTTCGGCCTGGCGGGGGCAGGGGCGTATATCGCGTCGCAGACAGCGGACGCGCAGGTCATCGGCATGACGCACGACTACCTGTTCATCTGCTGCACATTCTCGTTCGGCGTTGTCTTTTTCTCGCTGTTCGAGAAGCTGCTTCAGGCAACAGGACGTTCGCTGTACTCGACCATCGGCCAGATCACGGGCGCGGTCATCAATATCGTGCTCGACCCGATTATGATCTACGGTCTCGGTCCGGTGCCGGAGCTGGGCGTCAGGGGCGCGGCGTGGGCGACCGTTATCGGTCAGGTCGCGTCAGCGGTGCTGCTTTTCGTACTCCATCTGCGCCTCAACCGCGAGTTTGACCGCGGCATCCGACAGCTGAAGCCGGAGACCGCAGTCATCCGGGATATTTACACCATAGGCCTGCCGGCGATCATCGCGCAGGCGCTCATGTCGGTCATGGTGTATGCGATGAATCTGATTTTGAAATTCGACGCCGCCGCCCAGACCGCCTACGGCCTGTTCTACAAGGTGCAGCAGTTCGTGCTGTTCCTCGCGTTCGGTCTGCGCGACGCGATCACGCCGATCGTCGCCTACGGCTGCGGCATGGGCAGCCGGAAGCGCGTCGAGGACGGCATCAGATACGGTCTGTTCTACACGGCTGTGCTCATGGCGGCCGGATTTGCGCTGACCGAGCTGTTCCCGGGCGCGTTCGCCTCGCTGTTCAATGCGGGTCAGTCGAGGGCGTATTTTATCGGCGCGATGCGCGTGATCTCGCTCAGCTTTGTGTTCGCCGGTATCAACATAGCGCTTCAGGGCGTTTATCAGGCGCTCGGCGGCGGCATGGAGTCGCTCGTGCTCTCGCTGCTGCGTCAGTTCGTCATCGTCCTGCCGCTCGCGTATGCGTTCTCTCTGGTGGTGCGCAGCGGCTTGGCCGGTGTTTCGCTCATCTGGTGGGCGATCCCGATCGCGGAGGCGCTGTCGTGCGCGGCAGGCTGCGTGCTCCTGAGGCGTATCCGGCGGAAAAATTTCTCTTGACATTCACGGCAGGCTGCGTATAATGATTACCAAAGATAATTATCTAGGGTAATCACTGGAGGGACATACATGACCATTGCGATGATAAAATCGCTGCTCGATGCGTGCTATCAGGCCAAGCGCATCCGCGACCTGCTGCCGCCGCTGCCGAAGGGCGTCGCGCCGGCATATATTCACTATCTGGACGTTATCGACCAGCTCGAACGGCAGGGCGTGCGCGTCAGGGTCTCCGACATCGGAGACACGCTCGACATCCCGCGCCCGGGCGTGACGCGGACGGTCAAGGAGATGGAGGCGAAGGGCTATCTGCGCAAGACCGCATCCGAGGAGGACGGCCGCGTGACCTACATCACCGCGACCGAAGCGGGAAAGCTGCTCTCGCTGCGGTACAACGAGCACTATTTTTCCCTGCTCGCGCCGCAGCTCGCAGATATTTCGGACGAGGACGCGGCGTGCACCGTCCGCACCATCGAGAGGATGCACTGCGTGATGAGCGAGAGGAGGGGACGCATCGATGAGTAACACAGCGGACTTTACGCAGGGCAGCATTCTGAAAAAGCTGTGCCGGTTCATGCTGCCGGTGCTCGGCGCACTGATTCTACAGGCGGCTTACGGCGCGGTCGACCTGCTCGTTGTCGGACGCTTCGGTTCGACTTCGGGTCTGTCGGCGGTCTCGACCGGCAGTCAGGTGCTCAATCTCGTGACATTCGTCGTGACGCAGCTTGCGATGGGCGTTACCGTGCTGATCGCGCGGTATATCGGCGAAAAACGCGAAAAGGAGATCGGCGCGGTGCTCGGCGGCGCGGCCGTCGTGTTCACCATTCTCGCAGGCTGTCTGTTCGTGCTGCTCGTGCTGTTCGCACGGCCGATCTCGGTGCTCATGCAGGCACCGCAGGAGGCGCTCGCGCTCACGGCAAGCTATGTGCGCATCTGCGGCTGCGGCATCCTGTTCATCGTTGCATACAACGTGCTCTCGGCGGTGTTCCGCGGTCTGGGAGACAGCCGTTCGCCGCTGCTGTTCGTGCTCGTGGCCTGCCTGGTCAATGTCGCAGGCGATCTGGTGCTCGTGGCCGGTCTGCGTCTGGATGCGGCTGGTGCGGCGCTCGCGACCGTGCTCGCGCAGGCGGTCAGCGTTGGGTGCGCGCTCGCCATCCTGCGCCGCAAAAAGCTGCCGTTTACGTTCCGAAAGAGCGATGTGCGGCTCAATGAGCAGTGCAGACGCTTTCTCGCGATCGGTCTGCCGCTCGCCCTGCAGGAATTTCTGACGCAGCTCTCCTTCCTCGCGCTCTGCGCATTCGTCAACCGTCTGGGGCTTGCGGCCTCGTCCGGCTACGGCGTCGCGAGCAAGATCGTCAGCTTCGTCATGCTCGTGCCGAGTGCACTGATGCAGTCGATGGCGTCGTTCGTTGCGCAGAATATCGGCGCCGGCAACGTGAAGCGTGCGAAAAAGTCCATGTTTACCGGCATCGCGGTGGGCGTGGCGTTCGGCATCGTGATGTTCGCGCTCGTGCTGCGGAAGGGCGACGTTCTGGCCGGTCTGTTTTCGACCGATGCGGAGGTCGTGCGCAGGGGCTTTGAATATCTGCGCGGCTTCGCGCCCGAGACCATCGTGACCGCCGTTCTGTTCAGCATGGTCGGCTATTTCAACGGCAGCAATCGGACGCTGTGGGTCATGATACAGGGTCTCATCCAGACGCTGCTCGTCCGGCTTCCCCTTGCATATTACATGAGTATCCAGCCGAATGCAAGCCTGACGAAGATCGGCATGTCGGCGCCGATCGCAACTGTGGTCGGCATTGTGCTGAACATCGGGTGCTTTCTCTATCTGAACCGGAGGGATGCAGCAAAACGAGGCGCGGAATAAACGGCTTTTACCGTTCTGCCGGTCTCTGCCCGCTCAAAAAAACGCGAAACGCAAAAGCCACCCTCGCGGGTGGCTTGAGACTGTCGAAAAACTTCGTTTTTCCGACAATCTGTGTTTTGACTTCGCAAAACACGGACGTCCGAAAGTTCCCATGCGGAAACTTTCTCCCTCTTAAAGTATCCAAACCGAGGTGCACGCCCCCGGTTTGGATGCGTTTGCGCAGCAAACGCTTTTGAATGCGCGCTGCCGCGCGGCTGCTGTTTTGGCGTGAAAACAGAGTTTAACGACAGACTGGCCACCCTTGCGGGTGGCTTTTTGCTGTTTCAGATAATATAGTCATACTCGTCCGGGTTGGTGTGGATGAGGTCGGCGATCGTGATGTTGTCGAGGTAGTCGTTGATGACCTTGTCCAGACCCTTCCAGAGCGTCAGCGTGCGGCATTCGGATGCGTGCTCGCAGGCCTTGGCGCCCGGCTCCAGACAGGCGACCGGCGCCATCGAATCCTCAGTCAGCCGCAGGATGTTGCCGACGGTGTATTCCTCGGGCGAGCGGGTGAGACGGTAGCCGCCGCCCTTGCCGCGCAGACCGGTCAGCAGTCTGGCGCGGACGAGCAGCTTGATGATGCTTTCCAGATATTTTTCCGAGATGCCCTGCCGCTCTGCGATGAGCTTGAGGGGGATATAGCCGTCCGTTGGATGCTCCGCAAGGTCGATCATGACGCGCAGCGCATAGCGGCCCTTGGTTGAGACCAGCATACTTTCTTTTCCTCCTTCATTCGATAAACCTATTATACGACACGGAAAATAGGAAAATCAACGAAAAAATTTTTCTAAAACCTATTGACAATATAGGAATAGTAGGATATAATTCAGATAAACCTACAGGAAAGGTTGGTATAGAAATGCGATACCAGATGACCTTCCGATGTCCGCGATGTTGACCATGGCAGACACGGAACACAGTTTATCATATAAAAAATAACAACGAGATATATCGGGAGGAAATTATCATGAGCAAGATTTACACATCCGCAGACCAGCTGATCGGCCACACTCCGCTTCTGGAGCTGGTGCATATCGAGAAGGAGGAGAAGCTCGAAGCAAAGGTTCTGGCGAAGCTCGAGTACTTCAATCCGGCCGGCAGCGTCAAGGACCGCATCGCAAAGGCAATGATCGACGACGCTGAGGCAAAGGGCCTGCTCAAGCCGGGCTCGGTCATCATCGAGCCGACCTCCGGCAACACCGGCATCGGTCTGGCGAGCGTTGCAGCCGCACGCGGCTACCGCATCATCATCGTAATGCCGGAGACCATGAGCGTGGAGCGCCGCCAGCTGATGAAGGCTTACGGTGCAGAGCTTGTGCTGACCGAGGGCGCAAAGGGCATGAAGGGCGCGATCGCGAAGGCGGACGAGCTTGCAAAGGAGCTGCCGAACAGCTTTATCCCGGGTCAGTTCGTAAACCCGGCAAACCCGGCCGTGCACAAGGCGACCACCGGTCCGGAGATCTGGGAGGATACCGACGGCAATGTGGACATCTTTGTTGCGGGCGTAGGCACCGGCGGCACTGTTACCGGTACCGGCGAGTATCTCAAGAGCCAGAATCCGAACGTCAAGGTCGTTGCCGTTGAGCCGGCAAGTTCTCCGGTGCTCAGCCAGGGCCACGCGGGCGCGCATAAGATCCAGGGCATCGGCGCAGGCTTTGTTCCGGACGTTCTGGACACCAAAATCTACGACGAGATCATCACCGTGGAAAATGATGATGCCTTTGCGACCGGCAGGCTGATCGGCAAGCACGAGGGCGTTCTGGTCGGCATTTCTTCCGGCGCAGCTGTCTGGGCGGCGATCGAGCTTGCAAAGCGTCCGGAGAACAAGGGCAAGACCATCGTAGCGCTGCTGCCGGATACCGGCGACCGCTACCTGTCCACGCCGCTGTTCGCTGACTGATCACAGCATACCCATTTCAAAGCCGCAAATGTATTTTACAGCCTTAGGGAGACCTGTACGGTCTCCCTTTTGCATAAACAGACGAGAAGGAGGATGTAGTTATGATACCGACCCCGGAACAGGCATGGGAGCTGCTGTGCGAATATAACGAGGGTGATTTTCACAGAAAGCACGGACGCATCGTGGGCGATGTGCTGCGCTGGTACGCGAATGAGCTCGGCTACGGAGACGAGGCGGATTTCTGGCAGGCCGTCGGCATTCTGCACGATCTGGATTTCGAGCAGTGGCCTGAGCAGCACTGCACAAAGGAGCAGGAGCTGCTGCGCGAGCGTGGCATCGACGAGCGCCTCATTCATGCGGTCGCAAGCCACGGCTACGCGCTGACCGTGGACATCGCGCCGGAACATGAGATGGAAAAGGTGCTCTATGCGGCGGACGAGCTGACCGGCCTGATCGGCGCGGTCGCGCTCATGCGCCCGTCGAAGAGCGTCAGCGACATGGAAGTGAAATCGGTCAGGAAAAAGTACAAGGACAGGAAATTCGCCGCAGGCTGCTCGCGCGAGGTCATTGAGCGCGGCGCGGCGATGCTCGGCTGGGAGCTGAACACGCTTATCGAAAAGACCATTCTGGCGATGCGTGTGAGCGATGCTGTTAATTGAAAACAGGAGAAACTGCCGATAAAACGGCAGGAGAAGCACAGATAATTGGACGATGTGACGGAATTAGCAATTCATACAATTCCGATGTTGACACTGGGGAATGAGAGTGCTATTATATAACCAACAAAAACAGTAGGTTAACGGAAAGGAGCAGAAAAGCATGTTTATTCTGAACGAACGAATGTCGGGCTGCATGTGTATGTCTATGCCGCAGTATGCTCATCTGCTGTCTGCCCGATCGGATACGGGAACGGACGGACGCGGTCTTATTTGACGCCGCGCACTGTTCCGGATCATGGATCGTCCTGAAGCGGAGAGCTGTGGGCTCTCCGCTTTTTTGTGTAACAGGGAGGAATTGTTTTGATAGAACTGACACATATCTCCAAGGATTTCGCCTCCGGCGGACGCACGGTGCACGCCGTGCAGGACGTCAGCCTTTCGATCGGCAAGGGCGAGATCTTCGGCATCATCGGCTTCTCCGGCGCCGGCAAGTCCACGCTCGTGCGATGCATCAATCTGCTCGAGCGGCCGACCTCCGGCTCGGTCACAGTGGACGGAAAGGAAATGACCGCGCTCTCCGCGAGGGAGCTGCGGCAGGCGCGCAAAAAGATCGGCATGATCTTTCAGCATTTCAATCTGATGCCGTCGCGCACCGTATTCGGAAACGTCGCGTATCCGCTGCGCGGCAGCGGCCTTTCCAGAGAGCAGATCGCGGACAAGGTGCACAGGCTGCTCGAGCTGGTCGGCATCGGAGACAAGGCGGAGGCGTATCCGAAACAGCTCTCCGGCGGCCAGAAGCAGCGCGTTGCCATCGCGCGGGCACTCGCAAACGACCCGAATGTGCTGCTGTGCGACGAGGCGACCTCGGCGCTCGACCCCCAGACCACCAAGGCGATCCTGCGGCTGCTGAAGAACCTGAACGAGAAGCTCGGCATCACGGTCGTCATCATCACGCACGAGATGGCCGTGGTCAAGGAGATCTGCGACCGCGTAGCGGTCATGGAGCACGGCAGGGTCGTCGAGCAGGGCGAGGTATTCAATGTGTTCGCAGATCCCCGGCAGGAGATCACCCGGAGCTTTATCCATACGACGTCCAATCTCCGCAAGATCGAGGAGCTCATCGAGGAGGACTCTCCGGTGGTGCAGCTGAAGCCGGGCGAGCTCATCGTGCGCCTGAGCTACATTCAGCGCAACGTTTCCGAGCCGTTGATCTCGACGGTATCGCGTAAATTCGATATTGTGCTCAACATTATTTTTTCCGATATTGCCATCGTGCAGAATGCGCCGATCGGCGGCACGGTAGCTATCATCAGCGGCGAGCGTGAACAGATCACGCAGGCAATCGCATATCTCATTGAGAAAAACGTAGGTGTGGAGGTGATCCGTGATGCAAGAATTTCTGAATAACATCATTCCGAATGTAATGGCAAAGCTGCCGGACTTCTATGCGGCGATCGGCGACACGCTGCTCATGGTGGTCTGGTCGGGGGCGATCTCGTTCGTGCTCGGTCTGGCACTCGGCGTGCTGCTCACGGTCACAAAGCCGGGCGGCATTCTGGAAAACAAAGTCGTCTACCAGATCGTCGACAAGCTGGTCAGCCTGTTCCGCTCCATCCCGTTCATCATCCTGCTGACGTGGGTCATGCCGTTCTCCCGCGTCATCATGGGCACGGCGCTGTATGTGCGCGGCGCGATCGTTCCTCTGGTGTTCGGCGCGGTACCGTTCTTCACCCGGCAGGTCGAGGGCGCGCTCGCGGAGCTGGACGGCGGTCTGATCGAGGCGGCGCTCTCCATGGGCTCGACGCCGCTTGAGATCATCTTCCGCGTCTACCTCAAGGAAAGCGTCGCGGCGATCGCACGCGGCACGACCATCACGGCCATCAGCCTGCTCAACCTCACCGCAATGGCGGGCGTTGTCGGCGCAGGCGGTCTGGGCGATTTCGCCATCCGCTATGGCCACGACCGCAACATGGTCGACATCACCAACGTCACGGTGCTGGTCCTGGTCATTATCGTTTGCATTATGGAGTTCATTGGCGGCCAGGTCGTCAGGAAGAACACGCATTAAGGAGAGTCTGACATGAGTATTTCCAATCGTAAAGTTGTTATCGTGGGCGCAGGCCATGTCGGCTCCCATGTCGGCTATGCGCTGATCTCGCAGAGCCTCGCAGACGAGATCGTCTACATCGACTCCGACCGCGCAAAGGCTGTCGCACAGGCGCTCGATCTGACCGACGCGACCAACTATCTGCCGGTCCGCACCAAAGTCACCGCTGGTGATTACAGCGATGCCGCCGATGCGCAGATCATGATCATCGCGGCAGGCCCGCTGCCGAGCGGCAGTCAGACCCGCATGGATACGCTGGGGCAGACCATCGAGATCCTGAAGGAAGTCACCGCGTCCATCAAAAAATCCGGCTTTGACGGCATTATCGTCAATATTTCCAACCCGGCGGACGTTATCACGCATTATATCCAGCACACGCTGAACTGGGCGCCGGAGCGTATCTTTTCCACGAGCACCACGCTCGACTCCGCAAGACTGCGCCGCGCGATCGCGCAGGAGACCGGCATCGACCAGAAATCCATCACTGCATACGCGCTCGGCGAGCACGGCGAGAGCCAGATGGTCGCGTGGTCGGCCGTCACCATTGCCGGCAAGCCGCTCAGCCAGTGGCGCGAGGAGTACCCGGACACGTTCGGAAAGCTCGACCTCGATGCCCTCGCCGATGCGGGCCGCGAGGGCGGCTGGACCATCCTGCGCGGCAAGGGCTGCACCGAGTTCGGCATCGGCGCGTCTGCGGCGGAGGTCGTCCGCGCCATCTTCTACAACGAGAACCGCGTCCTTTCGGTCTCTGTCCTGCTGAACGGTCAGTACGGTCAGCACGATGTCTATGCGAGCGTCCCGGCGATCGTGGGTCGCGACGGCATCGCGCACATCATCGAGCTGCATCTCACCCCGGAGGAGCAGGAGAAGTTCGACGCCTCCTGCCGGACCATGAGCGACAATTATCAGCTTTCGCTCACCCTCTAACATCAGTTAATTAAAAAGTTCACATCATAAATGGAGGTAATCCCAATGAAGCTCAAAAGAATTATCGCACTTTCCCTGTCCGCCGCAGGTCTCGCGCTCGCTCTGACCGCATGCGGCTCTTCGAGCAGCGCTTCCGATGATGCCGCACAGGCATCCGGCAGCAGCGACGCACAGACCACCGTAAAGCTCGGCGTTGTCGGCGCGATCTACGAGGATATCTGGGCGCCGGCGAAGGAGAAGCTCGCGGACGAGGGCATCGACCTCGAGTTCGTACAGTTTTCCGATTATGTAACCCCGAACAATGCGCTCGCCAACGGCGAGATCGACCTCAACGCCTTCCAGCACCGCATCTATCTCCAGAGCGAGATCGACAGCTACGGCTACGAGATCGAGAACATCGGCAACACCTTCATCATTCCGCTCAACCTGTACTCCGACAAGGTGAAGTCGGTCGATGAGCTCAAGGACGGCGATACCGTCGCTATCCCGGACGACGCGACCAACGGCGGCCGCGCGCTCAAGGTGCTGGAGGCTGCCGGCCTCATCAAGCTCAAGGACGGCGCGGATTTCAACCCGACCGTTGACGACATCGAGACCTATAACAAGCAGATCAAGATCGAGGAGCTGAAGGCGAACATCATCCCGTCCACGCTCGCGGATGTGACCGCAGGCGTTGTAAACGGCAACTATGCTCTCGATTTCGGCCTCAAGACCGAGGACGCGATCTACAAGGACGACAAGCTGGACATTGAGGAATACTGGAACCTTATCGCAGCGCGCACCGAGGATCTGTCCGACCCGGCGAAGGTCGAGACCTATAGGAAGGTCGTTGCGGCGTTCCAGTCGGACGAGACCGAGGCGGTATTCAACGATCAGTTCGGCGGCTACTTCATCAAGGCAGGCTGGGATCAGGACCTGCTCGCTGACAAGTAAAATGCAACCGTACAGTGCCGCCGTTTCGGCGGCACTTTCCACAGGAAGGAAATGACCATGCAAATCAACAGACAGGCTCTGCGGAGCATCATCCCGGACGAGGCGCGCCTGCTTTTTGCGGAACAGATTCCGCCGGAATACCAGAGCGACGCGCTCGGGCGCAGAACCGGCACGGCATTTCCAAGCGTCCGTATTTCCTGCGCGAGACGCCGAAGGAAAATCTCGCCGTGATGAACCGCATCAAGACGGCGCTCGACCCGAAACATATCTTGAACGATCAGAAATCTTACATTGTGGGAGGAAAATAAAATGCAGAGCTTATCCGAACGCACGGCCGGCTTCACCGACTCGGTCATCCGCCGCATGACGCGCGTTTCCATGCAGTACGGCGCGGTCAACCTGTCGCAGGGCTTCCCGGACTTTGAACCGCCGAAGGAGATCCTCGACCGCATGGCGCAGGTCGCCTATGAGGATTTTCATCAGTATTCCATCACCTGGGGCTCGCAGAACTTTCGCGAGGCGCTCGCCGCCAAGCAGTCGCGCTGTATGGGCCGGAAGATCGACCCGAACACCGAGATCGTCACGACCTGCGGCAGCACCGAGGCGATGATGGCGGCGATGATGACCGTCACCAATCCGGGCGACAAGGTCATCATTTTCTCCCCGTTCTACGAAAACTACGGCGCGGATACCATCCTGTCGGGCGCAGAGCCGATCTATGTGCCGCTCGTGCCGCCGGATTTCCATTTTGACCCGGCCGTACTCGAGGATGCGTTCCGCCAGCACCCCAAGGCGATGATCCTGTGCAACCCCTCCAATCCCTGCGGCAAGGTGTTCACGCGCGAGGAGCTGGAATTTATCGCGACGCTCGCGGAAAAGTATGATACCTATGTCATCACCGACGAGGTCTACGAGCACATCGTCTACGCGCCGCACAGGCATACCTACTTCGCGACCCTGCCGGGCATGTGGGAGCGCACGCTGTCGTGCTCGTCGCTGTCCAAGACCTACTCGATCACCGGCTGGCGTCTCGGCTACATCATCGCGCCGCCGAACATCATCGACCGCGCGAAAAAGGTGCACGATTTCCTGACGGTCGGCGCGGCGGCGCCGCTTCAGGAAGCCGTTGTCACCGGACTGAAATTCGGGACGGGATACTATGACGACCTGCTCGCCAAGTACACCCATAAAAAGGAGCTGTTCCTCAAGGGCCTGGACGAGCTGAACATCACGCACACCGACCCGGAGGGCGCGTATTATGTGCTGCTCGACATTTCCGAGTTCGGCTACGAGAGCGATCTCGAATTCTGCGAGGATCTGGCGCATTATGCCGGCGTGGGCGCGGTCCCGGGCTCGAGCTTTTTCCGCGAGCCGGTCAATCACCTCATCCGCCTGCATTTCGCGAAGAAGGACGAGACGCTGCTCGAGGCGCTGAACCGTCTGGAAGGTCTGCGCACGAAGATCAAGCCGAAAAAGTAAGGAGGACGTATCATGGACGTAAGGAAAGCGGCGGAGGCGGCGCGCGACTATCTCGTTTCCATCCGCCGGGAATTTCATCAGCATCCCGAGCTGAGCATGCAGGAATTCCGCACCGCGCAGAGGATCGAAGAGGAGCTTGACCGGCTCGGCATCCCGCACACCCGTGTCGGGGAGACCGGCGTGCTCGGCACGCTGCGCGGCGAAAAGGAGGGCGGAGGAGCCGTCGTCCTGCGCGCGGACATCGACGCGCTCCCCATCGAGGAGACGCATGAATGCGCGTACCGCTCGCAGAATCCCGGTGTCATGCACGCCTGCGGCCATGATGCGCACGCGGCCTGTCTGCTCGGCGGCGCGAAGATCCTCGCGGAGCACCGGGACGCCTTCGGGGGCGAGGTGCGGCTGGTGTTTCAGCCGGCAGAGGAGATCGGGCAGGGCGCAAAGCCGTTCATCGCGGCGGGCGTGCTGGACGGCGCGGAGCGCGTGTTCGGCCTGCATACCGCGCACGATCTGAGATCCGGCACGGTCGGCCTCAAGCCGGGTCTGAACAACGCCGCCGTCGACCATTTCCGCGTCGAGGTGCACGGAAAATCCACCCATGTCTCCACGCCGCACCTCGGCACGGACGCGCTCTATATCGCAAGTCAGATCGTCGTCGCGGTGCAGGGACTGGTCACGCGCATGACCTCGCCGACCGAGCCGGTCATCATCGGCATCGGCTGCCTGAACGCCGGCACGACCTACAACGCCGTGGCGGAGCACGCCGTCATGGAGGGCACGACCCGCACGGTGTCGCAGGAGAGCCGCGACCGCATCCGCAGGCTGGTAACTGAGACGGCGGACAGCATCGCCGCCATTTACGGCGGCACGGCCGAGATCGTCTGGACGGACTTCGCCGCCGCGCTCATCAATGACGCGGAGGTGTGCCGCGAGGCGGCGGCTGTCGCGGACAGTCTGCTCGGCGAGGGGCATGTCGTTACCGACCGCGAGCTGTCGCTGAGCGGCGATAACTTCGCGGAATTCGAGCTGTACAGGCCGGGCGCCTATGCCTACCTCGGCACGGGCAACCCGGACAAGCCGCACACGGTCATTTCCAACCACAACGGCGGCTTTGATGTGGATGAGGACGCGCTCGTGACCGGCGCGGCGCTCTACGCCGGCTACGCGCTCGCAAGACTGGGATAAAGACAAGGAGGGAACGTCATGGACAATCCACTGCGCTATCAGATGACCGAATATGACTGCGGCCCGACGAGCATGCTCAATGCAGTCAGCTACCTGTTCCGCCGCGACGAGATACCGCCCGAGCTGACCCGGAACATCATGCTGTACTGTCTGGACTGCTTCGGCGAGGACGGCAGCACGGGCAGGCGCGGCACCTCGCGGATGGCGATGATGTTCCTCAGCAACTGGCTCAACGGCTATGGCGAGACCGGCCATCTGGCGGTATCGAGCCGCTATCTGTCCGGCCGGGAGGTGAATTTCTCCCAGAACGGCCCGCTCCGGGACGCTCTGCGGCGCGGCGGCGCGGCGGTCGTGCGGCTCGACCTGGAGGGCTGGCACTATGTGCTGCTGACCCGTATCGAGGGAGGGGACGTTTATCTGTTCGACCCGTATTACCATGAGGGACCGTTCGACAACGCCGAGCTGCGTGTCACCGACGAGCATCCCTGCTCCTATAACCGTATCGTTCCCGTTCACTATTTCGAGCGGGAGGAGATCAGTGCCTATTCGCTCGGGCCCTTCGATACCCGGGAGGCCATCCTGCTGTTCAATACGGACACTGAGCTGACCGAGGACAGGACGGTCGAGTATTTCATCTGAGATTGCCGCGAAGCTGTGTTTTTTCGTCACTCTCTTGCCAAGGCCGCCCTGTGTGCGTATAATGAAAGTGCATAACGGAATTCAGACAAGGGAGTGAGTGATATGGAACGGGATTTCCTCAAGCAGAGCATTCGTAGAGAACTGGATTACTATCGGGACGGCCTGTTCAACGAGGACGGGGACGAAGAGTGGGTGCGTGCATGGTCTGCGCCGGATGATGATGACTCGATGGCGGAAAACGGCTTTCTGAATGTTGCGATGGCACATCTCACAGGCGACGAGTGCGACGAGATCGTGCTGCTCGGCACGGAATACGGCTATCATCAGCCGGATTACGACAGCTATATCGACATCGGCGCCGCTTTTGTCAACGATATGAGCACCGGCTTTCTCCAGACCGAGGGAAGCGAGGAGGACTGGGAACAGCTGATCGACAGTATCGCGGATATTCTGGGAAAAGGCCTGTCGCGAGACTGACGCTTCGGTGACGGGCAGGACAGGAGCCGCACAGAGGGCGTGAACAGAAAAAGTAAAATTTTTTTAAAATACCTATTGACAATCTGCACCCTGCATGATATTATATATAAGCACTCTGAAGTGAAGCTTCGCTGACGGAGTGAGAAATGAATATCGCGGGGTAGAGCAGTTGGTAGCTCGTCGGGCTCATAACCCGGAGGCCGCAGGTTCAAGTCCTGTCCCCGCAACCATGTTTGACCGCTGATTTCGTAAGAAATCAGCGGTTTTTTGTATTTTTTGAAAGGTTTGGAGGGATACGGACAGGCGCTCTGGCCCCAATTGTACCCCAACGGGGTGTCAAATAAGGAAGATAATTTTTGTGCAGTTTATAGAAAATCAAAGAATATTTTATAAGAAAGTCTGGGAAATTTCTGGATTCAATGATGCTGTAGAAGAATATATGGATGATTTGAAAGGTTCTATTTCGAGCAAGTTCATAGATGTTCAAGAGGATGTTGAACGCGAAGTCAATGGAGCATTAGAGGATTTTGGAAAGCAATTGAAGAAAGCAATCGACGAGAAACTGACACAACTGAAACAGTATGTATAAATCCCGGTAAATGTAAGGAGTTGATAGACGATGCTTTGTCCTAAATGCGGCATATCCAACAATAAGAAGCTGTTGATTGCATAAGCTCAAGTCAAAACCACCAGCTAAGCTGGCTGTCAGCATGTCCAGACACCCGGTCATTGTGCCCCATTTTTCCCCGTTTCAGCATCCCTCACCACTCATTTTTCCCGTTTACAAACGAAAAAGCCCAGCTTTCGCTGGACTTTTTCGACAGACTGGGGCATCCCAAAGGGTGCCCTTTTTTCATTTCTGCAGGCCATGTACAGCCCACTCTGCTTCTGCCCTGTTCGTATCTAGGATACTCAACTGGCACTTCGATTTGCAGGATGCATGGATCTGGGCGCTTTACTCCCCATCCACAGGCTTGCCAACCATGTATACCCAGCCATGAGGAGGACAGACAGAATATGTCCAGTACCCGATGACCACACCGTCAAAGGGAGCAATGACCCGATCCACTTCCTCTCCGAACAGGTTCGTAATGATGGAAAGCGTGTCGCCCTTACGCACAGAATCCATTGCCTTCTTCACAGGCACATGAATCCCGCCGTTGCGGTTATAGATATAATCAATGTCATAGTGGTGTACGCCCTCATTGGCGGGCACGCTGCCCTCCAGAATCCCCAGCAGGGTCATCACATTGCGAATTCCGGTCTCCAACATCTGCTTGTGCTCATCCCGCTGATACATGCGGGTGCACTGTCCGCCGATCTCGGGTGTAATGCAGGGAATGCCCATCTGATAGGTATACTCATCCTCAATTCCGCTGTTCTCCGCGTAGCGGGTGTTCTTCCACAAGACCTTAAAGCCAAAGCACTGGGCCATTTCACGGGACTTATACGCCACAGGAGACTCCTCTCCGCAGTACAGCACAACAGGCTCCAGATACTCGCTGTTGCCGCCGCCGTGGATGCAGATCACCGCGTCAGCCTTCTTGATGATGTTCTCACAGTACCAGCTGCACACATAAGCCGTCATGGGGCCGGTTCCGCCCGGATAGATGCGATTCAGATCCTGGGGCACAAAGTCCAGGGTATTATAGCGCTTCATTTCGGCAAAGGCCTCTGCATTCAGGGCAGGGATTCCAATGAAGCTTCCCTTCATCTTGGATACATCCAGCCCCTCAAAGGTCTTGATAATTCCCTCAGTACCCTCATACTCGTCGCCGTGGTTGCAGGCATCCACCACCAACGTGGGACCGTCCTGGGCGCCCACCGCCAGCATAATGGGAATATTCACCCATGAACCGTTGGCCCGCTGGGCCAAATGAATAAAACCATATTCCTTGGTGCCCTTCTTTTGGAGTGCCTGGGTAAGATCAAACGATTCGTCATACTCTTTGATATTGGTCTGCATAATCCATATCCCCTTTCTCTATCATACCACACTGTCCGCGTCGCTGTTCAGTGCTTGGACAATGCTTGTGCACTCAGATACAAAGCGGTTCACCTGCCGGCGGAAGGCTGTCCGCCAATACAAAAATTCCTGAGGTGGCAGGTCGTTGCGGTGCTTGCCCCTGACCAGCTGCAGACCGGGCAGCAGGCCCACTGCAAATGTGTTGTCAAAGTGATATTCATCACAGGCACTGCACAGCAGTCTCGTCAGCCGGCCTCCTGCCTCCTTCGCCTGTCTGTCACTGGAAAAGCAGATACGCCCGGCACAGGCCTTGTCCAGCTCCTCCAGTGCCCGTTCTACAGGAGCGAAATCAAAGTCATCGCCGCAATGGGTCCGGATGTCTGCCACAGTATCTCTCATTTGCGCCAGACACCCTGCCGCGTCAAAGGGAAGATGCGCTTCATCGGCAAACTCTTTTACCAGCTCCACCAGCACCCGTGTATCCCTCATCAGAAGCTGGGGGTCCACCTTATCCATGGTATCCTCCACGGAATGCCACCACCAGCCTCCGCCGCTGCCTGCACAGTGCCAGCGGCCACGGTTGGGCGGCGCCTGATAAAAGTCAAAGGACACCTGGATGGGAATGCGCGGCCCGAAAAATGACAGGTCTGATCCCCGCCCCAGCGGGCGGATCACCACCTCAGCCTGCCCGGTGCACCGACGCAGGATATCCCCAAGGGTATCCCCTGCCACACCGGACGTGGAAAACCCGATCTCCTGCGCTCCCATACAGCCGGGAGAGTCCATGTTGACCAGCGCCACACAACGGGCATCCAGGTCCTCAAACTGCTCATCGCAGTACCAAGTGCTCCCGGCATACCGTCCGTTGGAGTGGGCCGGCCACCACGCGATTTTGACACCCCGCCGCAGCTGCTTCTGGGACAGTACCCGTGCCAGTTCCAACACAGCGGCATTCCCGGTGGCATTATCCGTCACACCATAATCCCAGGAGTCATAGTGGCTGCCCACCAGCACATACTCCGGCGTTTCACCGGCCAGCTCGGCTACAGGGATCTGAAGACGCACACATCCACACTGTAGTACGCTGCGCACCGTCGCGGTACGGCTGCAGGCTCCAGGCGTCAGCAAGGGCAGTATGGATTCTCTGTCACAGCTTCTCAGGCCCACCACCGGAAAATCAGGATAGGTTTTTCCGTTTTCAGGCTCCGCGGTGCCCCACACAGGGCTGACCGTCTCGTAGTGAAGCACAGGCTCCTCGCTGGTCCACAGATGGATCAGGCCCTTTACACCGTATCCCCGCAGCTTTTGAACATAGTCCTCATAAAAATTGTCCCCAATCACGATGCAGCCCCGCGCCCCCGCGTACCAATCCTGCTCCTGTCTGGGCTTCAGCTGGTCGTGGGCATGGACATCATAAAACAAGGGAGCGGTCACTCCGTCCGGACAATGGGCGGAGAAGGAACGGGGAAGGGCTTCAAAGGTCTGATCCATCCCCTCTACAGTAACTGACGCTTCTATAGGAGTGGAGACATATCCGTCACACTCATACACGCGGCATGGAATGCCCCATTCCTGCAGCTTCTTGATCAGATAGCCGCAGGCACGGTGCTCATCTTCCGAACCGCCGATGCGCTTCAGCCCGGAAAACACATCCAGTGTCTCCATCAGGCATTCCCGTGAGAGTTCTTCCATTCCTCAATTCTCCTTTTGGTGTGCAAGGAAACACTGGTACACATCCTGCCAGGCAGCCTCATCCGTCACAAGGCGGAAGGCAGCCAGTGCACAGCACACAGCACCGTCATAGATGCCCTGATGAGCCCGCGCCTCTTTCCCGGTCTTTACCCATGCGTCCGTGTGAGGAGGATCATCTGTCTCGATGGTCTTTACCCGCAGGCAGCAGCTGGGCAGCCGGTGGGTCACCGCGCCGAAATCGGTAGAACCGCAGTCCTTCCGGGGCGGAGCAATTCCGTCACACGCAAATTTTTCTGCACACTCCATCAGCAGCGCACCCATGGCATCATTGATGGTGGTGTTGTAAATATGCGCCACAGGGGTAATTTGTACCTGTGTCTGGGTAGCCATGGCAGCAGCCTGGGCAATCTCCCGGGTCCACTGCTCCACGCTCTCTAGATACGCCATGGAGGAGTGGCGGATCTCTACCTTAACCTTGGCAAAATCGGGCACGGAGTTGACTGCCGTCCCCCCAGCCAGCACAATATTGCTCACCCGGCTGGAATCCTTGAGGTGATTGCGCATGAGCCCAAGCCCTGTCTGCAGCATGGTCACCGCATCCACTGCGCTGCGCCCAGCATAAGGCGCAATACCCGCGTGGGCGGTTTTGCCGTGAAATTCCACATCCATCTCGATCAGAGCCAGAGAGGGCGTCTCCAGCTGGGTCAATGTGCTGCCGTGCACCATGAAGGCCACATCAATATGGTCAAACCCGCCGTGGGCGGCCATCTCGTTTTTGCCTCCGTCCAGCGACTCCTCGCTGGGCGTCCCGATCACATGGATCTCAAAGGGCTGGTCCGAAGACTCCAGCACTCCCCGCAGGGCCATTGCCGCGCCGATCATGGCAGGGGTCTGCATATGGTGGGCGCAGCCATGTCCCTGGCCCCGCAGCGCATCATATTCCCCTAAAAATCCTACTGCGCGCCCTCCGGCAGCCCGCCCTCCCTTGTGGCGGTACACGGCACAAAAAGCCGTATCCAGCCCGGCGTAGGGAATGGTTACTTCAAAATCGTGGGCTCGCAGCCACTTTGTCAGCGCAGCTGAGGAGCGGTACTCCTCATAGCCCGGCTCGGCGTAATCAAAAATTTCGTCGCTCAGCGCGCACAGCTGCGGCATCAGCTCTGAAACGATATTCGCAATTTGCTTCTGAATTTCTTCCATGGCATGTCCCATCCTATATCTTTGAAATTTATAATATCCTGCCGTCGCGCCATGCAGTTGCGGCGGCCAGCTCTAAACGGATCAGTAACCGATCACCACAGCCAAAGCCAGGAAGGCCATAGAAACCAGGCTGAGCAAAATCACCAGCTTAATGACGTACTTCAGCCACACGGAATAGGGAATCTTGGACGCAGCCAAAAATCCCAGCATGGTGGACGAAGTGGGGTAGATGGCATTGGTCAGGCCGTCACCCAGCTGGAAGGCCAGCACAGTGCTCTGGCGGGTCAGGCCCACCAGATCGCCCACAGGCGCCATGATCGGCATGGTGGCTGCCGCCTGGCCCGTACCAGAGTTGATGGGCAGGTTGATGATGTTCTGCACCAGGAACATACCGATGATCTTTACCGAGCTGGGCAGTGCCACAATCGCATTGGCCAAGGCATTGATAATGGTATCAATGATCATGCCGTCCACCATAACGGTATTGATCGTACCGGCCACTCCCACAATCATCGCACCGAAGGTGATATTGGCCATGCCCTGCACATACAGATCGCAGATCTTGTTGCCGCTGAACCCGGCCAGAATACCGCATACCACACCCAGCACCAAAAACAAAGTAGCCATTTCGGTGATAAACCATCCCAAGTAGGCCACGCCGTAAATCAAAACGGCCAACGCGATGACAACGGCCAGAAGGATCAGCTTGTGCCGTCCGGTCACTTCAATCGCAGATACATCCACATCCTCCAGGTTGGAATCCTCGTTCCCCATCAGGTTCTTGGAGGGATTCTTCTTTACCTTCTCCGCGTAATGAATAATATACAGGCTGGTCACAACAATAAACGCCACCAGGATAATCCAGCGATACCAGGCTCCGGAGAACATGGGAGTCACACCCGCGATGGACTGAGCCACACCCACATTAAAGGGATTATAGATGCCCGCCGTAAAGCCCACGATGGAGCCCATGGCGATCATGGCTGTACCTGTGATGGTATCATAGCCCACTGCCTTGGCCACTGCAATCCCAATAGGCACAAACACCAGAACCTCCACAGACATTCCCATGGTGAAGCCACCTACGGCAAAGGCCGTAATGAAGATGGGGATGAGCAGCTTTTCTTTTCCCGCAAACATCTTGCCCAGCTTGGCACAAAAGGCGGTGATCATCCCTGTCTGCATAATCAGCTCAAAGGCGCCGCCGATGATGAAAATAAAGAAGATGATCTCGTTTACGCTGGAGCTGCCCAGAGTTCGCACAAAAGCCATGGGGATTTCCAGCGGTGAAACCGGTGACGATTCCACCTGAGTGTATGTACCCGGTACAATCAGCATACGGCCGCTGGCATCCTCCTGGCGCTCAAACTGGCCGGCAGGAATCACGTAGGTCAGCAGGCAGACAACCAACACGATCAGAAACAGAATAATGTACGTGTGGGGCATCTGGATGCCTTTTTTCTTTTTCGACGTTTCAATGGACATTCTTCTCTGCACTCCTCACAATCAAGTGTCTAATAATTATACATTTATTTTTTCCTTTATGCAAGGGCAAACCGAGATTTATCGAGGAATCTGAATTTATCGTAAAAAACTCCCTTGAGCCGCCAGCGGCTCAAGGGAGTCTATGGATGTTTTGACCACTGTATCCACAAAAACTGATTAAAGTTCCAGCCCATTCCACGCTTCTGTCAGCCGACACAGCCGTTACAGAAGCGTGTGTGCTGCTGAAGTTTCCACTGGGCAGGCTGACACGGGCATAGCGGCCATCCCAAATTCAGTGTAAACTCCTCAGCTTGGAAGCGCGCAAAGTTTATCTGCAGCCACAGCAGATTCATCCCGCTGCCGCCTTCTCCTATACGATGTTCCCCCTCACAGACTGAGGGTACAGATGTAACGGATGGGTCGAATATGTCCTGCAACCGTGCGGTCTATGCGCCGATAATTCATAGTTCGTATGGGCACCATCTTCTTAATAGTGAGCATAACCTCCTGCATTTTTCGCTCCCGATCCAGTTCTGC
>ENA-UOJJ01002252-UOJJ01002252.1-human-gut-metagenome-genome-assembly--contig:-CS66-NODE-2252-length-24850-cov-5.753015_pt1 | contig 24850 bp, 24 predicted proteins | sample MGYA00242343_ERZ723890 | MGnify/ENA metagenome assembly ERZ723890
AAATTCTCGACGCCGCCGGGATGCTCGCCGTGAGTCTCTGCGGCATGAGCGCCGCCGGGGCCGGTCGCGCGGCCAAAAGCCCGGGCCCGGGCAAAGGCGGCCGCCGGGGTCGGCTTTTGCGCTTCGCCGTAAAAAAGTCCTGCGCCCTGGTCGGCTTTCGCGCTTCGCCGTGCGAAACTCCGGGCAGGCTGGTCGGCTTTCGCACTTCGCCGCAGCAAAGTCCAGGGGCGTTGTCGGCTTTCGCACTTCGCCGTGCAAAAGTCCCGGGGTGCAGTCGGCTTTTGCACTTTGCTTGGGGAAAGTCCTGGGGCGTGGTCGGCTTTGGGGCCCCAGGGGGGATCGAATCTCCGGGAGCGTTTTCTCCGGGACCGGGGCGCACTGCCGTGAAATATTTCGCAAAAATAAAGTGTTTTTTCGGAACGCAAAAAATAGCGCCAGGGCGCTCGAAAGGGTTGAATTTATGCGTTTTTCGCCATCTGTACAGACGGAAATAAACGTTCAAAAAGTGCCCGTTTCCATGCTGAAACCGGCAAAATATAATCCCCGCAAGGATCTGAAGCCGGGCGACCCGGCTTACGAGAAAATCAGGCGCTCCCTGCACGATTTCGGGTATGTGGATCCCATCATCTGGAACGAGGTCACGGGGAATATCGTGGGCGGGCATCAGCGCTTCAAGGTGCTCAAGGCGGAAGGCGCCGAAGAGATCGCCTGCGTGGTGGTGCGCATTGAGAACCCGGATGACGAAAAGGCGCTGAACGTGGCGCTGAACAAGGCTACCGGCGACTGGGAGCCGACGGCGCTGGCAGACCTGCTCTCCGGCCTGCAGGCGAGCGGATATGATCTGGACAGCACCGGCTTCGACGCGGCGGAGATCGACGATCTGTTTTCTCAGGTACACGATAAGGACGTGAAGGAAGATGAATTTGACGTGGAGGCGGAGCTGGAAAGGCCCTGCTTTTCCCGTCCCGGCGATCTCTGGCATTTGGGCAGGCATACGGTGCTCTGCGGCGATTCCACTTTGCCGGAAAGCTATGATCGCCTTCTGGCGGGAAAGAAGGTCAATCTGGTCTGCACCGACCCGCCGTACCTGGTTTCTCTGGAAAGCTCCGTAGGGAAAATCACCAACGATGACCTGAACGATCAGGACGGGTACGCCTTTCTGCTCAAGGCGTTCTCCTTTTTTCGCGAGGCGATGGCGCAGGACGGAAGCATCTACATCTTCTACGCCACGGCGAAAGCCCGCGTCTTTCACGACGCCTATGAGGATGCCGGCTTCAAGGTGGGCGCGGGGCTGGTCTGGAAAAAGGACCGGCTGGTGCTGACGAGAACGGACTGGAAGTACAACCATGAGCCCCTGATCTGGGGCTGGCGGAAGGACGGGCGGCACCGCTGGTACGGCGATCAGAAGCAGACGACCGTATTCGAGTTCAGCCGTATCAAAAGCGCAAAGGAGGACGGCTGCGGACATCCGTCCAGCAAGCCGGTTCCCCTCATGGCCTATCTCATCGAGCAATGTACCCAGAGCAACGGACTGGTGCTGGACGGATTCCTTGGCTCCGCGTCCACGCTCATTGCCTGCGAGGAGATCAACCGCTCCTGTTTCGGTGTGGAAATTGAGCCAAAATTCGTGGACGTGGCGGTGAATCGTTATTATCAGTATTGCCTGGAGCGCGGGAACGCGGCGCCGGAGATCCATGTGATCCGCGATGGGCAGAGGCTGGACTATACCGAGGCGGGCGGGAATCTTCCCGGCAAGGCGTAACAGGAGGCGCGGTGCGGCAGGGAGGTGAAGCGGCATGGCGAGAGGACGCAGGCCCAAGCCTACGGCGCTGAAGAAGCTGGAGGGCAATCCGGGGAAACGGCCGCTGAACGAGCTGGAGCCTGTGCCGCCGGTGGCGTCGCTCCGCTGTCCCAATTACCTGCTGCCGGAGGCGCGGAAGGAATGGCGGAGGTTGGCGCCCATCCTGATGAACCTGGGACTGCTGACGGCGGCGGACGCCGTGCCCTTCGCCGGGTACTGTCAGGCGTATGCCCGCTGGCGGGAGGCGCAGGATGAGATCACCCGGCACGGCTCCATCTACAAGGACGGAGACGGGCGGATCCGCCCCAATCCCTATATCGCCATCGCCAACCAGCAGATGCGGGAGATCAAGTCCTTCGCGGCGGACTTCGGGCTCACGCCGTCCAACCGCACCGCCATGATCGCCAACGTACTGTCCGCGGCGAAGAAAAGGATCGACCCTATGGAGGCCATTCTCGTTTCGGACGCGGACGCGGAGATTGAGACGGTGGGCGGAAGCAACTTTGAGGATTCGGAGGAATGGGAATGAGGAAGCATAACGCGCCCCTGGGAAAATGGGGACGGGCGCTGTACCGGGCGGGACTGAAATCCCATCGGCTGCGCCGGAATGGCACGGCGGAAGAGCTGCGGAGGCTACATGAAGCCTGTCAGAACGCGGAGAGCGTTCCGAGGCTGGAGGAGGAAAGCCGAAGGCTGTTTTGCAGCGTCGTGCGCGGCACGTTTTTCGCGGAGGATTGGGACGTATTCGTCCGGGTGAAGAAAGAAACGTATCTGGCCTTGCAGCGATTGGAGCGGGACGCCAGACGGTACGGTTGGAAGGCGCCGGATCTGCCGTTCCTTCGCTATGCGGAGCTTCCGCCGGAGATGCTTGCGGATCTGCCGGATGAAATGTTCGCCCGCATTCCGCCTGAACTGTGCATGGACGTTTCTGCGGCGGATATACCGGTCTATCCCGCGACGGGTTCGGAGGGCGTTCATGGCGGCTGATACAAAGAAAACCGGGAAGCCTGCGTATCAGCCCACCCGCTTCATGCTGCCGACCAGCCATTACGACCGTCGCAGGGCGGATCGGGCGGTGTCCTTCATCCAGGGGCTGAAGCATACCAAGGGCGTGTGGGCGGGCAAGCCGTTCCTGCTCTTTCCCTGGCAGGAGCAGATCATCCGGGACGTATTCGGCACGATCAAGGAAAACGGATACCGGCAGTTCAACACGGCGTTCGTGGAAATTTGCAAGAAGGCCGGCAAGTCTGAGCTGGCGGCGGCCGTCGCGCTGTACATGCTCTGCGCGGATCACGAGGAAGGCGCGGAGATCTACGGCTGCGCCAACGACCGGCAGCAGGCGAGCATCGTCTTCGACGTGGCGCGGGACATGGTGGCGCAGTCGCCGATCCTCAGCGAGCGGATCAAGGTCGTGGAATCCCAGAAGCGCCTGGTCTACATGCCTACCCGCAGCATCTACCAGGCGCTGTCCAGCGAGGTGGCCAGCAAGTACGGCTACAACGTCCACGCCTGCATCTTCGACGAGCTGCTGGGTCAGAGCAACCGCAAGCTGTACGAAACCATGACCCAGGGCTCGGGCGCGGCGCGCAAGCAGCCGCTGAACTTCGTCATTACCACGGCGGGCTCCGACAAGACCAGCATCTGCTATGAGGTACACCGAAAGGCCATGGACATCCTGGAGGGGCGCAAGAGCGATCCCACCTTCTATCCTGTGGTCTACAGCGCCCCGGAAACGGCGGACTGGACGGACCCGGAGGTGTGGAAGCAGGCCAATCCCTCCCTGGGCAGAACGGTGGATATGGAATATTATGAGCAGCGCTGCCGGTCGGCGCAGGAGAATCCGGCGGAAGAGATCCAGTTCCGACAGTTTCACCTCTGCCAGTGGACGAACACCTCCGTGCGCTGGATGCCCATGGACAAATGGGACGAGTGCGGCGCGCCAGTCATTCCGGGTGATCTGGAGGGGTGTGTCTGTTATGCGGGACTGGATCTTTCGTCTACCAGCGACCTGACTACGCTGGTGCTGGTCTTTCCGCCCAGTGATGAATCAGAACCCTATCAGATTCTGCCCTTCTTCTGGCTGCCGGAGGAGACGCTGCCCCTGCGCGTCCGGCGCGACCACGTGATGTACGACGTATGGGAAAAGCAGGGATTTCTTCAGACCACCGAGGGCAACGTGGTGCATTACGGGTTTATCGAAAAATTCATCTGCGAGCTGGGCGAAAAGTACAACATTCGGGAGATCGCCTATGACCGCTGGAACGCCACGCAGATGGTGCAGAATCTGGAGGACGACGGGTTCACCATGATTCCGTTCGGGCAGGGCTTCCGGGATATGTCGCCGCCGACGAAGGAACTGATGCGGCTGGTGCTGGAGCACAGGCTGGCCCATGGCGGACACCCGGTGCTGCGCTGGAACATGGACAACGCCTTCGTGCGCACCGATCCTGCAGACAATCTGAAGATCGACAAGCAGAAATCCACGGAAAAGGTGGACGGCGCTGTGGCGCTGGTCATGGCACTGGATCGAGCCATGAAGAATCAGAACAGCGGCGGCTCCGTGTACGACGAGCGGGAAATGATTTTTCTGTGACTGGCAAAACGAGAGCAATGCGGCCTTTGTCCGGTGAAAAGGGTGCGAAACGCTGTGATTCGCGCCATTTTTGCACCGTTATTGTTTCAAATCAGCTGATAATAAGCAGAAAAGTGCGCGAAATCATCATGAAAATCGGCGCTTATTGCCGGAACAGGAGGCCAATATGCCCCATACGCCCAAACGACCATGCCGCTATCCTGGCTGTCCCAACCTCTGCGACAGCGGCGTCTACTGCGAGGGGCATCGCAAAGAATGGAGTCACGACGCTATCCGCGGCGGCGCGGCTGCGCGGGGGTACGATGCGCGCTGGCAAAGGGCGCGAAAAATTTTTCTGTCCCGGTATCCCCTGTGCGCGGAATGCCAGAAAAACGGCATACTGACCCCGGCGACCGTGGTAGATCATATCATTCCCCATCGCGGAGATCGTAATCTTTTCTGGGATGAAAACAATTGGCAGCCCCTTTGCAAGAGCTGCCATGACCGGAAAACGGGAAAAGGACTGTAACAACAGGAGGACTCCATGAAAAATCCATTCGCATCGCTGTTTCGGGCGAGGGACAAGCCCGGAAGGAAAGATAAGCCAACGGACAGCGTCAGCTCCGCCGCCACCTTCTACTTTGGCTTCAGCGCGTCCGGCAAATCCGTTACGGCGACCACCGCCATTCAGATGAGCACGGTCTATGCCTGTGTGCGCGTCATTGCGGAAACTATCGCCAGCCTGCCCCTGCATGTGTATCAGAATCAGGGCGAGGGCAGCGTCAAGGCGCCGGAGCACCCGCTGTACCGCATCCTGCACGACGAGCCCAACACCGAGATGACCAGCTTCATCCTGCGGGAGGTCATGCTCACTCACCTGCTGGTTTACGGCAACACCTACTGCCAGATTCTGCGCAACGGGCGCGGCCATATTCTGGGGCTGTATCCGCTGCTGCCGGATCAGATGCAGGTGGACAGGGACGACAGCGGCAGGCTCGTCTACGACTACACCACCCGTGAGAGCAGGGTGGTGCGCCTGCGCCCGGAGGACGTGCTGCATATCCCCGGGCTGGGCTTCGACGGCGTCATGGGCTACAGCCCCATCGCGCTGGAGAAAAACGCCATCGGCCTGGGCCTTGCCGCTGAGGAATACGGCAGCAAGTTCTTTTCCAACGGCGCACGGCCCAGCGGCATCCTGACTCATCCCAATACGGTGAAGGATCCGAAGAAGCTGCGAGAAAGCTGGAACGCGGCCTACGGCGGCTCCGTCAACTCCGGCAAGGTGGCTGTGCTGGAAGAGAACATGAGCTATACGCCCATCTCTATCCCCAACTCGGAGGCGCAGTTTCTGGAAACACGCAAGTTTCAGGTATCGGAGATCTGCCGCATTTATCGCGTACCGCCCCACATGGTGGGCGATCTGGAGCATGCTACCTTCAGCAATATAGAGCATCAGTCCATTTCATTCGCCGTGCATACCATCCGTCCCTGGGTGGTGCGCATCGAGCAGGCCATGAACCGCGCCCTCTTCGCCGAAAAGGAGAAGGGCGTTTTTTATGTCCGGTTCAACATGGACGGACTCATGCGGGGCGCGTATAAGGAACGAATGGAGGGCTACGCCATCGGCCGGCAGAACGGCTGGCTGTCGATGAACGACATCCGAGGTCTGGAGAACATGAACCCCGTGCCCGAAGAGGATGGCGGAAACGCGCTCCTCGTCAACGGGAACATGGTTTCCGTCCGCCGGGCCATGCTGGGCGGGTCGGAAAGTACGACGCAGGAAGAAACTTTGGAGGATTCAACTTGAGCAGAAAACTTACGCTGGGCAGTCTCTTTGACGGCGTCGGGGGCTTTCCCCTGGCAGGGAAAATGGCGGGCATCACGCCCGTCTGGGCGTCGGAGATCGAGCCGTTTCCCATCCGGGTGACGGAAAAACGGCTGCCCGAAATGAAGCATTACGGCGATATCGCCTCTTTGAGGGGAGGTGATCTTGGGGCTGTGGACGTGATTACGTTCGGTAGCCCCTGTTAGCCAGGACCTCAGCATCGCCGGCAAGCGCGCGGGGCTGGACGGTAGCCGTTCCAGCCTCTTCTATGAAGCCGTACGCATTATCACTGAAATGAGGGAAAGCACCGATGGGAAATATCCAAGATGGGCTGTTTTCGAAAACGTGCCAGCAGTCCTGTCCTCTCAGAATGGGCAGGATTTCCGCCGCGTCCTCGAAAGCCTCGTCCGCATCAAAGACCCCGCGGCAGATGTTCCTCTGCCGGAAAGCGGACGCTGGCTGCACGCGGGCGAGATCCTGGGCGACGGTTATTCTCTCGCCTGGCGCGTCCTCGACGCCGCGCAGGGTTGGGGCGTCGCACAAAGACGGAAACGTATATTTGCTGTCCTCGATCTTGATGGACAATGTGCCGGAAAGGTTCTCTTTGAGTCCGAAGGCCTGTCAGGGTATACTCCGCCGGGCGGAGAAGCGCGGCAAGGAGCTGCCCGAAGTGCTGAAGGTGGCGCTGGAGCGGCAGGCGTCTGTCTGAACGACCAGGGCGGCAGCCGCATGGATGTAACGCATGAAATGACCGCAACGCTCCGGGCAGAAGCGCATCATCCGCCCTGCATCATGGGCGCATCCGGCTTCTGCACGGAGCACAGCGCAAACAGCCGGGGCGTCGGCTACTGCGAAGAGGAAAGTCCGACGCTTCGTGCCGGTGTTACGCCCGGCGTGGCGATCCAGTTCAATCCCACCGACAGCCGGATCAGAATCAGCGAGGACGGCGTCTGCCAAACGCTCTGCTCACGAATGGGCACAGGCGGGAATCAGGTGCCGCTGGCACTGGTCGCTCCATTTTGTAAGGGAACCCGTCCTCATTCGGCGGACGAAGCGCAGAAGTGGAAAGATGCGGATATCGCCAACACGCTCAATACCTTTGACTGTGGTGAGCAACGGTGCAATGAGCTGGTAGTCAAGGTATACGGCATCAGTTCCGACCAGAGCCGCGCCATGCTTTCGGACAATCCTCACGCGGGAATCTACGAAGCGCAGACCAGCCGAACGCTGGATACGTCGGGCAGCAGTCCCCAATGCCACCAGGGCGGCATGCTCGTTGTTGCGCCTGCCGAAAACCCCTGCTACTGCCTTCAGGGCTCCATGATTGGGAGGAAAGAAGAGAACGGCCCGCAGGGCGACGGAATCAACCGCGAGGTGGCGTTCACGCTGGATACGTCAGACCGCCACGCCGTCTATGCCATGACCACCGGCAGCTTTACGCAGGTGGATCAGGAGAAATCCCCGCCGCTCATGGCGCGGGATTACAAGGATCCGCCTTTGGTGGGCAGGGACGAACAGTCCTCCGAGCCGGAAGGCGCGGCATACGCCATGGATCGCGCCTGTTTCTCCGCCGGTCAGAACGCGCAGTACAGCATGAACATCGGAAGGGAAAAAGTACCTACCCTCACGGCGCAGGGCCCCGGCGCGGTGACTGCGCCCGAAACGGGTTACATCGTGCGGCGGCTCACGCCCCGCGAATGCTGCCGTCTGCAGGGGTATCCCGACGGCTGGACGGAACAGCTGGGTACAGAGACGCCAACAGACGAGGAAATCCGTTACTGGGCAGGGGTGTTCGGGGAATGGTATCGTGCCTCAGGCAAGACGGCAAAGGCGCCCGGCCGGAACCGAATCGTCAAATGGCTCAGGGATCCCCGCACGGACAGCGCGGAATACAAGGCCTACGGCAATTCGGTCTGCGTATATTGCGTCTTTTTTGTGCTGGCCGGCATCGTCTGGGCGGAAGAAACGGAGGAGGATGCGAATTGAGAGAACTCAGCTTAAACGGCTATATCGACGACGAAATGTGGTTCGGGGACGAGATCACCCCGGAGTCCCTTCACGAAGCGCTGTACGGAGCAGAAAACCAGCTTGCGGACGACGTGCATATCCGGCTGAATTCCTACGGTGGCAGCTGCAACGCCGCCGTGCGTATGTTCGACGACGTGCGCGCCTACCCCGGCAGCGTTCGGATCACTGTTTCCGGCACGGCGGTTTCCGCGGCGACGGTACTGGCCATGGCGGCGGACAGGCTGGAGATGACGCCGGGCAGTCTCTGGATGATCCACGACCCCAGCGTCGTAGCCTGGGGCAACGAGCGGGAGCTCATGGACTCCATCCGGCTGCTGCAGGCGTGCAAGGAGAGCATCCTGAACGTGTATCAGCGCCGGTGCAGACAGAGCCGTCAGGAGGTGGCTGCCATGATGAGCGCCACGTCGTGGATGGACGCGCAGTCCGCGCTGCAGTATGGGTTCATCGACGCTGTCGCTGAAGACGGCAAGCCCGGCGCGCCGGAGAACGCCGGAGAGCGCAGGGCGAATCTGGATTTCGCCAAGGCGAAGGTGCAGGCATGGCAGGATCGCCATAAGCCCAGGCTGACTCGCGCTGAGAAGCAAGAGATTGCGGACGAGGTTCAGCCTTCGGCGGCGTTGCCTGACGACGAACAGACGACCGTACGCGGCAACGCTAACGATATGGCGCAAGAACCTGCCAATCTTACCCCGCCGGAACCCTCCGGCATTCCCGTGACCCAGCTGCAGAAGCGGCTGGGTCTGCTCATGCCCGCCAGCCGGCGATATGGGCATCCCGATTCCAATGAACAATCCAATGATCAGAAGGAGGAAAAACACCATGAGCAAAATTCTTGATCTGCGCCAGAAGCGCAGCGACGTATGGGACAAGGCGAAGGCGTTTCTGGACGAGCGCAGCGGCGAGAACGGCCTGATGTCCGGCGAGGATACCGCGACGTATGAACGCATGGAGCAGGAGGTTGTGGATCTGGGTCACGCCATCGAGCGCGAGGAGCGGGCTGCGGAGATCGAGCGCGAGCTGAACGCGCCCGTGCGTCCCGCCCTGACCTCCCGTCCCCTGCGCGCGCCGGAGACCCGACGCGGCGTCGCGTCCGACGCCTACCGGGACGCTTTCTGGAAGCTGATGCGCGCCACCGACCGTCTGAACTACGACGTGCGGGACGCGTTGCAGGTGGGCGAGCTGTCCGAGGGCGGCTATACCGTCCCCGACGAGTTCGAGCGCCAGCTGATCCAGGGGCTGGAGGACGAAAACATCATGCGCGGGCTGGTGCATAAGATCACCACCTCCTCCGGCGATCGCAAGATCCCGCTGGTGACCAGCAAGGGCGCCGCCGCCTGGGTGGAGGAGGAAGCGGAGATCCCCGAATCCGACGACGCCTTCGGTCAGGTCACGCTGGGCGCCCACAAGGTGGCCAGCATGATCCGCATCTCTGAAGAACTGCTCCACGACAGCGCCTTCGACCTGGCCGGATATATTACCAACGAGTTCGCACGGCGTGTGGGTGCTGCCGAGGAAGAGGCCATTCTTACGGGCAACGGCACGCACAAGCCCACCGGCCTCCTGCACGATACCCTGGGCGCGGAGCTGGGCGTGACCGCCGCGTCTTCCGTGGCCATTACGGCAGACGAGCTGATTGACCTGCAGCATTCGCTCAAGAGCGGATACCGCCGCAAGGGACTGTGGATCATGAATGACGCTACGCTGAAGCTGCTGCGCAAGCTCAAGGACGGTCAGGGCAATTTCATCTGGCAGTTGGGTCTGCTGGCGGGGCAGCCGGACACGCTGCTCAACCAGAAGGTGCTGGTATCCAACTATATGCCCCTGCCCACGGCGGGCAACAAGGCCATCCTGTACGGCGATTTTAGCTATTACTGGCTGGCGGATCGGGAGGGGCGCTCCATCCAGCGGCTGAACGAGCTGTTCGCCCAGAAGGATCAGGTGGGCTTTAAGGTCACCCAGCGTGTGGACGGCAGGCTGATTCTCCGTGAAGCGGTGAAGTGCCTGCAGATGAAGGCGTAAGCAGAACCATGCGGAGCCGCTCCGCCCTGGGGCGGCTCCTGCAGCAACAGTAACAGTAGGAGGAAATTACAATGCGCAAAGCAGACCCCGTTGCGGACGTCACCCGGAACACCCACAACTATTTTGCCCAAGGCGGCAACGAGCTGGTCATCGGCGGAAAGCTCACCTTCCTGCCCGGCGCGACCATCGAGGGCGGAGACGATCTGTTTACGCCTTCACTGCCCTTTGATCAGATCGCATATGTACCTGATAGCGAGGCGACCACCATTGTAGCGCTGAAGGATGACTATAATGCCCTGCTGGCGGCGCTGCGCAGCTGCGGTTTGATGGTCAGCAGCAAGTGAGGCGGCGTCAATGATCGTTACCGTGGATGAGGTCAAAACTCATCTCCGCATTCAATGCGATGAAGAGGACGACTACCTGACCAGCCTGATCACACAGGCGCAGGCCGCGGCGGAGGATTACTGCCGCGTCTCCTTTGAAGAAGAAGTCCCAGAGCCCGTGCGGCTGGCGGTGCTGCTCATGGCGGGCTTCTGCTACGAGAACCGGGACATTCCCGATATGACCGCCTACAAGGCCATGCGGATGGCGTTTGACAGCCTGCTGTATCCATACCGCGATATGGAGAAGATGTTCTGAGAAAGAACGAAATACAGCATATTGTGGATAAACGCGTGGAATGTGTGTATATGTTGTTCTAATTGAAGGAAGTGACGGCTCATGCGCGGTTATAAGAACTTCGAAGGCACGCCCCACCCCGGGGATCTGTGTCATCTGGTGGAGATCGGCTATACCGAAAACGCCATCAACGCAAACGGCTATCCCGAGCCGAAAGACGTGGTGCTCTGCCGCGTATGGGCCAGTGCCGTCGACGCGGGCAACCAGCATTATCGGGCTGCAGATGTGATGAATACCGAGCAGGTCATCAACTTCACCATTCGTTATCGCAGGGACGTGAAGCCCGGCATGTGGGTGAAATTTCAGGAAGAGAAGTGGATCATCTCCACGCTGGGCGAGTATTCGTTCAAGAAAACGTATCTTGGCCTGAAAGCGTCCATTGCGAAGGGAGTGAGCGGATGAGACAGGTACAGGAAGCGCTCAAAAGCATCGGCATCCCCGTTATCGCCGGCATCTGGCGTGCCACGTCCGAAAACCAGAATCCGCCGCTGCAATATGTGGTTTATTCCAGCACCACCACGGAGACGGCCTTTCAAGACGACTGTCCTGTGGGGTATCGAACGTATGTCTATCTGAACCTCTGGAGCGATATCGACCCCACCGAAATGGCGAATCGCATCCGTCAGGCCATGTACGACGCGGATTTCTGGATGCTGGAGGAAAGTGACAAGGGATATAATCAACCCGCCTACGACCCGGCCACCCGCACCTACACCGTGCAGTGGACGTGGGTCTACTGGCAGGACGCCATGGGCTGACAGAGAAAGATTCACCCTGGCGGCGTTGACCGACTATCCCCTGAAATGATATAGCGACTGTGCATTACACAATCCATGGTCTGGAAAGGAATCGCGATATGAATAATGGAGAACTGATCGCAAAGGTGCGCTCGTCCATGTACAGGCAGTGCAGGGAGCGCGGATTTGCCGCGCCTGTCGATGTGCTCATGGAAATCGGCGTGCTGCCGAAAAAGCGTTATGAGGATTGGCGGTATGGGCGCGTGGATTATCTGGAACGCGTATGTACGGTCAATCTGAAGAAGCTGTCTGCTGTAATGCGCGAAATGCGTGCATATGCCAAGGCGCAGAATCTGAAGCCCTCATACTGCTGTTACAAGCGCTGGGGCGTGAAAAAGAAAGACGGTCAGGGGCGAAAAACTGTAATTCTGCTGCGTTTCAGCAAGAGCGGCGCAGCGGAGATCGAGCGCGGCTATGCCACGCATTACGTGGCCGAGCATCGCGTCGCCGAGTTCAAAGCCGAAAGACAGCAGACTGACGCTGAAACGCTGCCCTCGGAAGAAAGAGTCTGAATCGGCAGGCTCTCGTTCCTAAAACCCCGGTTTTTTCTCTTTGCCGTGCAGGCGCACTGATGCGCGTCGCACGGTTTCTTTTTGCACGAATGGAGGAGGGATCCCCATGCCAATGGAACTGCAGGGCTTTGACAACCTGCGCGACGATCTGACCAATATGGCGTCCAATCTGGAGTTCGGGCAGGGCGTGAACCGTGCACTGCAGGAGGGCGCAAAACCCATCGAGGAGCAGATGCTGCACAACGCTTCTTCTGATCCCAAGATTATCACCGGCGCGCTGCACGGTTCCATTCGGACGCATAACGTGCGCAAGTCCCGCAGCGGCGGCAAGTACATCACCATCGGCGTGAAGCATTCCGAAAAGGGCGCATACTATGCCAACCCGGTCGAAAAAGGACACGGCGGCCCTGCGCCCGCTCCCGCACATCCCTTTGTGCGCCCGGCCTTCGATGTGCGCAAGGACGAGGCGTACCAGATCATGAAGAATATTCTCAAGGATGAACTGACGAAATAAAAATGAGGAGGACAACCCCATGCCCAATCCCGCTGCTTCGCCTGCCGTAAGCTCTACGGTGGGCCTGAAAAATATGGTCATCGCGCCGCTGACGGTAGATACCGAGGAGACGCTGACCTACGGCGCGCTTCAGCTGGTCGCCGGCGCTATCGAGGCGTCTATCACGCCCCAGAACAGTGATCCGGAGGTTCAATATGCGGATGACGCGGAATTTGACGTCCTGTATCCCGACCCTGAGCTGTCGTTCAAGACAAAAATGGCCGATCTTCCGCTGATCATCCAAGAGATGATTTTCGCCAATAAAATCGACGACAACGGCGTGCTGATCCGTTCGTCCACCGACAAGCCTCCCTATTTCGCTGTCGGTTTCAAGAGCGAAAAGGCCAACCATAAATACCGCTTTGTGTGGCTTTACAAGGTGCGCGCCAAGCCCGTGACCGAGAGCTATGCCACGAAGGAAGGCAAAAGCATCACCCGCCAGACCGGCGAGGTGGAATGGACGGCTATTCGCCGCACCCATGATAATCAGTATCAGGCGGTGGCCGATGAAGGAGAAAATGGCTTCACGGCTGAAAAGGGCGCGACGTTCCTGGAAAGCGTGTACGAGCCGGTATTCACGTCCAGCCCGTGACCGCTTTACTCCGTTGTTCTCCGCGCAGTGTGTGTTGCGCGGAGAATCTTTTCGATGACATAGGAGGCAATCGCTATGATCACCTGCACCCTCAAGGATAAGAAATATGCCGTGGATTTCGTCTCCGGCCGCGCCCTGCGCGAGATGGAACCGGCGGCGAAGATGTACGCCCGCATTGTGGCGCTGTCCAACGCCGCCGTCAAGGGCGAAGAGATCCCGCAATCGGAACAGGTCAGTATTCCGGACGCGATGGACGTGATGATCCGCTGGTTCTGCCTGCTCTTTGGCAATCAGTTCACCTCGGACGACGTGCTGGATGGCTATCCCGTGGATCGCCTGATGCACGACATCGCCCTGGCGCTCATGGCCGTGCAGACCCAGACCACCGAAATCCTTAACGAGTTCCCTACGAAGGCGGCGAAGGAACCGGCGACGACGCAGACGGAAGCGGAGTCGGAAGAGATTCCGCTGTTCTGACGCTGCCTGAATTTATCTATTCCACCTACAACTCCCTGCTGGAATCCGGCTGGCGCATGGACGAGATCGACCGCATGGACATGCCGGGCTTTCTGAAGATTCGGGCATGGAACGCGAAACGGGAGCAGGAAAAGAAAGCGCCTCGCCAACGCTACATTGACGAGGTGTGGACGGAACTGAAGCCATAGCGGGCACTCTATTTCTCCAGATAATCCCTGCAAAATGCCGCGAGACCGGGAATATCCTCAACTGCCGCTTCCCAGACGAGTTCGAAGTCGACAACGCCGTAGTGATGCGCGTAATTATCGCGCGTCTTGGCGATCAGGCTCCACGGAATCTGCCTGTGTGCAGCGGTAAACTCCGGCGTAAGCTGTTTTGTCAGCTCGCCCAGCTGCAAAATGCACATGGCGACCGCGTTCTGGTAAATGTGAGATGAGAGAAACTTCTCTTTGTCATTCTGAATGGCGTCCAGCGTTTCCTCGATCTGACCGCAGTATTTCAGCATGTGCTCAATACAATTCCGATTTCGCGTGTTTTGATCAGTTCTGGGCATAGATCAGCACCTCTTCCGGTCGGATATCGTTCAAAAACTGCGGCGTGAGCATCTGCGTGGTCAGCAGATCCAGATCCTTCTGAAAGCCGTCCTCCAGAGCAATCTGCATGCCGGATAGCTGGAACAGTGAACGGAGCTGCCCTTTGTCAATGCGGAAATCGAGATCGCTCTTCGGCGTGGCTTCGCCGCGGGCGTAGGAACCAAACAGATACATCGCGGCAACGCCATATTGTTTGGCAATGGGCGCGGCAATGGCCCTGATTTCATCCAGCGTGTAAACTTTATCGCTCATAGCGGCGACTCCTTTCTCGACAGATTGTTTCCACCTTTATTATACGCGAAAACCGTCGCTTAATCAAGTAAATTCAATGCAGACAGGCAGGTGACCCGTCATGAGCGAGACGCTCCGCGATCTTGTGGTATCGCTGTCGCTGAACAGCGATAATTTCACGCGCAACATTAAATCCATCAATAAGCAGATCCAGGAAGCGGAGTCGGCGTTTCATCTGGCTTCCGCCGGCGTGGAGAACTTCGAGACAACCACGGCGGGACTGTCTGCCAGGCTGTCCACGCTCCAGCACACCTTCCGGCTTCAGCAGGACGCGGTTGGACAGTACGAGCGGGCGCTCCAACAGGCAAGCGACAAACTGCAGGAATGCTATGCCCGGCAGAATGACTACGCCCAGCGGCTGGTGGATGCGAAGGACAAACAGCAGCAGCTGAAAACAGAAGTGGCCAGCGCCGCACAGGCGTACAAGCACTACAAAAACACGCTGGGCGAGACGGACTCCGCGACCATCGCGGCGAAGGCGAATCTGGACGCTTACAAGGGCGAGTACCGCGCCGCCGTGCAGGAAGTCAAAAAGCTGGAAGGTCAGAACGTCGCGCTGAAAAAGAGTACCCAAAATGCAGCGGACGCATTCTCTTCGGCGCAGAGCAAGCTCAACGGTGCGAATGGCGCGGTGAAGGAAACCGCAGCCGAGATCGACAGATGCAATCGTCAGCTCGCTCTTTCCCAGACAAGCTGGAAATCCGCAGGCGAAGCGATGCAGGCCAGCCAGCGCAGCATTGCTTCCATCGGCAAACAGCTGAAGACCGCCGAGAGCAGCTATCGTCTGGCGGCGGCAGGCGTGAAGGATTTCGATAAATCCGCTGCAGGGCTGACCGCAAAGCTGGCGCTGCTTCAGGAAAAGCTGAGCCTTCAGCAGAAATCCGTCGCAGAATACGAAAAAGCGCTGGCCGCTGCAAAGGAGCAGCTGCAGGCGGCGCAGCAGGTCAATGATCCGGACAAAATCCGTCAGGCCACCGATGCGGTGCAGGATGCAGAGACCGCACTGAATAACGCCCGCGCCGCAGTAAAGCAGACGAAGGCGGACATCGCAAATTGCAATAAAGAGCTGAAAACCGCACAATCCGAATGGACGAAGGCCGGAAAGAGCATGGAATCCTTCGGCAAGGCCTGTGATGCCGCCGGAAAGAATCTGATCAAGGCGGGCAAGCTACTCTCCACCACCCTGACCACGCCCATTGTTGCGCTGGGCACGGCGGCGGTCAAGGCGTCTATCGATTTTGAATCGTCCTTTACATCTGTCAGAAAGACCGTGGATGCGACGGAGACTGAGTTCGACCAGCTGGCGGATACGTCGAAGAAAATGTCCACGGAAGTTGCCGCCGGTACGGATGAAATCAACGAAGTCATGGCGGCGGGCGGTCAGCTGGGCGTGGCCACGGAGCATCTGTCGGACTTTACCCGCGTCATGATCGACCTGGGCAACTCCTGCGAGGATCTGAATGCAAATGACGCCGCCACCACCATCGCCCAGTTTGCCAACATCATGGGCACGAGCCAGAGCCAGTTCAGCAACATCGGCTCTACGCTGGTGGATCTGGGCAATAACTTTGCCACCACCGAAAAGCCCATCATGGAAATGGCGCACCGCATGGCCGGCGCGGGCAAGCAGGTGGGGCTGACGGAAGCGCAGGTGCTGGGGTTCGCCGCTGCACTGTCCTCCGTGGGTATCGAGGCGCAGATGGGCGGTTCCGCCTTCTCCAAGGCGCTCATCAAAATGGAGGTCGCTTCCGCGACTGGCGGCGACGCGCTGGAGGATTTTGGCAAGGTGGCCGGAATGACCGGACAGCAGTTCAAAACCCTCTGGGACAGCGATCCCGCCGCGGCGTTTGAAGCCTTTATCGTGGGACTGTCCAAACTGGACGAGGAAGGCGAAAGCGCCATCGCAGTGCTGGATGAGATCGGCATTAAAGAGGTACGCCTGCGCGACACCATGCTCCGCGCCGTGAACGCCACCGACCTCTTCTCCCGGGCGCAGAGCATGGCTACCTCCGCATGGAAGAAGAATACCGCATTGTCCGAAGAAGCCAACAAGCGCTACGCCACCACGGAAAGCAAGCTGAAGAATCTCAAGAATACGGCGCTGTTGTTCGGCCAGCAGATCGGCGACGACCTGAATCCCACCATCCGCAGCCTGATCGACGGCGCGGAAGAGCTTTTGCAGAAGTTCCTTTCCATGGACGAATCCCAGCGGAAGCAGATCATTCAGTTCGCAGCCTATGTCGCCGCTGCCGGGCCGGTGCTGCTGGCGCTGGGCAAGATCACGAAGGGCGTGGGCTCCGTATCTACTGCTTTCGGCAAGTTCGCCACGTCAGTTGGCAAGGCAGGCGGCGGTTGGAAGGGATTTCTGACGGTTCTGGGAAAGTCCCCTGCCGTATGGTTCACCGTCGCCGCCGCAGTGGTCGCAGGAACCATTGCGCTGGCGGATTATGTGTCCGGTGCCAAGAAAGCGCGCGAGGCAATCAAGGGAATGCAGGAAACCGCCGATGAATGGAAAAACACGGCAGCAGAGACCTTCTATGGCAGGAGCGCGGGGCTTTCCTTCTTCGGCATGTCAAAAAGCGACTTTTTCAGAGATCAGCAGTCCGCGCAGAAGTGGCTGGATGGTCTGCTAACAGTGTGGTCGGACGGAGAAAAAGAGAGCAACGAGATCGTTTCTCACTGGACGGACTCCTTCAAAACACTGACGGACAGCACGCGCACCGAGCTTCAGTCTCTCAAGGAAACCGCCAACAAGAGCGGCTATACCGGCGTCTCACAGGGAATTGCGGCGGATATCAAGACGCTGGCTCAGATGGACGCGGAGATTACGCGCCTGCTGAAAAAGCGGCAGAATGGATTTTTCTCTGAAAAAGACCAGATTCGTCTGCAGGAACTGATTGACACTCGCGAAGCCATTGAAGTCAAGTATCATCTGACCCCGGAGGAAACGGGCGGGTTCTCCACCATTGCCCAGAAGGTGGAAGCGGAAGTCGCCCGTGCGCAGGCGCGCGGAAAAACGGACGCGGACGTGACTGTGTATGAAAACGCCGTGAAAGCTGCCGCTGAGGGCATGGCTGCCATCAACCAGCAGATTGATGAGCGCTATGATAAAGAATATGCGCTCATTCAGTTGATCGAGGATTCTACGGAAAAACAGGCTGCGCTAGATGCTCTCAACGCCCGCTACAACGAGGAACGCCGTGCCGCCGCACAGGAATACGCCGAGACGCTGGCTTCCATCGTCATGCCCGTATGGAACCAGCCGGAAATCCAGGAAGCAAGCCAACAGGTCGATGAATTGTTTACCAGGCTGCGGGAATACAGCCTGGCCGGGGAAAGCGAAAAGCCCGCGCTGCTGGCGGATTTGCAGGCGCTGTCGGCCAGTATGGACGAGGGTTCTCTGACGGAGTATTTGTCGCTGATGACGCAGATCCAGTCTCTTTTGGACAGCGGCATGAGCGAAGCCGAGGTGCAGGCATTGTTCCCGGACATTGACTTTTCGGCGCAGTTGGATCAGTTTGCAGGCATTGTCAATTACCTCGATCTCATCAAGGCCGATCTGCCCGGACTATACAACATGTTCGGCGAAGCGCTGCCCGAAGAGGTTCTCAAGATCGCCACCGACCTCGACATGACCGGCGCACAGGCGCGATGGGATGAGTTTGCCGCCAACCCCGGCGCAATCACCACAGAAGCCATTATTACTGGGCTGTCCACCGGTGATCAGCAGGTCAATGTGGACGCTTTCATCTCCAGATACACGGAAGTGCCCGAAGGGGCCAACACGGCCGCGCTCACGCCCACGGGGTTAATCGCCTACGTCGAAAAGTACGCTGAAGTCACAGGCGGTGCAGATGTATCGGGACTGACCCCGGAGATCGCGGAATGTCTGGTGGCAGGCTATAAGGAACTTGCTTCCGGCGCGGACGTTTCTCTGCTGAAGCCGGACGAAATCGTCGCCTACGTTTCGAGCTATGCCCAGCAGCAGGGTGTAGACATTTCCGCGCTTTCTCCCGAAGGATTGACTGCCTTTGTCATGGCCTATGAGGAAACGACGGGCGGCGCGCTTACTGCGGCGCTGACCCCGGATGATGTGACCGCAATGGTGGCGAAATATCTGCAGGCGGAGAACGTCGATCTTTCTGCACTTACGCCGGATCAGATCGAAGCCATCGTCAGCCGGTACGCTGAGGCAACGGGCTGCGATAAATCCCAACTGCTTCCGTCCTTTACAGCCTACATCACGGAATACAGGGAAGCAGAAGGCGTCAGCGTACCCAAGCCGAAAACACAGGTCATTATCACGGGCTATGATTATCTGGCCTATCGTCAGCTCCAGAATAACCCCGATCTGACGCTTGAACTGCCTGTGCGTCTGGGCGAGCTGCCTGCCGGTGAACTGGACAAACTGATGTCGGACGGCAAGGTGAAATTCTGGAAAGACGGCGTGGAAGTCCCCATCGAAGCTGTACCAGACGGAACCATTGACGCAAGCACCGTGGCCAGTTTGGATCAGGACGGCACGCTGCACATCCTGATTACCCCTGAAATCACCGGCACAAAGGAAGCCATTGACGCCCTCTCACCAGCAGTGGATGAAGTCTACAAGCTGGGCGGCACATGGCAGGAAGCCTGGGCAGGCATTCGCCCGACTACCACCATGGACATGGTGGACAGCGCGCTGGGACGCATCCAATCCTATCAGGAGACGCTGGACTACAGCTGGTGGGATAAGTTCTGGGCTTCCGTGTTCGGAGCGTCCACCGATCTGGGTGTGCTGGATCAGAGTATGAAGCTGGATTTTAACCCGAATACCGTGGCCGAAATGTCAGCCTACGTTGCCGAGTTGGTCAGCGCAATCCGGCAGGGTGAAAGTGTTCCGGAGGAGGATCTGCGCAACCTGCAGGCTATCGTAGAATTCCTGAATGGGCTGGACGTAACCGGCACCGGCGCACACATCCGCGAGGGCATAGCCCAGGGCATGACGGAAGCGGGCTTTGACAGCGATGCGGAAACGGTGGCTTCCAATCTGGAGGCTGCGCTGAATACGGCGCTGCAGATTGAGTCCCCCTCCAAACGAGTAAAGCCTACTGGCGAATATGTCGCAGCTGGCATTGGCGAAGGCATGAGCGGCTATGACTTCTTCTCCGATGCACAGAGCGTCTCTTCCGCCATAGAGTCCGCATTGCAGGCCGCTTTGACGGGCGAAAGCCTGAAGGGCGCCGGAAATACCACAATGCAGGGGCTGGGCAATGGGATGACTGCTTATCCCATGTCCGATACAGGCCGTGCTGTTGCAGCGAATGTGCGCTCGGCAATTCAGACCAGCCTGAACGGAAATACCCTCCGTTCTGCAGGGGTAAACGCTATGGCGGGCCTTCGAGCAGGTATTCTCGCCGGGCGCTCCGGCGTGATCTCCGCCATGCGCTCCGCCGTTCGTGAAGCCGTGAACGCTGCAAAGAAGGAACTCAAGATCAAAAGCCCTTCGCAGGTGTTCCGGGATGAAGTGGGCGTCATGACCATGCGCGGCTTCGGTGCGGGCGTGCTGAAGGAAAGCAAGGAACAGGCGAAGGTCATCCGCAACGCCTCCCGCTTCCTGACGGGAGAAGCGCAGACCGGCGCGATTGTCCAAAGCAGCAGCGACAACCGCAGAACCTATAACAACAACGTTTCTTCTACCATTCAGGTACAGCAGATGGTGGTGCGGGACGAGCAGGACGTCCGCTCACTGGCGGTAGAAATTGCGACACTGACCCGAAGGCAGCAGCGAGGAAAGGGGCTGAGAATGGCGTGAGCCGAAGGAGAGGTGCTTTCCTGTGAAAGACTGGTTTATCTGGAACGGCGTGAAATGCACGGAATATGGCGTCCATGTGCTGGAGCAGCCGCCGATGACAATACCCGCTGAACGTGCGACCTTCACCAATATCCCAGGCCGCTCCGGCAGCCTGACCACGCTGGAAGGGGACGCAGTGTACGACGATCTGCTCCTGACGGCGCAGTGCCTGCTCCCCGACCCGGCGAAAATCCCCGCCGTGGCCGCGTGGCTGAGGGGCGGCGGGAAGGTCACGTTCGCCAACCGTCCGGGCGGGTTTTATCATGCGCGGATCGTGAACCAGATCCCCTTTGAAAAGGTGCTGCGGGGCAATCCCCATCGCAGCTTCTCAGTCAACTTCCGCTGCAAACCCTTCTGGTATCAGGAAAACGTTCCCGCCATTACGGTGGTGGAATCGGGCGCGTTCATCACGAACCCCGGAACCGTAGCCTCCGAGCCTGTGGTGACCGTGTACGGCAGCGGAACCATTACCCTCATGATCGGCATGACCCTTGTGGAGCTGGAAAACATCGACGGCAGCATTACGCTGGACACGCCCCTGCAGGAGGCATATAAAGGACTGGACAGCCTGAACAGCGCCATGAGCGGAAACTTTCCCCTGCTGCAGGCCGGAACCAACGCCGTCAGCTGGACCGGGAATGTCAGCCGGGTGGAGATCCGGCCCAACTGGCGCTTTCTGGTATGATCGTCTGTCCCGCAGAAGCATGATTACGTCAGCAACGGAATGTTACGTTCTCTCAAGGCGCAGCGTACACATTCCGGTGCTCTGGGCTGCACCTCTTTTGATCGCTTTTTCGCGCCCCAACGCTCACTTTCCCGCGCTCTTTTTTTTCACGTCATGGGATGTTTTTGTACAGGCAGCGCATCCGGAACGACTTTACTTGAGGAAAAAGCCGGGACACGTTATAATATAAGGGAATCCTGCATGAACGAGGTAAACGCCCATGATCACGCTGCGCTGTGTGGTGGAAAGGATCACCTATCAGAACCCGGAGAACGGCTATACCGTGCTTCGCGCCGCCGTCAGGAACTACAAGGAGCTGGTGACGGTGGTGGGCAACCTGCTGGACGTAAACGTGGGTTCTGTTCTGCTGCTTCAGGGGGACTGGAAGGTGGATCCCAAGTACGGGAATCAGTTCTGTGCGGAGAAATGGGAGGAAACCATGCCGGCCACCGTCTACGGCATTGAGAAATACCTGGGCAGCGGATTGATCAGGGGTGTGGGACCCAAATTCGCCGGACGGATCGTCCGGACATTCGGCACGGATACCCTGACGGTGATCGAGGAGGAAACGGACCGGCTGCTGCTGGTTCCCGGCATTGGAGAGAAGCGGGTGCAGATGATCCGGGACAGCTGGGAAAAGCAGAAGGAGATCAAGAACATCATGCTCTTTCTCCAGAGCCATAACGTCAGCACGTCCTTCGCGGCGAAGATCTATAAGGTTTACGGCAACAAAAGCATTCAAGTGGTCAGGGAGAATCCCTACCGCCTTGCGGACGATATCTGGGGCGTGGGCTTTAAAACGGCGGACGGACTGGCGGAAAAGCTGGGCTTTGCCAAAGACGACCCTCTCCGCTGCCGCAGCGGGATTCTTTACACCCTGAACGCGCTGGCGGACGAGGGGCATGTGTACGCCGAGCAGGAGCAGCTGCTCCGAAAGGCCGAGGAACTGCTGGAGGCGAAAAGAGAATCCATCTCCGCCGCCCTGGAAGCGATGCTGGGCACAGAGGATCTGAAGCAGGACGGCGAGGCCATTTACCTGCCGCCCTTTTACTACGCCGAGATCGGCGTGGCGGCAAAGCTGAAAAGGCTGGCGGCTGATACGGACGGTCTCCCGTCCGAAGCCCGCGCAGACTTTGAGCGGCTTGCGAAAAAGACCGGGCTTCAATACGATGAGATCCAGAAGGACGCCATTCTGAAGGCCACGGTTTCCAAAGTAATGGTGCTGACGGGCGGTCCGGGCACCGGCAAGACCACTACGACCCTGGGCATGATCGCGGTGCTCCGCTCCCGGGGCAAGCGTATCCTGCTGGCGGCTCCCACAGGCCGCGCCGCAAAGCGGATGACCGAGACCACGGGCATGGAAGCCCGAACCATCCACCGCCTGCTGGAGTTCAAGCCCCCGGAGGGCTATCAGCGCGACGAGGAGAACCGGCTGGAGGGGGACGTGCTCATTGTGGACGAGTGTTCCATGATCGACGTCATCCTGATGAACGCCCTGCTCAAGGCGATCCCGCCCCGGATGCAGCTGATTCTGGTGGGTGATGTGGATCAGCTTCCCTCCGTGGGCGCGGGGAACGTGCTGCGGGATATCATCGATTCCGGCGTGTTCCCGGTGGTACGCCTGACGCGGATCTTCCGGCAGGCGCGGAGCAGCCGCATTATCCTGAACGCTCACCGGATCAACGCCGGGGAGTTCCCCGACCTGAGCAACAGCGCGGGAACGGACTTTTTCTTCGTTCCGGCCGAGGAGCCGGAAACCGCCGCTCAGGAGATTGTCAGGCTGGTGAAGACAAGGCTGCCCAAATACCGGCAGGTGCTTCCCTCGGAAATCCAGGTGCTGACGCCCATGCAGCGGGGCGCGGTGGGAGCGGCCAACCTGAATACGCTGCTGCAGGAGGCGCTGAATCCGTCGGAGACATGCCTGCGTCGCAGCGGATACAGCTTCCGGCTTTACGACAAGGTGATGCAGATCCGGAACAACTATGACAAGGAAGTCTTCAACGGAGACGTTGGAACGATTTCAGCGCTGAATCTGGAAGAGAGAAATCTTCGCGTCCGCTTCGACGACCGGGAAGTGGAATACGACGTAACGGAGCTGGACGAGCTGGTGCAGGCCTACGCCGTCACCATCCACAAATCCCAGGGCAGCGAATACCCCATCGTGGTCATGCCCATGCTGATGACCCACTTTGTCATGCTGCAGCGAAATCTTCTCTATACGGGCGTTACCCGGGCGAAAAAGCTGCTGGTGCTGGTGGGTACGAAAAAAGCGGTCGGATACGCCGTGCGGAACGTGACCGTCACCAGCCGAAACACCAGACTGAAGGAAAGGCTGCAGGCGTAAAGAGCAGGAGCAGCAACGGAATCCTGACGGCAGATCGAATGGAGGATGAATCCAGTGAATGCTTTTGAAGAAAGCATCCAGCCCAATCCGTTTCTGAAGGCGCTGCTGCTGGATGCGGTCGAGAACCAGGTCCGTGACAAAAGTTATGGTCAAGTACCTCTGCACGACGCTGCATGACGGCGTGCCCTTTGACGGAGAATCCTACGCTCAGGATCTGAAACAGCTGACATGAGAATAGTGAAACGGCATGACACGGCGCTGTCCGCAGGGACGGCGCTTTCTTTATGCCCTGTCAGGAGGTGTTATCCCCATGATCTGCGTTTATCCGCCCGACTGCGCCGATTTTTCCAATAACGGCCTGGGCGTGGTCCGGCCTCTTTCCTGCACCGTTACGGAGACCCTTAACGGGGAATGGGAGCTGACGCTGGTTCATCCCATCGACGAGGACAACCGGTGGTCCCGCCTGTCGGAAGGGTATATCCTGCGGGCGCCCGTTCCCGCCGCCATGACCCCGGCGGTCAACTTCTCCGCTTCCTCCACCGGCACGGCATACGGCTGCGACGTGTACGCGGTGGATACGGACAGGGACTTTGCTTCCGTGCGAAAGGGTACCCTGCGGCTGCGAACCGGCCCCGGAACCGGTTACAAGGTTCTTCAGCAGTACCCTCACGGCACATCCGTCAATGTGCTGGATACGTCCAACGCCGGCTGGTACGAGGCCGTCCTGCCGGACGGCAAGCGGGGCTATATGGACAGCCGCTTTCTCCGGCACAGCCGCACGGAAGCCACCTTTACAGAGGCGATTCGCTCCGTGGCGGAAAGCCGCCCTCTGCGGGACCAGCCCTTCCGCATTTACCGTGTCGTGCCGGATCTGAGCAGGGTCACGGTATATGCCCGTCACATTTTCTACGACCTGCTGGACAATATGGTGCGGGAGTATCGCCCCTCTCCCGCCGCTTCCGGAGCCGCCGTGGTAAAAGGACTGTCGGAGCGCTGCCTGTCGCCTCACGGCTTCCGCTTCTATTCCGATCTTTCCGGTACAGCCCAGGATGTTTCGTTTCAGAACATCAATCCTGTGGAAGCTCTGCTGGGAGACGAGGGCGTTACGGGCAAATACCGGGGCGAGCTGGCCCGGGACTGGTACGACGTGTATCTGGTTCAGCGGGTGGGCCGGGATACGGATATACAGATTCGTGAAGGAAAAAATCTGC
>ENA-UOJJ01002257-UOJJ01002257.1-human-gut-metagenome-genome-assembly--contig:-CS66-NODE-2257-length-24826-cov-5.110613_pt1 | contig 24826 bp, 25 predicted proteins | sample MGYA00242343_ERZ723890 | MGnify/ENA metagenome assembly ERZ723890
TAAGATTTACGATGTAGAGGAAGGAAAAGTAGTACATTCAGAAGTAGTAGATACAAATGGAAGCGGACATGGTGCATTGGCGGGAGTTCTTAATGCATTGAATGCAGATGTTCTGATCTGTGGCGGAATCGGAGGCGGCGCACAGACAGCGTTAGCAGCAGCCGGTATTAAGCTTTTCGGAGGAGTTTCCGGAGATGCGGACGAAGCAGTAGAGGCTTTTATCAATGAAACACTGGATTATAATCCAGATGTTAAGTGTTCTCACCATGAGCACAGCCACGGGGAAGGACATACATGTGGCGAGCACGGATGTGGAAGCCATAGCTGTCATTAAGAAGAATAGCAAAAAATAATAATACTAAAGGATGTGTCAAGGCAATGGAGAAGTTACCGAAGCGCATCCTAAAGCCTCTAATAACAGCCTTTACGTGTCATGAAACGCAGTCCGTAAAGGAGTTTGAATAATTGATTTATTAGACAGCATAGATTATTTGATAACAGCAGGCTGCCTATATGCCTGCCTGCTGTTATTTTACTGTGTGCGAGGATAGTAATTAGTTACTAACTTCTATTTGATTCTTTTTCAGATTCCGGGCGTAAGCCAGAATTCGTTTCTGCATGTCATGGTTCTCATGAATTTCCAGCAGGAGAGAATACAACTCTGGAGATTCCGAATGGGAAACGATAATGTAGTCTGCTTCCATTTCATCTGAGGTTCCATAAAGAAAATCAATATTGCAGTGAAAAGTCTGCGCAATAAAACATACGGATTGATAGGAGGGCTCACGCTCTCCTTTTTCATAGCGGCCGTAAGCCATAGCGGAGATGTTCAGCCTGCGGGCAGCCTCCGCCTTATTAATATTTAAAGATGTTCTTACTTCCACTAATCGTTCTGGACAAAAATTCATTCAATTTACCTCTTGAAAACAACCAACGGTTATGATAGTATATAACACAAGAACTAACCAATGGTTATTATACCGTATAAAGATGGATTTGGCAAGAGGGGGCCAATATTTTATGCCAACAATATTAGTTGATTATGAGAATGTAAATGGTTCCAATGGATTAAAGGGGGCAGATGTACTATGCCCGGACGATACTCTGATCATTTTTTACAGCAACTGCTGTGGGAAAATCCGCTACGATTATATGGAAGAAATAAGGAACAGCGGCTGTGAGTTCCGTATCATAAAGTTGAAAGGAACTGGGAAGAACGCCCTTGATTTTTATATTGCGGCAGAGTGTGGCGCGATCAGCGAGCGAGGAGAGACGCAGATCGCGATTATCAGTAATGACAAGGGCTTTCAGGCAGTCATAGATTTCTTTTGTATGGATAAGAAAGCAGCGAGAGTCCAGATTGTTAAAGCTGGAAATATAGAGAATGCCCTCATATTATTCAATGCACCAAAGGACGCTGGCAGAAGAGAACTGCTGCAGAGCAGGAAGTCCATGCTGGATCTCGCGGTAGAGTGTGCAAGAATCGAAGAACGTAATAAAATCAAAAAAGAACTAAAGAACATTCTGGATGGAACCATATACGAAGGGCGAACTATAGAAATAATAGATTTTATCAGTGCAAAAAAAAATCAAGGGAAAAAAGCACTGTACATAGGATCGCTCCATACCTTTGGCCAAAAAGACGGAAGAGCAATTTATCAGTTGATAAAAAATGGCATAAATAAGTCTGACTATATACCTCCGGTTCCAGAGGAAGCATGACGAGTTCATTTGCGGAATAATATTTTGAAAATGTTTGTCTGTAAGCAGGGAAATTCCCATATGCTGTTCTATCTGTATGAGCGTGAGTACTATCAGCATATGCCTGCAGTTGTATTTGCCTGCACACTTGGTACGGTGGAAGATGTGGAGACGTATTTAGTCTGCTTCAGAGGCGGAGAGATCACTGCAGATTGCGGGAATGATTTTTCAGACACACTCTAGGCAGTTGTTTACAAATTTATATTTAAGATAAAGAAAAATCTCCCAAAGTATGGTATATTATAAGTAATTGTAGCTTAAATATCCAGATTTTTCTATTATAAAGGTGCAAAAATGAGCAATAGTAAACATCCAGAAAACAGAAAATGGGGAATTGTCTGTCTGACTGTGGGGATTGTGGCTGTAGCCCTGTTTATTCAGGTTAGCATTTTAAACAACGTAAATAATAAAAATGCCCGGAAGACTTCACAGGTTCTGCTGGATCAGGCAATCAACATTATTGAAAAAAATCAACAGAGTGAGAAAGAACTGATCCAGTCCCTGAAGGAGGATTATATCGTCCGTGCCAAGGCGGTCTCCTATATTATTGATGCCCTCCCGGAGGCAGAGTGCGATGTGGAGGAACTGCAGAAGATTGCGGATCTCATGTCAATTGATGAAATCCACCTTTTCGATAACAGCGGAACTATTTACAGTGGTTCCGTACCGAAATATTATGGATATAGTTTCCGGTCTGGGGAACAGATGGCATATTTTACACCTATGTTAAGCGACAAAAGCCTTACCATGTGCCAGGATGTTACACCCAATACTTCAGAAGGTAAAAAGATGATGTATGCCATCACCTGGAATGAGTCTGGTGACAGAATGATCCAGGTTGGAATCGAGCCTGTCCGGCTTCTGGAGAAAGTGAAGCAGAACGAAGTATCAACGATTGTAAGCAATATGCCTATGTATGAAGGAATCAGTCTTTATGTGGCAGATATAGATACTGGAGAAATTTATGGTGCCACAGACAGAACGAAAATTGGACAAACTCTGGAAGATATCGGCCTTTCCAAGAAACAGCTCAGCAGCGGAAAAGAAACCATAGATACGGTTACCATTGATAACGAGAAATGCAGCTGTATTTTTGAAAGCAGTGGAAGCTATGAAGTAGGAGTTACATTTGCAATCTCATCCAATCGTACCAGCAATTTTATAGCAATGATGATTCTGGCAGTTTATCTGTTCATTGCAGCTGGAATCGTTTTGGTAATGGTATTTCGGGTGCTGAGGGCCAACCAGGAGAAACAGGAGCAGTTTGCAATCCTGTCTTCCATGTCTGAAATTTATTACAGCATGTATCTGGTTAATCTTAAAACTAATGCTGTTGTGGAATATTCCAGACAGAATGAAGGGAAAGAAATCCATACGCTTTCCCAGAAGGCAGATGAGATGATGCATCAGATAACAGATCGTCTTGTTATAGAGGCATACAAGGAGCAGGCAGAGCAATTTACAGATCTTCATACAGCTGCGCAGCGAATGGAAGGAAAGAAGATCATTTCAGGAGAATTTGTAGGACAGAAACTTGGCTGGTTCCGCGCTTCCTTTATTGCCAGTGAGACAGATAAAGACCAGAAACCTGTGAAGCTGATCTTCACCATCCGGAGTATTGATGACGAGAAACGTAAGGAAGAGAAGCTGATCTATACTTCCAATACAGACCAGCTTACAGGCTGTTTTAACAGAAGAGCCTATGAGAAAGATATTGCAGAGATGGATCTGAATACAGAATTTATCTATCTTTCCATGGATGTAAACGGTCTGAAAATCGTAAATGACAGCCTGGGACATGAGGCTGGAGACGAACTGCTTAAGGGTGCTTCCTACTGTATGAAAAAATGCTTTGACGATTATGGTAAGGTATACAGAATTGGAGGCGACGAGTTTATCGTAATCCTGTTTACTAACTACGAAAGCTTTGCCAAAATAAAAGAAGCTTTCGATAATACGGTAGCAAACTGGTCAGGAGAACTGGTAAGCTCCATAACGGTTTCCTGTGGTATTGTGTCTGGCAGCGAACAGCCCTGGGCTTCCTGGGAGGAAATATCAAGAATCGCAGACCGAAGAATGTACGAACAAAAAGCTATATATTACAGAAAAAATGGCATAGACAGATACAGTCATCCTACAGGCTGAAGATGGACAGAAGTTGCAGGATGTAATAACTGCATATATGGGTTACAGTATTTTTAAGGACCGTTCTGTGAATGAATATGTGCGGATGCTTCAGGAAACATTGCGGTTTGTGAACGGTGTCGGTGAATTGTAAAAAATTACCCACTGATTATGATAGAAAGATATATCATAACCAACGGGTAATTTATTTTCACAAGCAACGAGCAAACTCGCGAAACGTGTTATGTTTTACTTTTGCATGTAGCAAGCTCTAGTCCTCGTCCATCCATACTTTGATGGTCTTTAGTAGCTTCTGTTTCTCAGAAATCTCCATTTTATGTATTTGCTCGGAAATCTCGCGGTCCAGGGCAGTTTCACGATATTCGGAATCAATTCTGCCGATCAGGGAATCCAGGGAGATGTTCAGCAGTCTTGCGTAATAGATCAGGATACGCAGGGACATTGCAGTACGGTTATTCTCCACGTTGCTGATGTAACCTGGAGTTACATTCAGAGCCTTGGCAACTTCAGCCTGGGTAAGTTTCATTTTGATTCTCAGTTCTTTCATTCGGGATCCTAAGTTTTCGTAATCAATCTGGTTCATATTCGTTCTCCAATCTTTTTAACAGGTGCCAGAAGGCTGTCCCGTGATTTTACACGCTTTTAAGATGCCGTCCGCAGGTGGAACAACAGCTTCTTTATTCATAATATTAAGTATATAGAAAATATATGAAAAATGTAAGCTGTAAATTGTATGCTATTTATTTTATAGCTATATATCTGGCACAGTGGGGATTGAGTAACCTTGTCTGATTTTTCAAACAGGTTACTGTTCACTCCGTTCACAGTAACGTAAACAGTAACTCTATTGTCAATATTTTGACATTTATTTCGAATCTTCATATAATAGAAAGTAAAAGAGAAAATTAGAGGGGATAGAACCGCCAGGCAGGGCGTATGTCACAATATGGCTGGCGGTTGCAGGAAAATGATCATATGCAGGATACATTTGAAATGTTGGAAGAACTTCTGGAACAGGAGCAGTTTGAGTTACTGTTTCCTACGGAAGAAATAGAACGGGATGGATACAGTAGAGGCGAGTCTGCTTCAGGTAATGAAGAAGAGCAAGCGAAAAAGAAGAATTCAGAGAGAGCTGTGAGAAAACCAAGTTCTAGCGAGATCCGACTGGTGTATTTAATGAACGATGCAGTAGAAAGTTTTCTTATTTTCCGAGAAGCCAGGCTTACCGGCTCTTATATAAGTGATTATGAAGGCTTTTTGAAATCATCCTTAAACCGGGAAGGGGATGAATATATCCTGGTAGTCTGGCAGGGAGAGAACGTAGTTACCCTGTTTTTCCAGGACCTGGATCTGGAAGTGCATCTCTATAATTATGGAGAGATTGGACATTTCTGGGTGCCGGAATACGAATATCTGCGCCAGCTGGAATACCGGATCGCCATTGCACGGGACAAGCTGGAATATCTGGGGCAGGAGTTCTGCACCGAAGAAGAGCAGTCCCTGGTACAGCTGGCAGATTTTCCCCCACTGAATTACTGCTGTTATCCGGCTGTACCCAGGCAGTACATTGTGCCAAAAGAAGATCCCTGGATCCCAAGTGCCCAGGCATTTCAGGTAATGGAGAAGCTGATCAAAGAAGTTCAGGATTCCTCTCTGCTTCGTTTGCTGCAGCTGTATGAGAAATTTCCAAGTCCGTTGGTGGCCAGGGTTTTTGCCAGAGCGTTGCACAAGACCAGACACGCGGCAGTGGTGGCCCTCCTTACTTCGAAAATAAAAAAGGAGGCAGGAAATTATCCCAACCGGTCTTTTGGAGAAAAAGCAGATCATCAGTTGAACAGCCTTCTGTCAAAAGCAAGGAAACAGCAGGAAAAATTAGCCCAGGATGGAATCTACGCAGAAGTATTAAGAGAAGAACCCTTCACCACAGCCAGAGACAGCCTGGATTTCCAGGTGTTCCTCATGGTGTGGAAAAGAGGGTGGCGAAATTGTAAGGTAGAAATCAGAAAATTGACGGAGGCAGAGAAAGATAAGTAAGTTCTGGTAATATTTAAGTTTGTTGATAGAGTTAAGGGAAGCATTTAGGAAAAATATGTAAGTGAATAATGTGGCATATTACAAAAGCTGCCTATAGATTGTGAAGAAATTGTAACTGTTCAGTATCTTCACAGTTATACGCTTCGCGAGGCACAGAAATCATGCCTTGCATGATTTCGCGTTGCAATTCTCAGGCTTTTTTGTGAACTACGTTCACAAAAACCATCTCGCGGAATGCTACCTTCTGAATAGTTACAAGAAATTTACAATTCATAGTCAGCTTTTTCTAAGGATAAATGGTCAGGAAGGATGTTATCGGAGAGGAAAGGAATTATCTGCCTTTCACACTTCGCAGGAAGTAGCAGATCGCCCACGCAATACTCATTCCCGCAGCAATCCCAAATGCGAAGAGAAAGGTATCACGTCCATATTCCAGCGCCTGTATGGTATTTCCCTCCACAATACTGCTCATGCAGTAATAGAGGGTGCTTCCGGGAATCAGTGGGATCACGGATGTGACGAAAAAGGAAGTGGAAGTTTCCTTGCAGACTCTTGCAAGGATTTCCGCATATACATCTACAATAAATCCAGCCAGCAGCGCTGGCAGAAAAACATTTCCCCACAGCCCCTTTCCGAAAAGAAAGACCAGCCAGCTAAAAAATCCGCCGGCAGCAGCCAGAGACAGATATTTGGTTTTCATATGAAAAAGAAGACCGAAAGCCACCGAACCAATGGCTCCGGTAATCAGCTGTATAACAGTTGTTGTCAAAGTCCCAGCCTCCCAAACAGAATAATAGCGCCCATAAATCCAAGGGCCAGCGCCGCAGCAAGGAGCAAAGCGGCGATCAGACGGATGATCCCTGAAAGAGTATCGCCAATAAGCACATCCCGGATAGCGTTTGTGGACATAAGCCCAGGGATCAGAAGCATAATATCGCCGATCATGATCTTGTCCATGTGAAGAAAAGGACAGAGCAAAGCGAATCCACAGATGGCGCAGCCAGTGAGAAAAGAAGCCACAAACTGAAAGGTCACTTCATTCATACATACTGGCCGTAGATATTTCTGCAAGCCCCAGATCAGGATTCCAGCAATCCCGGCGGCAATGGCGTCAGAAATGGTGCCGCCGTAGAAAAGGGCGAAACTGCTGGCTGCAAGCACGCTTCCAAGCAGCTTCCAGAAAGGCTTAGGTTTTTCTGCGTTAATCCTTTCAAATTCTTTTCGCAGCTCCCCCGCAGAAACCGGATGACTGCAGAAGCGGCGGCTCAGGTCATTAAGCTGCTCCAGCTTGGTGAAATCATTTCCGCCGCCTTCGTGAATACGCCGGGTCTGTGTCCGCGCCCCGTCCCCGGGGAATTCCATGGTAATAACAATACTGGACGTAATGACGAAAACATTCATATGGGTAGCTCCACAGGCGTAGCCCATGCGGTTCAAGGTGTCCTCCACCCGGAAAATTTCCGCCCCGCTGTTTAACAGCGCGTCACCCATATCAAGAAAAATGTGCAAATAATCTTTTGCTGTCTGCATAGGAAGTGCTCCTTTAATTGCTGAAAAAGCCCTGGGAAAAAACAAGAAACTTTTTCGTTAACATTATTTCAAGAATGATTTAAGTATAAGGCTTAATCTCAGGTAATACAACTGATAAAATTAGGATTGACCGAGCTTTTTTTAGCACGGGATATTTCTTGTGCAAAGGGGAAGAAGGCGCATGGGAAAATGCAGAACAATTATGGGTTGTGAGAATATTTTATCTATAACAGAATCACATATTCCCTAAACAGTAAGTTTGTGATACCATAAGCTACAGAGTGTATTTGCAACAATAACAGAAATTCAGGAGGAAATTCAAATGGGTTGTACTACAATTTTAGTTGGAAAAAAGGCGTCCTACGATGGCTCTACCATGATCGCCAGAAACGATGATTCCGGTTCCGGACATTATATGCCGAAAAAATTCCTGGTGGTCCATCCAGAGGAGCAGCCGCGAAAATATAAATCTGTGATTTCCCATGTGGAGATCGATCTCCCAGAGAATCCCATGCGTTACACCGCAGTCCCAAACGCGGTAGAGGGCGAGGGCATCTGGGCCGCAAGTGGTGTCAATGAGGCAAATGTGGGAATGACTGCTACCGAAACTATCACCTCCAATCCCCGTGTACTTGGTGCAGATCCGTTGGTGGTATATCAGCCAGCAGCAGACGGAAGAGAGGAAATCGCCGGCGGAATTGGAGAGGAAGATATTGTATCCATTGTTCTTCCCTATATCCACAGTGCCCGTGAAGGAGTAACCCGCCTTGGAAGCATTTTGGAAAAATACGGAACCTACGAGATGAACGGAATCGCATTCCAGGATCAGGACGAGATCTGGTGGCTGGAGACCATCGGCGGACATCACTGGATGGCAAGAAAGGTTCCGGATGATGTGTATGTAGTAATGCCAAATCAGCTTGGAATCGACCAGTTTGACCTGGAAAAAGCACTGAAGGATCAGCCAAGATATCAGTGCACACGCCAGGAATATGCTGATCTGGAATATATGTGCTCTGCAGATCTGAAGGAATTTATCAGCAAAAACCACCTGGATCTTTCCATGGACGGCGTGCTGAATCCAAGGGATGCATTCGGAAGCCATGACGATTCCGACCATGTTTACAATACCCCTCGTGCATGGCATATGCTACGCACCCTGAATCCAAAGTCCAAAATATGGGACGGTGCCAATGCAGAATTTACCCCATATTCTGATGACCTGCCCTGGTGCATGATTCCGGAAAAGAAGGTGACTGTGGAGGATGTGAAATATGTTCTGTCTGCCCATTACCAGGGAACTCCTTATGATCCATACGCTTCCTACGGGGAAAAGAACCAGCGGGGCGCATTCCGTTCCATCGGTGTAAACCGTACCGATTTCCTGTCCGTGATCCAGATGAGACCAGGCATGGAAAAGGACAGCAATATTCTGGAGTGGATCGCTTTTGCATCAAATGCCTTTAATGTTCTGGTGCCATTCTATGCCACGGTTGATATCACACCAGACTATCTTTCCAGTACTACAAAGGAAGTAACCACTGACAGCTTCTACTGGGTAAGCCGTATGATCGGAGCTATGGCAGATGCTTCGTACAAGAGCTCCATTTTCCATATCGAGCGCTACCAGGAGAGCGTGATGTCCAAAGGCCACCATCTGATTAACCGGTATGATGCCCTTTTGGAAAAAGAGGCCGATGCAGTGAAGAGGATGGCTCTTCGTCAGGAAGCAAACCAGGCGATTACAGATATGCTGAAAAAAGAAGCTTCCGACACACTGAACAAGGTACTCTATGAGCTGAGCAACCAGATGAAGAATGCGTATTCCAGATCGGATGCTTAAATTTGCGCACAAACATGTGGACAAATCCCTTTTGATTTACTATAATTAATTCAATAAATGTAAAATTTGTCTTCGTAAGATTTTGGCAATTTTGCCGATATAGAGGGAACCGGAACAAAAGATTAAGGAGGCTGGAATGACAGTAAAAGAATGTTATGACAAAGTCGGCTCAGATTACGAAGGAGTTCTGAAAAGACTTGGAAGCGAAGCACTTGTGAAAAGATTTGCAGTGAAATTTCTCAGTGATCCAAGCTTTCAGGATCTGACAGATGGTCTTGCTGCACAGGACGGAGAGAAAGCTTTCCGCGCAGCACATACACTGAAGGGCGTATGTCTGAACCTTGGCTTCACAGGCCTGTATAAAGTAAGCGCAGAGCTTACAGAGGTACTTAGAGGCAGAGAAACTGCAGAAAGTGACGCACTTTACCAGCAGGTAAAGGAGCAATACACCATTCTGACAGATGCAATCAAGGAACTGGCACAGTAAAGTTAATGTTTGCACGTTCTAGAGCTGAGGGGAAACCTTCAGCTCTTTGCTGTGGAAGGAAGGTGGAATGCTTCCTGCCCAAAGTTTGACTTATCAGAGGTTTTGACATGAAGAAAAAAGCATTTAAGGCAGCATTGCCCCATACTCTTCCCATCTGTGTTGGATTTTTATTTTTGGGAGTGTCCTATGGCTTTATGATGAGAAGCAGGGGCTTTTCATTTGTTTATCCTTTATTTATGAGTATGTTTATTTTTGCAGGCTCCATGGAGTTTGTTACCGCGAATCTGCTTTTGTCTGCATTTAACCCGCTGTACGCATTTCTGCTGGCGCTGATGGTAAATGCCAGACATTTATTCTATGGAATTTCCATGCTGGAAAAGTACAAAAATACAGGCTTCAAGAAATTTTATCTGATCTATGGAATGTGTGATGAAACCTTTTCCATTAACTGTACGGTGGATCCGCCAGAAGGCGTTGACCGGGGCTGGTTTATGTTCTTTGTCACACTGCTGAACCAGATCTACTGGGTAGCAGGCGCCACAGCCGGAGCCCTTCTTGGATACGTCATTCACTTTGACACAACTGGCATTGAGTTTGTGATGACCGCACTTTTCGTAGTAATGTTCATAAATCAATGGGAAGAAGCCAGGGATCACCGCCCGGCTCTTGTAGGACTTGGCTGTTCTGCAATCTGTCTGCTCCTATTTGGCAGCAGCTATTTCATCATTCCAGCAATGGTATCTATTATCCTGTGTTTTGAACTTCAGAGAAGAATGGAAAAGAGAAAGGAGACCGTGAAATCATGACAATGACAACCACACAGAGCATTATCATCATCGTCTGCGTAGTTCTGGGAACTATGGTCACCCGTTTCCTCCCCTTTCTCATTTTCCCCGAAGGCAAAGAGCCCCCGGAGTTCATCCTCCATCTTGGAAAGGTGCTCCCCTACGCAGTGATCGGTCTCCTGATCATATACTGCCTGAAAGACGTCTCCACCAGTGGAACCTACGGCCTCCCCGAAGCCATCGCGATTCTGTTTATCGTATTCTTACACAAATGGAAAAAACACACCCTCCTAAGCATCGGCGGCGGAACAGTGTTGTATATGCTTCTTGTACAGATGGTGTTCTAAATTTGCTATTTAGCGCACTGAAAGAATTTCTTTTGGTGCGCTAGCAGTCATAACTCAAATCTAACATATCTGATCAGATATAGCCATTTTCTATAACGAACTCAAGGTAAAATGAATTATACAAAATCTCCCCATCTTGTTATGATAAGACCAGACAAAAACGAGAGCGGTGTCTCTCTGACCATATCATACGGACTTGGAGGAAAAATCATGGCAAGAGGAATCAATACAAAATGTTTACACTTAGAAGAAGAGGAAGGCTGTTGTAACAACTACGGAGCTATCAGCTTTCCAATCTATCAGACTGCAACCTACGAACACCCGGCAGTAGGCCATAGTACAGGCTTCGACTACAGCAGACTGCAGAATCCAACCAGAGAACACCTGGAAAAAATCGTAGCCAGTCTGGAAAATGGAATCGACGCACTGGCTTTTTCCACAGGAATGGCAGCTATCACCCTGGTAATGGAACTGTTTGGGCCAGGCGACCACCTGATCGTAGACGCTGACCTGTACGGCGGCAGCATCCGTCTCTTCGACAATGTTTCTTCGAAAAACGGAATTCAGTTTTCCCGCATCGACTGCTGGAAAGAAGATGTAGAAAGTTATGTAAACGAAAACACAAAAGCTATATATATTGAAACTCCTACCAATCCCATGATGAACGTCACAGACATTGCTGCACTTGCAGAAATTGCAAAGAGACACAATCTTTTTCTCATTGTAGATAATACTTTTTTATCCCCCTACTTCCAGAATCCCCTGGATCTGGGCGCTGACATTGTAGTACACAGTGGGACTAAATTCCTGGGTGGACACAATGACACATTGGCAGGTTTCCTGGTCACAAACCGGGAAGACATCAGCGAGAAGCTCCGGTTCCTGATCAAAACTACAGGCTCTGGCCTGGCACCCTTTGACAGCTGGCTGATCCTTCGCGGCATCAAAACTCTTGGAATCCGCATGGAACAGGCCCAGCGGAACGCTTTCAAGATCGCAGAATGGCTGAAGACCAAGAACGCCGTAACCAGAGTGATCTACCCGGGTCTTCCAGAGCATCCGGGTCATGAGATCATGAAAAAGCAGGCCAGAGGCTTCGGCTCCATGCTGACCTTCCAGCTGGAAAGTAAAGAATTTGCCCTTTCCATCCTGGAAAAAGTGCGGATGATCAAATTTGCAGAAAGTCTTGGCGGTGTAGAGACTTTGATCACCTACCCAACCACCCAGACACATGCAGATGTTCCGAAAGAGATCCGGGAACGCAATGGAATCACAGAAGCAACCCTTCGCTTGTCCGTGGGAATTGAGGACCAAAAGGACCTCCTAAATGAATTTGAAAAAGTATTTGCAGAAACAGAGGAAGAATTACATGGCGGAAAGAAATCTTGATTTTGACAAAGTGATTAATAGAAAAAATACCAGATGTCTGAAATATGATTTTGCAGTAAAAAGAGGAAAACCAGCAGATGTGCTGCCACTCTGGGTTGCGGATATGGATTTCGAGACCTCTTCTTACGTGGAAGATGCACTGGTAGAGCGGGCGAAAGAGGGCATCTTCGGATACAGTGAGGTGCAGACACCCTATTTTGAAATCGTGGCAAACTGGATGAAAACTCATCACAACTGGGAAATCCAGGAAGACTGGCTGATCAAAACCCCAGGCGTTGTATTTGCCCTGGCTATGGCAGTAAAAGCTTACACCCATCCCGGAGACAGCGTGCTGATCCAGCTCCCGGTTTATTATCCTTTCGCCGAGGTAATCCAGGACAATGGCAGAAAAGTGGTGAGCAATACCCTCTATCAGGGTGAGGACAACCGTTACCACATTGATTTCCAGGATTTTGAGAAGAAAATCGTAGAGGAAAATGTAAAGCTGTTTTTCCTGTGCAATCCTCACAATCCGGTGGGAAGAGTGTGGAGCGCAGAAGAACTGGAAAAATTGGGGGATATCTGTGTGAAACATAGTGTGACTGTGGTCAGCGATGAGATCCATCAGGACTTTGTTTTCAAAGGAAAGCATCAGGTGTTTGCCGGGCTGAAAAAAGAGTTTCAGGAGATTTCCATTACCTGCACCTCTCCCAGCAAGACCTTTAACCTTGCAAGTATGATGATCTCCAATATTTTTATCCCTAATCCAGAGCTTCGCCAGAAGTTCCAGAAACAGCTGGATGCGGCTGGAATCAGCCAGTTGGGTGTAATGGGACTGGTGGCTGTGGAGGCGGCTTATTCCAAAGGGGAAGAGTGGTACCAGGCTATGCATACTTATGTGGAAGCGAATATCGCTTACACGAAAGAGTATGTGGAAAAATACCTGTCAGGTGTGAAAATGACAGAGTTGGAGGGTACATATCTGGTGTGGCTGGACTTCCGTGACACAGGACTTGACGTGGACGAGCTGGAGGACCTGATTATTCACAAGGCCGGACTTTGGTTGGACAGTGGAAAAATCTTTGGAAAAGCAGGAGAGGGCTTCCAGAGAATTAACGTGGCCTGCCCGAGAGCGACGCTGACGGAGGCGCTGGAGAGAATCAGAAAGGCGCTTTAGACTGCGCTGACAAGATTTTTCAAAATATTTCTGCTTACAATCTGAGCAGTAACTGTATATTCAATGCAGACCGATGCAAATCTTCATTTTTAGTTGTGTGCAGTGTACAGGAATGGTAAAATAGAGAAAAAATATGCATACACAGGAGAACGCCATGACCAACAAAATCGACCGTGAAGATATGCTGTCGCTGACAAGGAGAATGAACGTAGCCAGAAGCTCTTTTACAAGGATTGCGGGCTGTTATGTAGATAAAGCTGGAGACTTTGATGGCAGCTTTAATGTGAACTTTCTCAAGCTGTCAGTGGCCGAAAAAAAGAAAAACATTGAGCTTGCCAAAGCAGTCCCTTTTGCGGCAACCAATGTGAATCTGAAACGCTATGAATTTACAGACGATGACAGAAGGCCGGGAACGGTGTGGCAGCTTCTGATGGCTCTTCGGGAATGCGGACTGAAAAATGATGCCCTTATGGACAGCTTTTATGATCTTGTGATGGAACATTACAAAAGCCACCGGCCTTACGCCGTTTATGTTTTTCACGACAGATACGACATTCCTGCGAAAGCAGCGGATAAGGAAAGGCTGTGGGAGTCAGAATCCGTTTTTGAGTATCTGATCTGTGTGATCTGTCCCCTTGCAGATGAGTATGAGCCGGGTGCGCCAGAGTGCGGCTTCCTTTTCCCTGCATACACAGACGGAGGTGCAGACCTGAACCATGTGGCTGTGTTCCAGGCAGATGCAGACAGACCACACCAGGAGATGGTGACAGAGATTTTGCAGGTGAAATAATAAAAATTTAACATAGGCTTTTGCAAAACATAAAAAAGGTACCCTAATATATTAGTAGTGAAAATGCTAATATATTAAGGTACCTTTTTGAATTTACGCGAGCAACGAGTCAAATGTGTGGAGATTGTATGGACTTATTACTTATAAAATTTCCTCATATTCTCGTATGATTTCTTTAGCTGCCGCATACTTGGTTCGCCAGTGTGCAAGCTGCGCCGGATCCGGTGTCACGGAAGAGAGCCTTGTCTCATCAGAATTATGGGCAAGATCCGCAATCTTCACCTTCCGCGCCAGCGGATTTTTGCAAAGCCGACGTACATACTCCAGATAATCTTCAGAAGAATCATGGGTGAGCAGCTGAACTGCCTTGGTGATTTCCGCTGGAAATTCCGCCTCCAGCTCTGGCAGAGTCATGGAAGTGTCCTCCAGTACATCATGAAGAAGGGCAATACAGGTGGTGACCTCATCGTTCATCTGTTCCGCCAGATGAACCGGATGGAAAATATAAGGAACCCCACTCTGGTCGCATTGTCCCATATGTGCTTCATATGCTATTTTCATCGCCCTTATGGTTAAAGGAGTATAGACCATATTTTATTCTGCAGGTGCAGCCTCCGTGTCAGTATTTAATGGAGTAAAAGCTGCCAGGATTTCATCTGCTTCGGCTGTCGTATCTGTGGTGTAGGACAAAATAATGGAGACAAACTTTCCTCCCTGTTTGCGGGTACAGTATTTCTGAAGAACTTCATAATCATTAATCGTCACGCTTGTTTCCATAACCTGGAAATCCTGTCCGGCGATCTGCGTATCTGTAACATCTGAATAAGTGTAACCCATTCCGGTAGCATCCAGCATCTGCTGCGCAGCCAGGAAATACTGCTCCACAGTCATATTCTCCAGCGCCGCGTCCTCCACGACTACCGAAACATTAGGAAAACCGGAGATAGAAGAAGCCATCATCTCATAAACCGTACCAGATAAAGCATCTTCTCCCAGCTCCACACCGGAAGATTCCTCAAGGGTGCTCTGTCCCTGCTGCATTACAGACTGAAGCTCTTCCTCTGTATTCATGACAACGGTTTCCGGCGGTGTGAATTTCAGATTCAGCCATTCGCTCTGAAAATCGGTATCTGTGATGGTGCCCTTTTCATAAGGGGTATCAGAGGTGCTTCCAGTGTCCGCTTCGGAAGCAGTATCTGCACTGTCCGCTGTCTGCTCCGTATTCTCAGCCAGTACCGGCAAAACAGAAATTCCACAAAGTGAAAATGCCAGCATAGCCGGTATCAATAAACCTTTCTTTTTTCGCATGAATTCAGTATCCTCCTGGAAATTAATAAGCCAAAGAGAGAACTCTGACCTTTCGATGCACTCATTATAGCAAATTCCCATTTACTTTCCTAGTGATAAAAGGTAGAAAAAACAATGAAAAAATTGTGAAGCTGAGAATGATTTGCAATTCATTACCTTCATAGTAACTAGTTGCGTTTCCCAGGTTATTTCGCTATAATAAGGAACAAAGACTCAAAAACCAATTTTTACGGATTTATACTTAGCATATAAGGAGATTTCCCATGAGCTTTTTACATACATTGAAACAAAAATTGCGCAATCTGGTTCCAGTCAGCCGCACTTACATGGACAATAAGCTTAAGGAATTAGAGAAAGCAAATAAACAACAGGAGAAGCTTCTTACCGAACTGCAGAAGAATATCCTGCCAGCCCAGGAGCTGAAGGACTATATTGCAAACGAATTCCGCCGCCGCGATGACTGGGCGAAACGTGCCATCCAGGTACAAAAAGAGGCTGGAGACCGCCAGATCTGGGTGATCAAATGCCCTGCCCCGGAAGGCGAGAAGAAGGTCCGCTGGGGAGATTATGCTTATGCGGTCGCGCTGAAACGCTATTTTGACAGGATGGGAATGTACACCATAATTGATCTCCATGAAGACTGGGACTGCGAAGTGAATGCAGATGCTGTTCTGGTACTGAGAGGCCGCGAATTCTACCGCCCGGACCGCCGGAATACCAAATGTACCTATATTATGTGGAACATCAGCCATCCGGAAATGGTCACGGAAGAAGAATACAAGCTTTACGATATCATTTGTGTAGGCTCCCTTCATTATGCTAAGGAGCTTCAGCAGAAGCTGGATATCCCGGTTTATCCTCTGCTCCAGTGTACAGATACGGAACTGTTCTATCCGGACCCAGCAGCGGAGAAAAAACGTGGCGGCGACTATCTGTTTATAGGAAATTCCCGCGGCGTGGCCCGTCCCTGCGTATTATGGGCAGCCAGGGAGAAACTCCCCTTGAAAATCTGGGGCGCAGGATGGAAGGCCATGCTTGGCCCGGATAAAACCATGGTACAGGAAGTCTTTATCGAAAACAGCCAGATCCCAGCTCTATACCGCAGCGCCCGGGTTACCCTGAATGACCACTGGAAAGACATGCTGGACTATCAGTTTGTGAACAACCGTATTTTTGATGCTCTTGCATGTGGCCTGCCCGTGATCTCCGACTGCTGCGACGAACTGCGGGAAATTTTTCCAGATGCAGTGCTTTACTATCGTAATAAAGAGGAATTTGACCAGTGCGTAAAAGAAATCGAGAATCACTACGATGAAATAAAAGACCGTGTAGATGCCCAGTGGCCCATGATTAAAGAGAAGTATTCCTTTGAGGCAAGAGCCAGAGAACTGGTGGAAATTGTAACGAGGGAAAAAAGATAAAATTATTAGAAGAGTGGACGAAAAAGTGGAAAAGAAAAGAGATACGTTGATCGATTTATTAAAGGGAATTGGTATTACGTCAATTGTTATAGGTCATGCAAGCTGGGTATGGCAAAGAACCGGTTTTCCAATCGGTCCGTTTGTTTATACCTATCATTTGATGGTATTCTTTTTTGTAGCAGGAATGTGTTTTAAGCCACGCAAAGATATAACGCCATATATGCAGATAGGAAAGAGGCTTGGTGGATTAATGCCCATATACATAAAATACAGTATTTTATTCATTCTGCTTCACAATTTTCTTTTAGAAATGCATATACTTAAAAGTGGTACTGCCTTGTACGAAACAAATGATATTATATACGAATTATTCGAAGCATGCGTTTTTAGAACGTCAGAGTCCATGTTGGGGGCCTTTTGGTTTATTCCAATGTTTTTTATTGGAGTAAGCATGTTTATTTTGCTATTCTATCAGGCTGAAAAAATGAAATATCCAGTAATATGGCATATCTTTTTTTGCATTTTAACAGCTATTATGGGAATTTATCTAAATTATAATGATATTGATTTGAGATATCACATGCAGACCTCTGTATTAGCAATTCCTGTTATTTACCTGGGCATTGTGGTTCAACACTATAGATCTTATATAGAAAAATATCTGCACTGGTGGATGGCTCCTGTTTTGGGCTTTATACTTTGGAAGGTACTGAGCCTGAATATCGGAATTATTGAACTGTCTGCGAATATGATTATTCATCCACTACTGTTTTATCCAGTTACAATAGTGGGAATTGCCTTTTGTATCTGCCTGGCATTAGGAATGAGTAAGTTCAGGGAAGTAACAAAATTGTTTTGTGCAGCAGGAAAAAACAGTTATCATATTATGGCACTTCATATAATTACTTTTAAAGGAATAGATTTTGCAATCTGCAAGATTTTAAACTTGGGAAATGATGTGTTAGAGCGCTATCCGCATTCCTTTAACAGATCATGGCCTATTTGCTACGTTGCCGGCGTAATAGTTCCATTAGCAGTAGTGTATGCAGGAAGATATGTATGGGGAAAAATAAAAACCATGATGAAAACAAGGAGTCAGCAAACAATCTAAGGTTTGCTGACTCCTTGTTTTTGCGACAGTTTTAAGATTCCAGATCTGTTACTTTGATATTAGGATAAAGGGCGTAGCCCATCACCTTGGTATCAGATTTATAATAGGAAATTTTACAATTTCCGTCACTTGATCCAGAGATGGAAACCGTTTCCCCAAGTAAGGAAGTATAATCTGTAGTTTCGTAAGTTGCACCATATATTTCGGACGAATTTTCTTTTTGAATCAGCAGAATTACATTGCCTGCTGATGAATTGGTGTTTTCATATACTATTTTTCCAGTTATAGAGAATTTTTCACTTTTATAATAGTAGGGATATTTACAAAGCTCTTCATAACTGCCAGTAAGATGCAGCGGGTTTATGTCAGTTTCATTAGTTTTCCAGTAAAAAGCTTTTAAAATAGGAATTTCTTCTTCCAGATCAGAATCCGTAACTTTACTGTAATTCCGTACGCTTGAAAGAAAATCATCATCAACTATTAGCTCATCTAAAAAAGTTTTGGAATTCATTTCCCATCCAAGCGAATGCTCAAAAAACGAAATCGGCTCTTCTTCATAATTATTTATGGAGTCGAAAAAACCATAAATTTCAATGGAATCATCAACTGAAACATTTTCAATATTGCTGGAAACAAATTGTTGAATTAATGCATTTGGATATTTAAAAAGATAAAGATTATCCGATTCATCTTTTATTTTCATATATCCAGTGGAAGCACTTTCATAAATACTAATTACTGTACCAGAAACTTTTATTGGTAATTCAGAGTAATCATAGGGGTTCGAAAACCACTCATCGTAATTGGGGGAGACTGCATTTTGAAGCAGGCTGCTTACTGGAGTATATCGATGAAACCAGTCCAGACTAATTAGTTCACCTTCAGAAGAATAAGTCTGGATCTTTTTGCAGGGTTTTCCCCGGCTGGTAGTAAATGTCTGATAGGTTCCATCAGGATAAGTGGTGGTTACTTTTTTTCGAATAAGCCCTTTTTTGTATGTTACATCTTGTGTAGTCCCGTCTTCATAAGAAATGGTACATTCACCATTGAATGCCTCTTGGGAATCAGACCAGCTGCCAGTGATGGAAAATGACGCTTCACTGTCTGGAAGGGTAGTAAAAGTACTTTCTTTACCATTTGCTTCCAGAGTTCCATAATATATATGGTTTAAAACATTGACAGAAACAATGTTATCCTGTTGAATTCCATTAACGGAATAGGGAAAGCATAAAAGGACTGCGGCAGCAGCTAAAGTATAAAACATATTTTTTTTCATAACAGAATCTCCTTATATGGTTATATTACTATCTATAAAGAAATACGTCAAATATAAATTGTTTTGAAAAGTCTGGAAGTGCGTTGGGGAAATAACGCTTGTCTTTGCGTATGTTTTTTGCTACAATTAAAAAATGTTAAGACTTTTAAATAAAATGGGGGAAATATGAACAAAATATTAAAAAAGTTGCTGTTAATAGTAAATTTATTGCTATTTGTGGTGTTTATGCTTTCTATATTTGTTCCGTCACATAAAAAAAAGGTTGTGTATTCAAATACGGATGTGAATGGAACTACTGATCGTAATAGTATTAATACCGTCGGATTAATTACAGACAAAAGAAATATAACACTTTCATTTGAATTGTATAACCAGGAATTTTATGGAATTTGTTTATATTTTGAGGCAGAAGGAGAAAATGAGAGCGGAGAGATTACCTGCACCTTACAGTTCGAGGATCAGGTAGTTGCCGAAGAGTGTATTCAGGTAAAAGAATTATTTGCCAGAATGAAATCATCTTCATTAAGTGCAACGGAAATTTTTGCTGGCAGTCAGGAAAATAAAGCAGGAAAATACACTGTTTTATTACAGGGTACTGGAATTTCACCTGAGACAAAGATTTCACTTTATGCAAATGATAATGCATGGAAATATGTGCGCCTTGAGAGTGATACATACCAGGAATATTACGGCCCTTTATATTTGCTTGAAGTTATAGGTGAGGAACATCCACATATTTGGAGTGCTGCATTTATATTAACACTAAGCCTTTTATTCAGCTATCTTATTTATGCAAACGATAAGGAGAAAAGATGTGAAGCAATTCAAAATAATGAAGAAATATAAAAGAATAATTGCTATTTTTGCAATTGTTCTACTGGTTGCAGTAATTGAACTGGGATTCAATTATTCGGCATTGAAATGGCGATACAGTGAACTGGATTTAAGGGATAATATTCAAGTTATAAAAACAGAGACAAATGAAAAATATGTTGTCGAATTTGCAAATAAAGAAGGCTTATACGTAAAACAACTTAAAATTGTAGGTGATTTTAACCAGGAAGATGGTTATTGGATTGATATAACCTGGGTAAATGAATTTGGAAAGAAAGTTACATCTACAAGTACAGATGTAGTGAATGCCTATTTTTCTGAATTTTATACAAATATAAATAAAAAAATTACTAATATAAAAATAACAATGCCAAAACCGGAAGGCAGCAATTTAAAATCAGTTTGGGTTACCAATCATTTTGAGATTAATAAATATCGGGTTTTCTTTTTCTTTATTTTATTGCTGTTGTTATATTTAATCTTTTTTGAGAAAAATGTAGTTAAATGGATTGAAAGATATTTTGTAATATATTCATTGGCTTTTGGAATGCTGCTCATCGCATGTGTACAGCCTAGGTACTGTTCCTGGGATGAACAGATCCATTTTAAAACAGCCTATAGCCTGGCAAGTGGCAAGAATGTAGAGTGGACAGAAGCGGCACTAGATATTGTGAACAGAATTGTGCCTTCTTGTAATACAAAGGCAGAATTTGCAGAACTGCGAAAACTGATGAATGAAAAGGGAAAAGAAATTTCTTATACAGAAAAAAAAGAAAATATAGGAATTTCTTATTCTACAATATCGTATATTCCCATGGCAGTATTCATGAAGATTGGTATGCTTTTGAAAGTATCATTTTCAGACTTATTTATGTTAGGTAAGATAGGAAATCTCTTTTTTTATGTATTCATTATGTACGAAGCGCTTTGCAGGGCAAAAAGAAAAAAACTGTTTCTTGCTTTTATAGCAATGCTGCCAACACCATTATTTCTTGCAGTCTCTTATTCTTATGACCCAATTGTGTTCGCCTGTGTAACATTAGGCTGTGTGTTATGGTATGATGAGATGACATCAGGAAGAAAAAGGTACCAGTTAGGAAATGTAATTGCAGCTATATTACTTTTTTCAGTAGGATGCTTTTCGAAGGCAGTGTATGTTCCGATTATTTTAGTGATGCTTTTGCTTCCACAGTTTCAGAAAAAGGACAAAAAGCAGCAGTTAATTTGGTTTATTGGAATCTTGGCTGTTTGCGCATTGGTAATGATGACGTTTGTTTTACCAGCAATTACGAATACAATTTCCGGAAATATATCATATGGTGGAGATAATCGTGGTGGTGATACCAGTTTGGTAAGACAGTTGATGTCTATGATTAAATATCCGTTGAGCAGTATAAAATTGATGATAAATAGTATTTTCAGTTTTGACAATTTCCGTAACGTAGGAACTGCAGCTGGGGATAATTATTTTATAGGAAATTTGCTGTTTTTAAATTTTGCAAGTCTTGGTATATTGCCCGAAAAATGGCTGTTGATCCTAGTTCCGATGTTTGTATTGTTGTTGCTTTATGAAGAGCGTAAAATGACGACAAATAAAGAATTGTGTTTGGGAAAAAGAGTATTTGTGGTTGTGATTTTAATAGCAGTTATAGTATTGATCTGGTTATCTATGTATTTGAGTTTTACTCCAGTTGGGCAGAATACAATTGCCGGAGTGCAGGCGAGATATTACCTTCCTCTTTTGTATTTGGGAGCGTTGATATTGCCTGGAAAAAGAACTGTATTGCAGGCTGATTATTACAAAATGGCAAGGTTAACTTTGCTTTCAGTCAATGTTCTGCAAATTGCTATAATATATGAAATTGTATTAAAATACAGAATGTTTTAAGGTATATTTTTTGAGGTGAAAAAATGGTTAGTCATACATTTGCAATTTGTGCGTATAAGCAAAGTCCATATTTGGAAGAATGTATTTGCTCTCTGACGGCGCAGACAGTGAAAAGTAATATTATCATTGCTACTTCAACACCAAATGATTATATAAAAGCGCTTGCTGAAAAATATCATCTGTCTTTATATATTAATCAGGGAGAGAGTGGCATTGCACAGGATTGGAATTTTGCTTACAGACAGGCAAAAACAGATTATGTTACAATTGCGCATCAGGATGATTACTATCAGCCAGAATATCTGGAAAATATTCTGAATGGGTTGAAATGTGCAAAAGATCCGATCATAGCGTTTTCTGATTATGGAGAATTAAGAAATGGACAAAAAGTAGACCGCAACCAGCTGCTCACAATTAAAAGAATTTTATTATTGCCGCTGCGGATAAAAGGACTTTGGAAGAGTGTAAGAGCCAGAAGGCTTTGCCTGAGTCTTGGAAATCCTGTTTGTTGTCCGTCTACTACCTATGTGAAAAAGAAATTTCCAGAAGAACCTTTTCAGGTAAAATATGCCAGCAATGTGGACTGGATGATGTTGGAAAGAGCAAGCAAATATAAAGGTGAGTTTTGCTATGTGACAAAAGTGAGCATGTATCACAGAATTCATGAAGAATCAACAACGTCAGAAATCATTGGAAATAATGCAAGAGGGCAGGAAGATTATGAAATGTTTTGCAGGTTTTGGCCAAAAGGGATTGCAAAAATAATTGCCCGGGTTTATGGTACCAGTGAGAAATCAAATAATATATAACGAAGGATACATACATGAAAGTTTTAGTTGTTATTCCTGCATATAATGAGGAATTAAATATTAAAAAAGTAGTTTCAAATTTGAGGGATCAATATCCTCAGTATGATTATGTTGTTGTAAACGATGGTTCAGCTGATAATACTTCCAGGATTTGCCACGAAGAAAAGTTTAATATTATTGATCTGCCGGTGAATCTGGGTCTTGCAGGCGCTTTTCAGACCGGTTTAAAATATGCAGATTTAAAAAATTATGACTGCGCGATCCAGTTTGATGCAGATGGACAGCATAGACCAGAGTATATTGCAGAGTTGGTAAAGGGGATTGAGGAAGGATACGATATTGTCATCGGATCACGTTTTGTAACACAAAAGAAACCATTGAGTATGAGAATGGTTGGAAGCCGCATGATCGGATGGGCGATCAAAGTATCTACAGGAAAACGGGTGGCAGATCCAACATCCGGCATGAGAATGTACAGCAAAAAAATGATTCATGAATTTGCGCGCAATATTAACTATGGACCGGAACCGGATACCATTTCTTTTCTGGTTAAGCAGGGCGCTGCAATAAAAGAAGTACAGGTAGAAATTGATGACCGAACAGCTGGGGAAAGCTATTTAAACTGGACAAAATCCATGATGTATATGCTGAGAATGATGATCTCTATTCTGTTCATTCAGAATTTTAGAAAACGAAGCAAAACAGATTAAAAGTCGGAAGAAGGTAAAAATATGTCAATCGCATTAAGAGTTTTATTAATTATTGTTTCTGTGATGAATACATTGAACATTTTAAGAAGAATTCGCAAATCAAAACTGCAGATAGACTACTCTATTTTTTGGCTTGTTTTCTCTATGATATTGATCGTGATCGCAGTTTTTCCACAGATTGTGATTAAGCTGGCACAGATAATTGGATTCCAGTCACCTGCAAATATGGTCTTTTTACTTGTAATATTTGCCCTGATGTTTAAGTCATTTCAATCAACCCTGGAAATTTCTCAATTGCAATATAAAATCGAAGAGTTGACTCAGAAGATTGCACTTGAAGAGCACAAGGAATAGAGCTGAGGTTTTTTATGGAAAAGGTTTCAATAATAGTTCCAATATATAATGTGGAAAAGTATATTAGAAGATGCCTGGAGAGTATTGTGAAGCAGGACTATGGCAGCTTTGAGATCATTTGTGTAGATGACTGCGGACAGGATAAAAGCATGGAAATCGTTACAGAATTTCAGAAAAAATATCCTGATAAGCTTGTGATAGTACATAATCCTGTGAATAAAGGACTGGGAGCTGCGCGGGATGCTGGAATGAAAGCGGCTTCAGGAGAATACATTGGATTTATTGACAGTGATGATTATATCAAACCAGATTTTATATCCAGATATATAGAGGCATTTAGAAGCTCGCTGAGCGATGTTGTAGCTGGCGGCTATATTAGGGATGAAAATGGAAAGTATACGGAACTACCATCAGATGTTGAGGATGCAGAAGCAATCTGGGTAAATGTAAGCGCCTGCCTGAAGATGTACAGACGGAGCTTTCTCGAAAAGCATCATCTTAATTTTAATGGCGTCAGAAGATATGAGGATGAAGGCTTTATGTACAGAATCCTTATGAAAAATCCTAAAGTCAAAGTTAGTCCATATTCTGGATACTACTATTGGCTGAATACAGAATCCATTACGAGAAGTAAGAATAATGACCGGGCAGGAATTTTTCTGGAGTACGCCTCTAATGTAGAAGAAATGTCTGGGGAACTGCTTGGGGAGAGTACAATGGACAATCATGAGATACTTTGTTATTGTCTGGCTTCTGGCTTGACTGCAAATCTTTTGTATAATGCAAAAGGCTGCGGAATCCATAAGATGAAGGAACTGTATGAAGTTTACAATAAAGTTATGTTGGAA
>ENA-UOJJ01002275-UOJJ01002275.1-human-gut-metagenome-genome-assembly--contig:-CS66-NODE-2275-length-24578-cov-11.393794_pt1 | contig 24578 bp, 21 predicted proteins | sample MGYA00242343_ERZ723890 | MGnify/ENA metagenome assembly ERZ723890
ACAATTCATTTATCAAATTTATTGTTCACCAACACTATTTGACAAAGAACCCTTTTTAAATATTGGTTCAGAAATCGTTAATATGTGTTACTTTGAAATGGTTATTTCACCATTTTCATACTGTAATGTATATCCATCTATTATTATATTTTTAACACTTACAACGCTCTCATTTGTAATACATACATTTCCTGCTGTTGGTTTATTGCCCTTTACTTCTACATGTTTATTTATTGTAGGAACATCATAACAGTTATCATTTGCTATTTCAATTGATTCGTCATCCAAATCACTTTCAGTTATTCTTTTTTCAATAGCATCCATATATCCTTTCAAACTTTCTTCAGCTGCTTTTTTTCTTGAATCACTTATAACATTTAATATTATTGGTGTTGCAATTAATGCAATAATTGATAATATTACTATCACAGCTAATAATTCTATTAATGTAAATCCTCTTTTTTTCATTTTCTAATCTCCTATCATAATTACATGATACTATTATTTACCTTCTTTTTCAATCATTTTTATAAAAAAAGACAAACTAATTATATCCATCAATTTGTCCACTATAATAATTATCCTCTTTTATTTTATCGTTATTCTTAACCGCATTTTCTAAACTACAAACATTATCACTACATATATAATTATAATTTAAATTCATTTTTATTCCTTCATTAAAATAAGTATTATCTAAACAATTTACATTACTATTTATTTCCTTTGCATATTCACACCAAGTTGTACCTTTAGTTGTTGTATAACTAAATCCATTTATATAAAAAGTTATTATTTTATTGTCCTTTTTTAAATAGCCTATGATTTCATCACCAAGTTTTATTTTACCATTTAAGCCTGTATATTTTAATTCTTTATTTTGATATGTAGCATCAATACTACTAACTTGCCTTATTTCTGGATCAATGCAAACAATCCCATTAGATGGTATAGTACCTTTCAACAAAATAATCTTATTTAATTTTTTTATTGAATAACAGTTATCTTCAATTTCTTCTGGAAAAGAAATACTACCAAGTTCTCTTTGAACTAATCCATTTTCAATTGTATCATTAAAACTTTGAATAGAACTAATAATAGATTTATTCTTAACAGTTGAAATAACATTTAAAATAGTTGGCATCGTTAATAATATAACAAAGCTTATTATAATTATTACTGCTAAAAGTTCTATTAAAGTAAAACCTTTTTTCATTTTAAATTACTCTTAATTCTATCGATAGCTGTTTTGTAGTTATTACTAGAAACAATATAGCTACCAACTACAACAAGGTCTGCATCTTTAACTAGTTTAACTGTTTTATTATTAATTCCACCATCTACTTCAATTAAATAATTATAATTATATTCTCTACTTAATTTTTTTAATTCTTTTATTTTATCAGTTATATCAATAAATTTTTGACCACCATAACCAGGGTTAACAGACATTACTAAAACTAAATCAACTATGTTTAAATATGGCCTTATTTTACTTATATCAGTATCTGGTTTTATAGAGATACCAACCTTAATATTATTTTTTTTTATATGTTCTATAACTAAAACTGGGTTTTTAGTTGCCTCAACATGAAACGTAATGTATTTAGGATTTAATTCCTTATAAGTATCAATATAAGAAATTAAATCATATGTCATTAAATGAATATCTAATGGGTGCTTTATATTTTGAAATTGTTTTTTTAATTTTTCAAAGTCTTTCGTGATATTTGGTACAAATTTATTATCCATAACATCAACGTGAATATAATCAAAATCTAATTCATCTAATTTTTTTAATTTTTCATCAGTTTTTATATCTAATATTGAAACAGATAGCATTCTATCACCTCTCACGTTTATGAATAAAATTCAAATAATTTTGATAACGGCTTTCTAAAATGTCACCACTTCTAACTTTATTTTTAACTTCACATTCATCTTCTTTATCATGCATACAATCACGATATTTACATTTTTCTTTATAAAGTTCAAATTCAACAAAATTATCTCTTATATCAATATCTTTCATATCAATAAATTCAAGACTAGAAAAACCAGGAGTATCAGCTACGAAACCATTTTCTAACTCAATCAATTCAACATGTCTAGTTGTATGTTTCCCTCGACCTAAAGCATAAGAAATATCATCCGTTTTAATTTTTAAATTTGGATTTATATTATTTAAGAGTGTGGATTTACCAGCACCAGTTTGTCCGGTAAAAACACTTATTTTATTTTTAAATTGTTCTTTTATTTCTGAAATTTGAGTATTAATAAATACTTTATAACCAATTTTTTTATAATAATTTATATACACATCTATATCATTCTGTTCTTCTTTGTTAAGTAAATCTAATTTTGTAAAACATATTATTGGTTCAATATTATTAAACTCTATTATATCTATCAATTTATCTAATAAATTGGTCGAAAAATTAGGGTGTTTAACACTTGTTATAATAAATGCTTGATCGATATTAGCAACAGGAGGCCTTACTAGTTCATTTTTTCTTTTTTTGACCTCCAAAATATAATTGTTAATATCATCAAATACAACCTGATCTCCAACAAGAGGTGAAATCTTTAATTTTCTAAATTTACCTCTACTTTTACAGATGTATTTTTTATTATTACTTAAAACAGTATAATCATTACTAATTAATTTAATAATTTTTCCTTCCATAGGCTACTCTGAATCAGCTTCCTTTACTTCTACAACAATCGAATTGCTTTTTCCGTTACTAGAAGTTACAGTAATAGTTGCTGTTCCTTTACCTTTGGCTACTATAGTACCATTATTTACGGTTGCAACTCCTGTATTACTACTTTTCCATGTAAGTGTTTTATCTGTTGCGTTGCTTGGATTTATAGTTGCACCAATTGTTACAGTATCACCTACCACTAAACTTTGATCACCACGATTTAAAGTAATTGAATTTACTGCTACTTCAGGAATTTTTTTAGCAACTGTAACTTTTAGTGTAACACCACTTACAACTTTACTTCCTGCTGTTCTATTTTGATAAATAATTGATCCTTCTTTGGCATCATTTGTCTCTTTTTCAATTGTTTCTAAAGTAATATTATTTTTATCACAGAAAGCTTGAACTTTTTCTAATGTATATCCTTCATTAACAAAATCAGGATAAACAGTTACAATTTTTACAACTGTTAATACAATTGTATCTCCTTTTTTTATTTTTTCGCCTTCTTTAATACTTTGTTCGATAATTGTTCCTTCTTCTAAATTATCATCAGTTGAATGTTCTTCTTCTTTTATTTCAACTATTATTCCTTTTTTCTCTAATTTCTTTTTCAATTTCTTATAATCTGTTCCTGTATAATCTTTTACTTTAACACTCTCTTCTCCTTTAGAAACAATCAATTTTACTTTAGTACCTTTTTTAATTGATTTTCCCTTACCAGGAGATGTATTAATTACTTTTCCTTTTTTAACTTCATCACTATATTCCTTTTTTTGTTTTGAATCAACTTTCAATCCTTCATCTTTTAAAGTTTCTTTAGCCTTTTCAACACTCATTTTTGAAACATCTGGAATAGTTATCTCTCTACCTCCAGTTATTTTTGGAATAATAAAGAAAACAATTAAGGTAATTAAAATTAATCCGCCTAAGATAGAACCTGCTATAATTAAAGCTTTATTTGTCTTTTTGTCTTCTTCCTCTTCATTTACTTTATCAGCATTTCTTTTAAGACGTGAATTAGTTATTCCTTTTTCTTCAAATTCAGATTCAGGATATTCATATACCCATTTTTCTTCATTTTTTCTTTCTTCACTCAAAACCGTTTTTAAATCATCATGCATATCCTTAGCTGTTTTATAACGATTTTTAGGATTTTTAGCTGTAGCTTTTAAAATTACATTTTCAACACTTTGAGGAATATCAGGATTTATTTCACAAACACTTGGTATTTTATCTTTCATTTGTTTAATAGCAATCTCAACAGCATTTTCACCTTTAAATGGAAGTTTACCTACTAATAATTCATACATTAAAATACCAGCTGAATAAATATCACTTTGAACAGTTGATCCTGTTCCATTTGCTTGTTCTGGAGGTAAGTAATGAACTGATCCCATTACTGAATTAGTTTGCGTTAATTCATTACTATTTAAAGCCATAGCAATACCAAAATCTGTTATTTTAACTTGTCCATCATCTAATATTAAAATGTTTTGAGGTTTAATATCACGATGAATTATATAACTCTCATGAGCACACATAAGCCCACTAGTTACTTGTAACATAATATCAATTGTTTCTGATAGAGTTAATGCTCCACGTTTTTTTATTAAACTTTTTAATGTTTTTCCTTCAACATATTCCATAACAATAAAGTAATTACCATCATCTTCTCCAACGTCATACATTTCAACTATGTTTGGATGTGAAAGACTACTAGCTGCAATAGCTTCTCTTTGAAATCTCCTTACAAATTTCTCATCGCCAGCTAAATCACCACGTAAAATTTTAACGGCAACTTCACGATCAAGGATTAAATCACGAGCTAAATAGACATTAGCCATTCCTCCTTCACCAATACTTCTTATTATTTCATAACGATCGTTTATTTTTTGACCTCTTGTTATCATTGTGCACCACCTTTATCTAAATAAGCAATAGAAATATTATCATTTCCACCACGATTATTACATTTACATATTAATTTTTTCAATTTATCTTCAATTTCTAAATCACTACTTAAAACTTTCATTATTTGTTCGTTTTCTAACATATTTGTAAGTCCATCACTACATAAAACAATTCCATCTATATCTGTTTCAACATCAAAGATATCCATTTCAACATTTGTTACAGCACCAAGTGCTTTCATAAGAACATTTTTTCTTGGATGATCTTTTGCTTCTTCTTCAGTTAGTTCTCCTGATTTAACAAGTAGATTAACTAAAGTATGATCAACTGTTACTTTATGTAATTTATTGTTTTTAACAACAAATCCTGATGAATCACCTATATTTCCAAAAAGAAGAAAATCAGTTGTTAGAACAGCTGTTACTAAAGTTGTACCCATTCCTTTACTCTCTGGATGAGATTCTGTATATTGGTAAATCAAAGCATTTATTTCACTAAAAGCTTCCTGTAACCAATTAAAGGCATCTTCTTTATTTCCAACTGTACTCATTTCTCTAAATCTTTTACCAATATGTGTAATAGCAATAGAAGAAGCTACTTCTCCAGCTAAATGTCCTCCCATTCCATCTGCAACAGCAAGAAGGATTTCTTTATTAGCATTTTCAGTTATTACAACACTATCTTCATTATGATCACGTACTTTTCCGGGATCTGTTAAATAACTATATTTCATTTTTTAACTCCTTTCATGGTTTGCTCTTAGTTGTCCACATGCAGCCATAACCTCACTACCAAATTCTCTTCTAATAGTTACATTTATGTTATTTTTTTTCAAAATATCATAAAATTTCAAAATCTGTTTCTTATCACTTTTTTTATATTCTATATGACTTGTTTCATTATATGGAATTAAATTAACATAAGCATTCATTTTATTAATTAATCTTGCAAGTTCAATCGCATTTTCTTCTTTATCATTAACACCTTTTAATAATATATATTCAAAAGTAACTCTTCTATTTGTTTTTTCTATATATTCTTTTAAAACTTCGATTAAATTCTTAAGAGGATATGCCCTATTAATTGGCATTAACCTACTTCGAAGTTCATCATTTGAAGCATGAAGTGAAATAGCTAGATTAACTTGTTTACCATTGTTTATAAAATCTTTAATCTTAGGAATTATTCCACAAGTCGATACTGTTATGTGACGAGCTCCTATATCAATACCTTTACCACTATTAATAATATCAATAAACTTAATAATATTATCATAGTTATCAAAAGGTTCTCCTATTCCCATTAAAACAACATGAGAAATTCTAGTATTTTGATCATCTTCAATTGCAAGGATTTGTAACACCATTTCATGAACTTCTAAATTACGAACCTTTTTTAGTCGGCCACTTTCACAAAAAGTACACCCCATATTACATCCTACTTGTGTTGATACACATAGGCTATTTCCGTAATCATGATTCATTAAAACAGCTTCCACTTTTTCACAATCATTTAATTCAAATAAATATTTAGTAACATCCTTACCAACTTTTTTATCAATAATTTTGAGTTTATCTAAATTAAAGTCTTCTTCTATTTTATTTAAAGTTTCTTTTTTTACATTTGTCATTTCTTGAAAACTAGAAACTCGTTTTTTATAAAGCCATTCAAAAACTTGAATTGCCTTAAATTTTTTATCGCCAATACTGGTAAAATATGTTTCTAAATCTGATAATGTCATTCCATATATATTTTTCATATGTTCACCTTCTTTAATTATAGCAAAATTGTAAAAAAAATGATATATTTAAATACCATTTTTAAGAAAGTTTATTATTTATATTTTTCTTGACATAAAATAGTGTAAAGTTTAGTTCAAACTGTTATGTATTCTACTTAAGACATTTTCTAAATATTTATTAATATCCAAATTGATATTATTCTTTAAAGTCATCGTAATATTACATATTTTAACCGGTACACATTTTTTACTTTTAGTTATGAAAATAGCTGTTTTTTCTGATCCTGCTCTTACATCATAAATACTTAATTCATTAAAATCAGAATGCCAATAAGAAATTAAATTTGGATATAAATCGCCTAAACTATTATTTTCATTTGCTTTTTTACCTTGTTTAGAACAAGATGGACAACTTTCTTTCTTAGTTCTTATTCTATTACTCATAGTCATTTGATATTCCTTTCCACAATTTGAACAAATCCAATTAAATCTAAAATAATTATTAGTTGCTTTAAACATGGAAGGAGTTAAATTTCCATTTTTATTATAATTCCAATCTTTAGAATATATAGGATATTTATCTTCAAAACTATCTTCTACTTCATTTTTAATATAATTATTTAAAATATCAATAGTATCACGTTCGATATTAATATTAGGATATGTAATACTATTCGGATCCAATTTTCGAAGTAAATTATATATTATATCATTAAATTTTTCATATGTTTTTTTACTGGAAATAAAATTAGGAATTACAATATAGTTTATTAATTGATGATTTATTTTATCATCATATTCTTGAATAGAATAAACTTTATAATATTCAGCTAAATTTAAGAGTTTTTCTTTATCTTTTTTATCTTTTTGTTTATGATAATATTTAGTACTTACCTCTATAGCTATTTTTTTACTGGGAATAAAAATATCAATTTCTTTATTTGTTTTAGAATCAATAATGCGGTTTTCAGCATCAAAAAAACATTTCTTAATATAAAAATATATTGTTTGCTCTAAAAAAGAAGTTTTGTATTGATTAAAACATATAGGACATCCCCTATTTAAGAAAATTTTATTGTTGATACGACATTGATAGTGATGATTTTTACGACACTTCCACCACACTTTTTCATTACTAGAGCCAAGATATTCTTCAGGATTTTTTTCATTTCTTCCATAATCCCATTCCTTTATTATTTCAGGATATCTTACTTTTAAATTATTCCATTCATTTACCGTTTTATTTTTTCCGTTTGAACATTTTGGACATTTATAGTTATCGATATATCTTATAAAATCCTTTATCGTCCTAGGTGTTTGTTCTCTATAATCGCATTCTATATTTTTACACTTTAAATAAAATTTTTCATGTGTGTGAGGGGAAAGACTTTTAGGATCTATTTTGTTTTTTTCTTCATCCCAATAATCTAGTATTTTACTATACTTAGTTGTGAGATTATAATATTTAGAAATTTTCGTTCCCTTGCAATAAGGACAATAAGTAATTTCTTTTTGTTTTTTTATAACGTTATATTCACCTTTTGATAAACTATTCATTTTATTCATCTTTCCAGTCCATTCCATATTACAACTTGGACATTTAAAAAAGTATTTTTTTGTTCCTGAATAATATATTTCATTTGGTTTTTCTTTATTTTTTTCTCTATTATACAGTTTTAATAGTTCTAATTTATTATTAGTTTTACAAAAATATTCAAAGCTCTGATTTTTCTCCATCATTTTCTCCTTTCATTTAAAAAAAATCAGTTTTAACTGATTTTTCCAACACTTTTTTCTAAAGCATTCTTAGCCGCTAACTGTTCAGCTTCCTTTTTACTATGAGCAATTCCTTCACCATATATTATGTCATCTATTTTAACATCTATTTTGAATGTTTTATTATGAGCTGGTCCTGTTTCTTCTATCAAAATATACTCAACTGCTCTTTTATCTGTTTGAACTAGTTCTTGTAATTCTGATTTATAATCTCTAATAAATTCTAATAAATTGTTTTCTACAAAATAAATAGCTGAATCATAAATAAATTGTTTAGCTTTTTCAAATCCTTGATCTAAGAAGATAGCGCCAGTGAAAGCTTCATAAATATCAGCAACTATTGCTTTACGAAATTTTCCGCCACTATTTTCTTCTCCATGACCTAGTTTTAAATATTCATTTAATCCAAGTTTTAACGAATATTCATTTAAAGCATCTTCACATACATAATGAGCTCTTAATTTTGTCATTTCACCTTCATCGTTATTTGTTTTTAAATAAAGGTATTCACTCATAACTAGTTCCAACACAGCATCACCCAAGTATTCTAATCTCTCATAACTTGCAACATTATTCTCATTAGCATAAGAGGTATGAGTAAAGGCTGTTTCATATAAATTTATATCATTGGGAATTATTTTTAAATCTTCTAATATTTTCATTTTATCACCTTTTAATATTGAATGCCCCAAACAACATGATATTTAGCAGCATCTCCACAACAGACACATTTATCATCTATTTTCTTTTCATGTTCTAAAATACATCTAGATTTACATCCTTTTATTTCTTTGATTTTTTCTTCACATTCTTTTGATCCACACCACATAGCATGAATGAAACCTGGTTGTTTATTTAAAATATCTTTCATTTCTTCTAAGTTACGTGCTTCGAATGTTAATGCATCTCTTCTTTCTTTAGCTCTTTCATACATGTCTTTTTGAATAGTATCCATTAAATTTTTAACATAATCTACAATGTCTATATTAATATCTTCAACATATTTTTGACTAGTATCACGTCTAGCTAAAGTTATTTTATTATTTTCTAAATCTCTAGGTCCGATTTCAATTCTAACTGGAATTCCATTTACTTCAGCTTCTGCGAATTTAAATCCTGGTGTTTTGTCTGTTAAGTCAATATAAGAAATAATATCATTTTTATTTAATTTTTCATTTATTTTGTGCGCTAAAGCATTAACTCTTTCATCTTTACCAATTGGAATTATAACAACTTGTTTTGGTGCTATTTTAGGTGGTAGTACTAATCCTTTATCATCACTATGAACCATAATTAATCCACCAATCATTCTTGTTGTTGTTCCCCATGATGTTTGATAAGCACATTCTAATTTATTTTCTTTGTTCAAAAACTTTATATCATATGCTTCACTAAATTTTTGACCAAAATAATGACTTGTTCCAGCTTGTAACGCCACTCCGTTATACATTAATGCTTCATTAGTTAAAGTATATTCAGCTCCAGAAAATTTTTCTTTTTCTGTTTTTAAACCTGTAATAGATGGAATAGCTAAAATTTCATGATGAAACCATTTATAAACATCCATCATTTGTTTTGTTTCACGTTCTGCCTCTTCTTTTGTACTATGAATAGTATGACCTTCTTGCCATAAAAACTCTCTACTTCTTAAGAAAGGTCTTGTTTCTTTTTCCCATCTTAAAACGTTACACCATTGATTATATAATTTAGGTAGGTCTCTATATGATGAAATATGATCTTTGTAGTAATCACAAAACATTGTTTCACTTGTTGGTCTAATACATAGTTTCTCTTCCAATTCTTTTTGACCACCTTGAGTTACCCAAGCTACTTCTGGTGCGAATCCCTCTACTAAGTCACTTTCTTTTTTTAATAAGTTTTCTGGAATTAATAATGGCATTTGAACATTAACATGACCTAACTCTTTAAATTTTTTATCTAGGATTGATTGCATTTTTTCCCATATTGCATATCCGTTTGGTTCAATAGCAATACAACCCTTTACGTTTGTATAGCTAGCTAAATGAGCAGCCATTACAACATCAGTATACCATTTAGCAAAGTCTACATCACGACTTGTTATTGATTTATTTTTCATAAAATATCACCTTTATTAATTATAACATGTATATTAAAAAATACAAAACTTTATGACTCATAAAATTATCTTTTTAACAATTAAATTACTATTTTACAAATTTGCTTTTTTCTAGTATAATTATTTTATTATGAAAAAGATATTAATAAAAGGTATAAAGTTGTACCAACATATTCCTGGTAACTTCCATAATAAATGTAGGTGTATTCCGACATGTTCAAATTATGCAATTGAAGCTATTGAAAAACATGGAAGTTTAAAAGGATCTTTTTTAGCAATCAAAAGGATTATAAAATGTAATCCGTGGGGAATTAAGGGCTATGATCCAGTTCCAGAAAGGAAGATAAAATGAAAAGAATAATTGGGTTATTTTCTATTGGTTTAGTATTTTTAACTAGTGGATGTTTTAAAAAGGATGATCTTGAGGATATTACAATATATACAAGTGTTTATCCAATTGAATATATTGTTGATACCCTATATGGTAAAAATTCTAATGTAAAAAGTATTTATCCAGATGGTGTTGATGTTTCAAAATATTCTCTTACTGATAAACAAATTAAAGATTATAGTAAAGGAAATATGTTTATTTTTAATGGACTTAGTGATGAAAAAGATTATGTAACTTCTATGTTTAATTATAATAAAGATCTAATGATAATTGATACTACTGCTACAATGGAATACAATAATCATGTTGAAGAATTATGGCTAGATCCTTCCAACTTTCTTATGATGAGTTTAAATGTTAAAAATGGATTATTAGAGTATATAACTAACCAATATTTAAAAACAGAAATTGATAATAATTATAGTAAATTAAAACTTGAAATATCTAATATTGATGCGAAAATAAAATTAATGAATGAAAATTCTTCTAAAAAAACAATTGTTGTTGATAATAGTTCATTTAAATTTTTAGAGAAATACGGATTTGAAGTTATTTCATTAGAAGATAATGAAGAATTAACTGATAAAACTATCTCTGATGTTATAAGAATGGTTAGAAAAAAACAAATAACATATATTTTCTCTACTGATGCAAATAATTTAAATAAAAATGTTCAAAAAATAGTTAAAAAAACAGGCGTAGAAATATTAGAATTAAATGATTTATCAAATCTAACTGAAAATCAAAGGAATTCTAAAGAAGATTATATAAGTTTACTAAATGAAAATATTGATTTGTTAAAAAAAGAATTATATAGCTAAAAAAGATACCTTAATTAGTATCTTTTTTCTATGTCTTCATAATTTGTTTTTACATACTTTATTGTTATATCCAAATTTTTCCTTAAGTCAAACACTACATTTGTTCCTTTTATTAAAACCTTAATTTTAGGGCGCGATTTATCACCTGTATTATCTATAACTACCCCATCCAAGCCATTTGATAATTTAACCTCTATTCCTCTTGGATAAATTGGTATACAACTTTTAAAAGCATTTACAACATCAACATTAAATAAAGTTTCTGAATTAGCATATAAATACTCTAATGCATCTGATGGATTCATTCCATTTTTAGATGATATCAAATTATCATAAGTATCAGCTACGTGTAATATCTTATAAAATATATGATCTGGTACTTTTATATTTTCAGGAAAACCTGTTCCATCTTCATTTCGATGATGAAATAAAATAGCCGTTTTAGTAGTTGCTGTAATTTCCGGTACTTTAGATAATAAACTATATGCATAAATTGGATGTAGTTTTTCTTGATACATTAATTCTTTATCACTTAATTTAATTTTATCAAGTAACTCTTTATTAATACACAATTTTCCAATATCGTGAAGTAACGCTGATGTGGCTAAATTAACTAGTTCTCTTTGATTTAAATTTAATTTTATACCAATAGCAATAGAAAATTCGGCTACCATAATAGAGTGTTTAAATAAATAATCATTACTATTTCTAATATCTATAGTATCAAATATATTGTGGTAATTATCACAAACTGTTTCAACTATGCTTTTAGCATTTTCTATTGTAGATGTTATATCTAATCTTTTTAAATCATCCGACATTTTCTTTTTTAATTCATCTGAAATAACATCTTCATTTTGAAATTCCTCACCTATTTCATTTTCAATATAAAGAAAATTAAATCCCAATTCTTTTAATTTTTCAATAGAAAAATCAGTTAATTCTTTATCCTTTAACATTAATTTTCTATTATTATCATCACAAACAGTTTGTCCCAAAAGCATCCCAGACTCAACCTTTTCTATATTAATTGCTCTTATCATAATATCACTCTCTCATTCTAATTTTATTATACATCATATTATTTTTTTTATATACTGAATTTTCATAATTTTACTAATTGTTTACAAAAAAATATCTTTCAAATGAAAGATACCTATTTCAATTCGAATAAACGAAATTAATAACATTATGGCGGAGACAGAGGGATTTGAACCCTCGCGCCAGTTGCCCGACCTACACCCTTAGCAGGGGCGCCTCTTCAGCCTCTTGAGTATGTCTCCACGCTACGAATATAATTTTACATTATATCCATAAGTTAGTCAAGTAGTTGTTTGATTTTTTATTCTAATTCTTCATTATAATTTTCTGTTTGGTAATTACCTGTACATCTTATATATGGTTTTAAATCATTATTATCATATATAACATAACCATTACAACTTTCTTTTGTTTTAGGATCAACAAATTCATTAATTAAATTTTCGCCCTTTATATCATTATATGTAATAATTGTTTTATATTCACTACTTATTTTTTTGTTTTTAATATATTTTTCAGCACTATCTTTTAAAACTGTTTCTAATTTTTGATAATCATCATACGTAATATTTTCTTTACTGCTTTCTTCCTCTTCTTGAACTGCTTCTTCAACTTCCGTCTTTGTTTTCTCTTCTGTTTCTTCCTCATCTATATCATTAATATCTGAAAAATTTTTATTATACAAAATACTTGATATTAAAAGAAAAACACCAAAAATAGCTAAAAATCCTATTAGAGTTGATAATCCCCATCCTTTGTTATTCATTAAAATATGCTCCTTTCCAAATCTTCTTTAAAACAATATAATTTTGCTGGTCTTCCATTTGTTTTATTATTTTTATCCATTGTATCTTCTAATATATCTAAATGAATTAATTTTTTTCTAAAATTTCGACGATCTAATTTTCGACCTAGTAAGTGTTCATATGTTATTTGAAGTTCTGGTAGTGTGAAATCTTTTGGATAAAGTATTTTCATCATATTATAATCATTTGGAAGTAAAGTACGAAGATTAGATATCGCAGCACTTAAAATACTTCCATGATCATAAATCATTTTAGGTACTTCATCTATATCAAACCAAGAACTTTCAATTTTACTATTTTTATTATATGAATAGTTATCATAATCTATTAAACATATTAACGAATTAGCAAGAATTCTCATTCCAGGTAAACGATCAATTTTACTAAAAATATCTGACTGTTTCATATATAAATTTTTAATTCCTATAAATTCATATATTGTTGCAACTGCACATTCCTCAATTGTTTCACTCGTCATAAGAAGATTACTTGGTAACATCCAATATCCTTTAAAGGGTTCTTCCATTTTTTTAAAAAGTAATACCTTAACTTTACCATCTATTACTGAAAATATATTTGTTACAACTTCTATTTGATTTATATAATGCTTATCTAATTCCATATATACACCACCTAATTAGATATATTATAGTATTTTATACACAATTTGTCAAAAAAACAGAACTAAATGTTCTGCTTTTATATTAATCCATTAATTCTTGTTCTAAAACTTCTAATGGTTCTTCATTTGCCATATTAACTTCTAAATCATATTCACAGTCTTGATATTTTCTTGCACCTGTTCCTGCTGGAATAAGTTTTCCGATAATAACATTTTCTTTTAGACCATTTAAATGATCTACTTTACCGTGAATTGCAGCATCAGTAAGAATTCTTGTTGTTTCTTGGAATGATGCAGCTGATAAGAATGAATCTGTTTCAAGGGAAGCTTTAGTAATTCCTAGAAGAACTGGACGACCAGTAGATGGTCTTTTTCCTTCAAGGATTAATTTTTTATTAATATCAGTAAATTCATTAATATTTACCATTGTTCCAGGTAAGAAATATGAATCTCCAGAGTTAATAATCTTAATACGTGAAATCATACGTTTAGCAATAATTTCAACGTGTTTATCAGAAATATCAACACCTTGTGAACGATAAACTTTTTGAATTTCAAATAAAATATACTGTTGTACCGAAATTGGATCTGTAACACTTAATAATTCTTTTGGACTAATAGCACCATGAGTAAGTCTATCACCAGCTAAAACTTCATCACCTTTACTAACAGCGAGTTTAGCACCATAATTTGAAATATGTGATTTTGTTTCAACATCATTTTTAACGGAAATAACAAATTTACCATTTTGTTCTTCAATTTCACTTACTACACCATTAATTTCTGAAATAGTAGCTTTACCTTTTGGATTACGGGCTTCAAATAATTCTTGAACACGAGGTAAACCTTGAGTAATATCATCACCAGCTACACCACCAGAGTTGATAGTACGCATTGTAAGTTGGGTACCTGGTTCACCAATTGATTGAGCAGCCATAATACCAATAGCTTCACCTATTTCAACAATATGTCCAGTAGCTAAGTTACGTCCATAACAATGTTTACATACACCATGCTCACATTTACATGTAAGAACTGTTCTTATACCTACTTTAGTAATTCCTGCATTAATAATTTTATCAGCTAATTGTTCTGTAATATAAGTATTTCTATCAACTAAAACTTCTTTAGTTTCTGGATCAATTACTTTCTTATTAGTATAACGTCCAACGATACGATCTCTTAGACTTTCAACTACAGTTCCATCTGCATTAACAAAGGCTTCAACAACAACACCTTGTTCTGTTTGACAATCTTCTTCTTTAACAATAACATCTTGAGCAACATCAACAAGACGACGAGTTAAGTATCCAGCATCGGCTGTTTTTAAGGCTGTATCAACAAAACCTTTTCTGATACCATGTGTTGCTAAGAAGAACTCTGACACACTTGCTCCTTCATTGAATGAAGATGTAATTGGAATTTCAACAGCTTCACCATTTGGTTTAGCCATAAGTCCACGCATACCAGCCATTTGGTTGTAGTTACTCATGTTACCACGAGCTCCTGAATCAATCATCATTGAGATTGGATTTGCTTTATTTGTTTTAATGATATTTTCTAATTCTTCTGCAATTTCATCTTTAGCATTATTCCATGTTTTAACAACTTTTTCATATCTTTCTCTATCAGTAATAAGACCTCTTTTGAATTGTTTATTAACTTGGGCTACTTTTTCAGTTGCATCTGCTAATATTTTTTCCTTATTTTTAGAGGCTATAATATCACCTATTCCAATTGATATACCTGATAGTGTTGATTCTTTAAATCCTAAATCTTTCATCTTATCAAGCATAATAGATGTTTCAGTTGTATGATATCTTTTATATATTTGAGCAATTAATTGTGTTAAAACTTTTTTACCAAAAGGTTTTACAAGTTCTAATTCTTTAATAGCTTCTTTTATATTAGTACCTTTTGCTAAGAAATATTTATTTGGTGTTATACCTTCAATATTTTCTTTTGTACCTTCATTAATATATTGGAATGTATCAGGGAAAATTTCATTAAATTTTAATTTTCCTACAGTTGTAACTAAGTATTTATCACTTTGTTCTTCTGTAAATAATTTATATTTAAATCCTGAAACAGGAATAGCAATTCTTGTATGTTGTGTTATTTCTCTTCTTTCATATGCCATTAATGCTTCATTAGGGTTTTTGAATACTCTTCCTTCTCCTGGTTCATCAGCTCTTTCAATTGTTATATAATAGTTTCCTAAGATCATATCTTGTCCTGGAGTAACAATTGGATTACCATCTGATGGTTTCAAGATGTTATTTGCACCTAACATTAGAATTCGTGCTTCTGCTTGAGCTTCTGGTGTTATTGGTACATGGACAGCCATTTGGTCCCCATCGAAATCGGCATTGAAAGCAGCACAAACAAGTGGATGTAGTCTAATAGCACGACCACCTATTAATTTTGGTTCAAATGCTTGAATACCAAGTCTGTGAAGTGTTGGAGCACGGTTAAGCATAACAGGGTGTTCTTTAATTTTTTCTTCAACAATATCCCAAACACGTTCATCTTGATTTTCAATCATTCTTTTAGCAGCTTTAATATTTGAAGCTATTTCTTTAGTTACTAAACCATTTATTACATGTGGTTTAAATAATTCAAGAGCCATCTCTTTTGGTATACCACATTCATACATTTTTAAAGTTGGTCCTACAACGATAACAGAACGACCAGAGTAATCAACACGTTTACCAAGTAAGTTTTGACGGAAACGTCCTTGTTTACCTTTAAGCATACTAGATAGTGATTTTAAAGGTCTATTTCCGGCTCCTGTGATATTACGACCACGACGACCATTATCAAACAAAGCATCTACAGCTTCTTGAAGCATACGTTTTTCATTTTGAATGATAATTGAAGGTGCTCCTAAATCAATTAGTTTTTTCAAACGATTGTTACGATTTATAACACGTCTATATAAGTCATTTAAGTCTGATGTAGCAAATCTTCCACCATCTAATTGAATCATTGGTCTAAGTTCTGGTGGTATAACAGGAATAGCATCCATAATCATCCATTCTGGACGGTTTCCTGATTCTAAAAAGGCATCTAGAACATCTAATCGTTTAATTAAACGAATACGTTTTTGACTTGTAGCATCTTTTATTTCTTCGATTTCTTTTTTTACTTCTTCTACTTCTTTAGGAATATCTACTTCCATAAGTAATTCTTTAATAGCAGCAGCACCCATTCCTACTTTGAATGTATTTCCATATTTTTCGTAATAAGCACGATATTCTTTATCACTAATTGTTTGTTTTTTCTCAAGTGGCGCAGCCCCTGGATCTAAAACAACATAAGAAACAAAGTATAATACTTCTTCTAGTTCTCTTGGTGACATATCAAGAACAAGTCCCATACGAGATGGAATTCCCTTGAAAAACCAAATATGGGATACAGGAGTAGCAAGTTCTATATGTCCCATACGTTCACGACGAACTTTAGAGCTTGTTACTTCTACTCCACATTTATCACAAATAATGTTTTTGTATCTTAATTTTTTATATTTACCACAACTACATTCATAGTCTTTAGATGGTCCAAATATTTTTTCGCAATATAATCCATCACGTTCTGGTTTTAATGTACGATAGTTAATAGTTTCAGCTTTTTTAACTTCACCATGTGATTGTTTTCTTATTTTTTCGGGTGAGGCAATCGAAATTCTTAATCCTTGAATATTATTTACGTTCATTAATCCTCATCCCCTTCCATATTTTCTTCTAAATTTTTGATATCTTCCTCAGTTGGTTCAACATCACTTACTTCTTCCATGTCTTCCTCTGTTACCTCAATAATTTCTTCTTCATCTATTTCTTCTGGTTCTTCTTTTTCAAAATCATCATTTACTAAATAATTATCATCATCTTCGGCTTCTACTTCACCAATATCAACAAATTCTCCTTCTTCATTAAGAACTGTCATATCAAGTCCTAAAGCTTGGAATTCTTTAACAAGTACTCTAAATGATTCTGGAATACCAGATTTTGGAATTGGTGTTCCTTTTACTAAGGCCTCATATACTTTAACACGACCTACAACATCATCTGATTTAATTGTCATCATTTCTTGAAGAACATGAGCAGCACCATAAGCATAAAGTGCCCAAACTTCCATTTCTCCAAATCTTTGACCACCAAATTGTGCTTTACCACCAAGTGGTTGTTGTGTAACAAGTGAATAAGGACCCGTAGATCTTGCATGTAATTTATCATCTACCATGTGGTGAAGTTTAATCATATACATAACTCCAACACTTATACGATTATCAAAAGCTTCTCCTGTACGTCCATCGTATAGAACAGCTTTACCATCTTCATCAAGACCAGCTTCTTTTAAGGCATCAATTATTTCATCACGAGTTGCCCCATCAAATACTGGTGTTGCAACATGAATTCCTAATGATTTAGCAGCCATTCCTAAATGCATTTCTAGTATTTGTCCGATATTCATACGAGATGGAACTCCAAGTGGATTAAGTAAGATATCAACAGGACGTCCGTCTGCTAAATATGGCATATCTTCTTCTGGTAAAACTAATGAGATAACACCTTTATTACCATGACGACCAGCCATTTTATCTCCAACTCTTATTTTACGTTTTTGTGCAATATAAACACGAACTATTTTTGAAACACCTGCTGGAAGTTCATCAGTATCTTCCTTAGTGAAGATTTTTACATCATGTACAATTCCTTCTCCACCATGAGGTACGCGAAGTGAAGTATCTCTTACTTCTCTTGTTTTTTCACCAAAGATAGCATGTAATAGTTTTTCTTCGCTTGTAAGTTCAGCCATTCCTTTTGGTGTTACTTTACCAACTAAAATGTCATCGTCTTTAACTTCTGTTCCAATACGAATAATACCATTTTCATCTAAGTTTTTACGAGCTTCTTCACTTACATTTGGTATATCACGTGTAAACTCTTCTGGTCCAAGTTTTGTATCACGACATTCAATTTGATAATCTTCAATGTGTATTGATGTATAAACATCATCTTTAACTAATCTTTCATTTAAAATGATAGCATCTTCATAGTTATATCCATCAAAGTTCATAAAGGCTACAGTTACGTTTTTACCTAAAGCCATTTCACCTTTTTCGGTACTTGGTCCATCAGCTATAACCATTCCTTTTTTAACTTTATCATTTAATCTTACGATTGGTACTTGATGGTAACATGTTCCTGCATTACTTCTTTCATAACCATTTAAGTAATATGTATCCATACCACCTACTGTTTTTACTAAAATTTTCTTAGCATCTACATAATCAACAACACCATCTGCTTTAGCAATAACAACTGCTCCTGAATCTCTAGCAGCAATTGCTTCAACACCTGTTCCAACAAGTGGTGCTTCTGCTGTTAATAATGGAATTGCTTGACGTTGCATGTTTGCACCCATAAGTGCTCTTTTTCCATCATCGTGTTCCAAGAATGGAATTCCTTGTGTTGCAACTGATACAACTTGTTGTGGTGAAACATCAATATAATCAACTTTTTCAGTTTCAACAATGATATTATCACTACGATATCTTACTGGTACACGATCTGGTACTATTTTATTATTATCATCTACTTTAACGGCTGCTTGTGAGATATAATATTCTAATTCTTCATCAGCTGTCATATATCTTATTTCATCAGTTAATATACGATTTTCAACTTTACGATATGGAGTCATAATGAATCCATATTCATTTACACGAGCATAACTTGCAAGTGAAGTAATAAGTCCAATGTTAGGTCCTTCTGGAGATTCAATAGGACATAATCTTCCGTAGTGTGATGGGTTAACATCACGAACTTCCATTCCTGCGCGGTCTCTTGATAAACCACCAGGTCCTAAAGATGAAAGTCTTCTTTTGTTTGTAAGTTCTGCTACTGGGTTAGTTTGATCCATGAATTGAGAAAGTTGACTGCTTCCAAAGAATTCTTTAATTGCAGCTGTAAGTGGTCTAATATTAATTAAAGATTTCGGAGTTACTTCTGTAATTTCTTGAGTACTCATACGATCTCTAATAACTCTTTCAATTCTTGAAATACCTATTTTAAATTGGTTTTGTAATAATTCACCAACTTGACGAACACGTCTATTTGATAAGTGATCTATTTCATCAAAATTTCCTATTCCTTCTAATAAGTTTAAGTAATATGATACTGATGCATAAATATCAGAAATAGTTAATCTTCTAATATCTGTTGTTGGATCATTACCAATTATTTTAATCACTTTTTCAGGATTTACATTTGAATACACTTTAATTATTTGAACTTTATTATAAGTATCTAGTTCATTATTAATTAAAACTTCTTGCATTCCATAACCTTTTTCTAAAATAGGTTTTAAAGTTTCCATTACTTCTTTAGTAATGATAGTACCTTCTTCGGCAATAACTTTATTACCATCTTTGATTGTTTCAGCAAGTTTACATCCATATAAACGATCAATTATATTTAATTTACGATTAAATTTATATCTTCCAACTTTAGCTAAGTCGTAACGGAAAGCATCAAAGAATCTAGTAACTAATTGGTTTTTAGCACTATCTAGTGTTGATGGTTCTCCTGGTCTTAATTTAGAATGAATATCAATTAATGATTCATCCGTGTTTTTGTTAGCATCTTTGGCAATAGTACGATCTAAATAGTCGTTTTCACCAAATAAACTAATAATATCTTCATCACTTGAAAGTCCAATTGCTCTAAGTAATGTTGTAATAGGTACTTTTCTTGTTCTATCAATTCGAACATATATAACATCTCTAGCATCTAATTCATATTCTAACCAAGTACCACGGTTAGGAATTATTTGTGATGTAATAACTAAACGTCCGTTTTTATCTATTTCGCGTCCAAAATAAACAGAAGGTGAACGTACAAGTTGAGATACGATAACACGTTCAGCACCATTTATGATGAAAGTTCCTCCTTCAGTCATAATTGGCATATCTCCTAAATAGATACTTTGTTCTTTTACTTCACCTGTTTCTTGGTTGAAAAGACGAGCATCTACTTTTAAAGGTGCAGCATAAGTTGCATATCTTTCTTTACACCCTTTTATTGAATATCTTGGTTCATCAAAAGAATAATCTCCAAATTCCAGCATTAAATTTCCAGTAAAACTTTCAACTGGAAAAATATCTTCAAATACTTCTTTTATTCCTTCATCAATAAACCAATTATATGATTTTTTTTGAATTTCTAGTAAATTTTCTAGTTCAATTGCATTTTTAGTTTTTGCATAACTTCTTCTTTCTCGGTAGTCACCAAATTTCTTTGTTATATAAGCCACTAATTTCACCCCTATATGCTATATTTTTAAACCAAATACTTACAAAAATAAGTACATATGTCAATTTATAATTTTAACAAAGTTTTTATTAATTGTCAATTATTTACAGCTTTAATAATATAAAATCCTTTATATTTATTTACTATTTCAACTGTATATTGTTTTTCTAAATCTAAAGCTATACTTTTAGCCCCTTGATTTTTATTAATAACAATCCAAAGTTCGCCCTTTTGATTTAGGTGTTCTTTTGCATCAAATAATATTTTATAGAGTATTTTTTTGCCTACTCTTATTGGTGGATTAGAGATAATAAAATCAAACTTTTCTTCTACATTACTATATATATCACTTTCATATATTTTAACATTCACATGATTCAAATCAACATTCTTTCTTGCCAATTTCAAGCTCCTTCTGTTGATGTCAATCATATGAACCTTGGCGGAAGTATTTCTCGATATGTAGATACCAATTGGTCCATATCCACATCCAAAATCAAGAACTTTTCCTTTTATTCTATCAAGTGGTATTGTCTCAAGTAATGTTCTAGTTCCAAAGTCTAATCCTTTTTTTGAAAATACTCCATTATCTGTTATAAATTCAAAATCTTGGTTATTAATTTTGACTTTTTTTATTTGTTCTTCACTTTTTAAAGTATTATCATTTTCAAAATATTGTGCCATAATACCTTCCTTTTATAAAAACGCTTAAAGCCCATACTATTTTATAGTACAGGCTCAAACATTTTAAGCTTAATTATTTTAATTCGATTGAAGCTCCAGCTTCTTCAAATTTAGCTTTCATTTCATTAGCTTCATCAGCAGATACATTTTCTTTTACAACTCCACCGTTATCAGCGATTTCTTTAGCTTCTTTTAAACCTAATCCAGTAATTTCTCTTACTAATTTGATAACAGCAATTTTGTTAGCTCCTGCAGCAGTTAAAGTAACATTAACTGTGCTTGGTCCTTCTTCTTGAACAGCTCCTGCAGCTGGTGCAGCTACTGCTACAGCACTTGGATCTACTCCAAATTCTTCTTTCATTGCATCTACTAATTCTTTAACTTCAAGAATAGTCATTTCTTTTAATCCACTAATAAATTCATCTTTTGTAAATTTAGCCATTTTATATTCCTCCTATTTCTTAATTATTTTTCTTTTAAATCTTGACTATATAAGTCTAAGCAAATTGATAAGTCGCGAACAACTCCCATAAGTCCACCAGCAAGCATTGTAAGTAATCCTTCTCTTGATGGTATTGAAGCAAGTTTGTTTAACATATCAATATCAGCAATTTCACCATCAACAACTCCAACTTTAAGTTCTAACTTGTCATGTTCTTTTGCAAATTCGCTTAAAGCTTTAATTGGAGCTATTGCATCTTTACCAAAAGCAATAGCTTTAGGTCCATTTAAATGTTCATTTAAATCAATGTTTAAAGTTTCTAAAGCACGTTTTGATAAAGTGTTTTTATAAATCTTAAATTCTGAATCACTTTCTCTTAGTTTTCTTCTAAGTTCGTTTGTTTCTGTAACAGTTAAACCACGATATTCAAAGAAAACATATGATGCTGATTCTTTCATTTTTGATGCGATTTCTTCAACAACTTTTTTCTTTTCATCAATTATTCTTTGATTTGCCATTTTAGCACCTCCATTCGACTTTAAACCGTATAAAAAGCTCTTACACCGTAAGAGCTCAAAAAACTTAAGTAATTCAAGTTCCTCGGTAGGAAATTAAGTATTTCTACACCTACTGTCTACGGCACATGTTTTCAAAACATATAAATTATATCACAACTTTAATTAGTTGTCAAAACTATTTGTATCAATTTTGATACCAGGACCCATAGTTGAAGATACAGATATATTTAAAATATATTTTCCTTTAACTACAGCTGGTTTTGTTTTATTAATTAATGCAATAAAAGCATCTAAATTTTCTAATAATTTTTTATCATCGAATGATGTTTTACCAATAATAACGTGAACGTTACCATAACTATCTGTACGATATTCAATACGTCCTTTTTTAACGTCTTCTACAGCTGTTTTTGTATCCATAGTAACAGTTCCTGTTTTAGGGTTTGGCATTAATCCTTTTGGCCCTAAAATACGTCCTATTTTACCTAAACCAGGCATCATTTCTGGAGTAGCTATCATTGTATCAAATTCAAACCAGTTTTCTTTTTCGATTTTTTCTAACATATCAGTATCACCAACATAGTCAGCTCCTGCAGCTTTTGCAGCTTCTGCTTGAGCTCCTTTAGCAATAACTAATACTCTTTTTGTTTTTCCTGTTCCATTTGGTAGAACGATTGCTCCTCTTAATTGTTGATCTGCTTTTTTGGTATCAAGATTTAATCTTAAAGCAAGTTCAACTGAAGAATCAAAATTAGTTTTTGATGTTTCTTTTACTAATTTAATAGCTTCTTCTTTTGTGTATTGTTTAGTTCTATCTACTAATTTAGCAGCTTCTAAATATTTCTTTCCTTTTTTCATTATTTTACCTCCTTATGTGGTACACGCGGATTTTCCTCCCACATAGGTTATATTACCTATATGTATATTTTTTTAAAATTATTCTTCGCCTTCGACTTTAACACCCATATTACGAGCTGTTCCTGCTACTATTTTCATAGCTTCTTCAACTGTATAAGCATTTAAATCTGGCAATTTGATTTCAGCAATTTCTTTTAATTGAGCTTGTGTTAAAGTTGCAACTGTTTCGTTTGCTCCTTTACTAGCTCCTTTTTTGATTCCTGTAACTTTCTTTATTAAGAATGGAGTTGGTGGAGTTTTGATTACGAAATCGAAACTTCTATCTTCATAAACAGTTATTTCAACTGGTAAGATATCTCCCATTTTATCTCTTGTTGCATCGTTATATTTTGTACAGAATTCTTGTAAATTAATCCCTGCAGGTCCTAAAACCGTTCCAACTGGTGGTGCTGGTGTTGCTTTTCCAGCAGGTACTTGTAATTTTATTATTTTTGAAACTTGTTGTTTTGCCACGAAAAACACCTCCTATATTTTTTTCGCGAGTGGTTCTAATGCATCCGCTGCTCCCACTTTTTCTATATTAATAAATATAGCTATATAATAATACCATATTTTACATAATTTGTAAACATTTTATCGTTTTTTTATCTTTACAACTTCATTTTCAGGATTTGCAACAACACACTCAGCATCCTTTGTTGTTTCAACCATTAATGAATAATTGGTTTCTAGTTGTCCTGATTTTATTAAATTACTTAATAATTTTAATAACATTTTTTTCATTTTTCTATTCAATTCCATTTTTTCTTCTGTCAAAACATTTTGAACATTTATTTCTTGTATTT
>ENA-UOJJ01002286-UOJJ01002286.1-human-gut-metagenome-genome-assembly--contig:-CS66-NODE-2286-length-24515-cov-7.002698_pt1 | contig 24515 bp, 20 predicted proteins | sample MGYA00242343_ERZ723890 | MGnify/ENA metagenome assembly ERZ723890
GAACGAGAACCGACTGTTCGCACTATGCGAAAGGAAGCCCCCACCTCTATAGGCGAGGGAGGATGTCACAGTAAACATTTTTTTCAAATACGTTGATTTCTCCTCTATCATTCAGTATAATAGGAAGAAAAGGGCGACCTCTTCCGGTGGTTTCCCAATATTTTCAGACATCAGTTGCAAAGGAGTTCCCGATGATTAACGCAAAAGCCGAAGAATTAAAAAAGCTGATTACGGTTCCCGATTTTAAGGAAGAGAGCTATCAGCACCTGTCACTTTCCGAACTGAGTTTCCTGCACAACACTTCCGCAGAGTTAAAAATAAAGAACATGGCCAATCCTCAGAACGCGAAGTTCTTCAAGGTCAGAGAGGATTTCTTTATGCAGCTGTGTCAGCGTCGCCTGCAGAAGATCAATGAGCTGTATGTACTTATGAGCCAGCCGACCAGCCTGCCCTATATCGTATGCGATCCTGAGACCAGCAATGACCAGGTATGGCTCTTCGACAGCGAGAGCGCTGCTAACCTTGTTGCGAACGATGAGAGCGCTTCCCGTGGCTTTCAGATTAATGCGGCAAAGATTGAGAATGATAAGTTCCTGCCGTTCTACACCAGCCTCTTCTTCCTTGGCGTGAATGAGCTTCTCTTCAACAGAGGAAAGGAAGCCTTCGCGCTTCAGCTGGATGAGTTCATCAACAAGCCGGATTTCACGTCCATCTCCACGGACAGCAAGCCAGTGGTGCTGAATCCAGAGCTGGTACTGACCGCCGCTTACTTCGCCCAGGGCAAGGCGGGCGCTCAAGAGAAGCAGAACAATGAGGAGTTAAGGGATCTGGAGGAAGAGATGATCGTGAACCTGCTCCGCGGCAAGGTCTTCGTTCCGGTTCAGATGCTGGAAGGTCAGACGGAGATGAAGCCGGAGAATATGCGCTTCCCGCTGATCAAGCTCTCCAATGGCAAGATGTTCCAGCCGGTCTGCTCGGATAATAATGAGCTGGCCCGTTTTTCCGTGGGACAGGAACGAATCCGCGGCCTTGTCATAGAAGGAAAAAATATCAAGAACGTTCTGGTAAAGGAGGCCGATGGTGTTCTCCTGAACCCCAAGACGGTAAAACTTGCCATCCCGAAGATGAAGCTGTAAATAATCAAAGATATCCGGAAACAATCAGAAACAACCGGAAATGAAAGAATTGTAACTATTCAGAGGCCATGCAGAAATGCACGGCCTCTTTTTACCTTATACTACCGTTCACTTTGTTTTCTCGTCATATGAATCCTCTCCGCGATCGCCCGTATCCTTTCTTTCTCGACTTTGCACACCTTGCGGTCGTAAGTGTAGAGTCCGTTGATCTCACCCTCCACATCCGAAAGTTGTGTGTAAATACAGCCGCACGCGCCGTCCGCGATGGACGGAAGTACCATTTCTTCGTACAGAGCTTCGATCCTGCGGGTTAATTCCTCTCGGCTCTTTGCGGTTCCATACCCGTAGCCGCCGTAACTTTTCCACAGATGCCCTTCGATTTTTCTTACATATCCACCACACTCGGAGATCAGCAGTGGACGAGTTCCTGCGGTCAGCTTCCGGTTCCGGAAATAGGCGTGTACACTGTCAAAATTACTTTCCTTCTGCGCAAACCAGCCAGAGGTCGAGTTATACAGACGTGTTCCGTCCAGCTTCCGGCAGATTCGGTACATTCGGTCAGAATCGAACTGTCCCCAGCCCTCGTTGAAGATGGTATAGATCACGATACAGGGATGATTATACAGGTGCTCCAGCGTATCCTTCATATGCTGGACGAAGATCATGCGCCTCTTCGTCCAGCCTGGCCGGTGATCCGACCGTTTCTGAAAGCCAAGATTCGGCAGCGCCGTATCCAGAATCCAGCTGTAACCACCGTTCTGCACCATATCCTGAATCACGAGCATACCTTCCCGGTCGCAGGCATAGTAGAATACTTCCGGTTCAATCTTAATATGCTTGCGCAGGCAGTTGAAGCCCAGACTCTTCATGCGGCAGATATCTCTGCGGTACTCCGCTGGTTCCTCCGGCAGGTAGTGCCCATCCAGAAAATACCCCTGATCCAGAACACCGTGCAGGAAGATCGGCTCACCATTCAAAAGAAGCACCGGCTTTCCATTCTTCACTCCGGTATCAATCGTACGCAGAGCAAAGTAGCTCTCCACCTGATCTGTCGCTGTCTCCAGTGTCAGCGTATACAGATAGGGATGCTCCGGCGTCCAGTGATGCAAAGGAAGACCGGTATCCTCCATGCGAATCCGGAATCGCTGTCCCACCATGGGGATATCCGGATCTTCGCAGCCCGGCGCTTCCAGACAGGTGCGCCCTTCCCGCATGTGAAGGAGCCCCGGCAGCCCGGCAGCCGTCATAACGAACGGTTTTTCAATGCCTTCACCTCCGATCGCAATCGTCAGCTCTTCGCTGTCCGCTGCCGCAAGAATCTCTACCTGATCCAGAGACGGGGTAATTCGAAGCTCCTGAATCCTCCCCTTACGGGGTACCGCTTCGATCCATACAGACTGCCAGATGCCGGACACCGGCGTATACCACATACCATGCGGTCTCCGATGCTGCTTGCCGTAGGGATAGGCATGGCTTAACGAGTCAATCACATCCACGCAGAGCTGATTCTCTCCGGGAACCAGCGCGCGCGTGATATTAATAGAGAAGGGAAGGTATCCGCCCTCGTGCTTCGCGATTACTCGGCCATTCAGGCGGACTCTCGCCCGCTGATCCACTGCACCGAAATGAAGCAGGATATCGTCGTCTTCACCGGCAAACCCCTCTGGAAGGCGAAAGTATCTCCGATAGGAAAGGCGGCTACCCCTCTCCCGCCCCCGGTACCCGGAAAGCTTCGCCTCCGGCGCGAATGGAACATGGATCGGCGCTCCGTTCAGCTGCCATTTTCCATCCAGCGAGAAAAAACTGTCTCTTCGAAACTGCGGCCTCGGATATTCCTGATGCCAGCAATCCCCCATGATCTGACTCATCTTCTGTTCCCATCCTTCCTCATCTTCCTGGTCACTGACACTTTTATGTGTTTTATCTCAGTCGAGAAGACTCCCACCTCTTTCAGGTGGCGGGTGACAGCAAATTTGTCTCAGTGGGAGTCCAATCTCCGACTGAGATAAACGCTCCGCGAGGATGCGCAGTGATTCTGTAAAGAATATGTCAGCTTACGCTGACCAGAATCACGCGCCAAGTCTCGCGGTTGCTCGACTTGAAACGGCACATTCCTGCCGCACAGCTCCTATTTACCGGCTGATATCTTTGACGCATGCGTTCAGATGTGCCGGTATAGTGCTCTACTGATTCAGTTGCTTCAGCTGCTCGATCAGCTCCAGATCGCTCTTCGTTACCTTCATGTTCGTGCAAATCTTCTCCTCGCCGGGGCGCTGGATCGAGATCTCCAGGATCGTGCCCTCCGTCAGGTGCTGCCCCATCACCTTCGTAAGAAAAGCCGCGAACTTCGGGTGATTATTCTCGAAAGTGGATTTCATGCTCATAAGTTTCATAATTGCAGACGGATTTATCATTGGTAAGTCTCCCTAAATCTAATGTTTCTCAACATCATATCACATTTTTTTCTTTCTGACGAGACCTAAAAAACACTTCTTGACACGGCTTTTCGTTATGCTATACTGGTTAGCGTAAACTAACAGTTAAAGGAGACTAATCCATGGCTTTTCTTGAAATCTCTCATCTGAAGAAGGGCTTCGGTACAGGTGAAAATCATATCGAAGTATTAAAAGATATCAACCTGAAAGTATCCCAGGGAGAATTCTGCGTTCTGCTAGGTCCATCCGGCTCCGGTAAATCTACCCTGCTGAACATCATCGGCGGCATCGATCAGGCCAATTCCGGGGATATCCATATCCACGGCGAGCGCATGGCGGACATGAACGAGAAAACACTGACACTCTATCGCCGCAAACATCTGGGTTACATTTTCCAGATGTATAACCTCATCCCCAACCTGACCATCCGTGAGAACATCGAAGTCGGCGCTTATTTGAGTGAGAAGCCGCTGGACGTGGATGAGCTGCTTCACACGCTCGGCCTCTATGATCACAGAAAGAAGCTGCCGAACCAGCTTTCCGGCGGTCAGCAACAGCGAACCGCCATCGGACGCGCCATTGTGAAGAACCCGGATATCCTCCTCTGCGATGAGCCGACCGGCGCGCTGGATTACGCGACCTCGAAGGAGATCCTGAAGCTGATCGAGACGGTCAATCAGAAATACGGCAACACCATCATTATGGTTACGCATAACGACGCGATACAGAATATGGCGGACCGTGTCGTGCGTCTGCGCGACGGGCATATTCGCTCGAATACGCTGAATGCGGAGAAGGTTCCGGCGGAACAGCTGGACTGGTAGGAGGCGTCATGAAGAATCCATTACGAAAACGACTGCCAAGAGAATTAAAGAGTGAATTCGGCAAATATTTCGTCATCTTCTTCCTGATGTTCGCTACCATCGGCTTGGTATCCGGCTACCTGGTGGCCGGCAGCAGTATGGTGGCTGCCTACGATGAGACCTTTGAGAAATATAACATCGAAGACGGAAACCTGCGTCTGGCAAAGAAAGCGAACAAGGCTCTGATTAAGGAGCTGGAAAATAATGAAATCACGCTGTATGACAACTTCTATGTGGATGACGCGATGGAGAACAGCACAACACTGCGTATCTTCGCCAATCGAACCGAAGTCAATACGGTATGCCTGATGGACGGAGTTATGCCCACCGCCTACGATGAGATCGGCCTGGACCGCATGTATGCTGTGAATAACAATATCACGATCGGCGATACGCTCTCTGACGGTACGAACACCTTCCGTGTTACCGGTCTGATCGCGCTTCCGGATTACAGCTGCCTGTTCCAGGACAATAACGATTCCATGTTCGACGCGCAGAAATTCGGCGTATCCATCGTAACCGCGAAATCCTTTGCCCGCTTTTCCGAAAGCGACTTAACCTGGTCCTACTCCTGGAAATATGATGCGCCGCCCGCAGACGATGCGGAAGCGAACGATATGGCGGAGGATCTGATGAAATCAATCGCCGCGGAAACCGAGCTGAAGAGCTTCGTCCCCCGCTATCAGAACCAGGCGATTGTCTTCACCGGCGACGATATGGAAGGCGACCAGGTCATGGTTCTTGTCCTTCTCTATATTGTTATGATCATCATGGCGTTCGTCTTCGGGATCACGACCAGCAACACGATCCTGAAGGAAGCGAATGTCATCGGAACACTGCGTGCCTCCGGCTACACAAAGATGGAGCTGATCCGCCACTATATGACGCTGCCGCTTCTCGTATCTGGCGTAGGCGCAGTCCTCGGAAATATCCTGGGCTACACCTGGATGAAGGATTTCTGCGCTTCTCTCTACTATGCCAGCTACAGCCTGACCACTTTCCATGTGCTCTGGAACGCGAACGCCTTCTTACTGACAACTATAATCCCCCTGATCATGATGACAGTCATCACCTTCCTGGTCCTTACCCGGAAGCTCTCACTGTCCCCGTTAAAGTTCCTCCACAAGGATTTCAGTCGTAAGAAGCAGAGGAAAGCTTTCCCGCTGAGCAGCCATCTTCCGTTCTTCAGCCGGTTCCGCATCCGCGTAATCCTGCAGAACATGGGAAATTACATCACGATCTTCATCGGGATTCTGTTCGCCAATTTCCTGCTGTTCTTCGGCCTGCTCTTTCCCTCTGTCCTGGCCCACTACCAGGCGGATATCGAGCAGAACCTGCTGTGCAATTATCAGTACATTCTTCAGATTCCGCTGAATGCCGTGAACGAGAACAAGAAGCTGGAAAGCGCACTGAACATGATGCTGTTCCAGAATGAAGTCGAGACAGAAACAGAAGGAGCCGAGAAGTTCTCCATCCGCTCCCTGAATACAACTTACGAAGGATCCCGCGTGGAAGCCATTACGCTCTACGGTGTAGAACCGGACAGCCGTTACATTTCGCTCAGTTCCGCTGAGGGGACGGTTGCCGCTTCTCAGGCTTACGCGGACAAATATGATCTGACTCCCGGCGATACCATTACCCTGAAGGAAGCCTATGAGGATACGACCTACACCTTCACGATCACGGATATTTACCCTTACGATGGCGCGCTGGCGCTGTTTATGCCCCGGGAAGACCTGAACCGGGTATTCGATGAGGATAAAAATTCCTTCAGCGGATATCTCTCCAACGAAGAAATCACCGATATCGACACTGAATATATCTCCAGCATCATCGACCTGGAGGCGCTGACCAAGATTTCCCGTCAGCTGACACTTTCCATGGGAGGTATGATGAATCTCGTCAACGGCTTCGCGATCATTATTTTCCTTGTCATCGTATACCTGCTCTCGAAGATCATCATCGAGAAGAACGGTCAGGCAATCTCTATGACGAAGATCCTGGGATATTCCAACCGGGAGATCAGCCGCCTGTATATTTTCTCCACTACATTTATGGTTCTGCTCTCCATCCTGATCAGCCTTCCGCTGGAGGTTGCCTCCATGAAGTTCCTGTTCAAATATATGATGACGGAGATGATGACCGGTTGGATCTCCTTCTACCTGGACCCCATGATCCTCGTGGAAATGGTCTCCATGGGACTTGGCTCCTACGCCATCGTCGCATTCCTGGAATACCGCAGAATCCGCCGTATTCCCATGGACGAAGCATTAAAGAATGTAGAGTGATGCCCAGCTTTTCGAAGTCATATCGCGATGCAAGCTTGCTTGCCAGAAATGAAGAACTTTCAAAAAGGAAGGATTAATGCTATGAAAAAAAGATTTCATCAGGCCGGTCGGGGAACCGCCCTCCTCCTGACCGCTGCGCTGACCCTGAGCGGATGCGCAGGCAATACAGCTGAAACCGTGAATGCCACTGCCGCAGCAACAACAGCTACGGAAACTCCCGCAGAAAGCAGCGCCGAAAAGGAATATTCCTCCACGATGACGAAAGATAAAGAAGAAAGCGTCTACGTCAAGGCGGACGCCTCCGGCCGTACACGTGAGATCACTGTAGAGACCAGCCTGAAGGTTGATCCGGATTCCGATGTAATTGAAGATATCTCTTCTCTTTCGGATATCCGCAATACGAAAGGCGATGAAGAGTATACCGCGCAGCCAGACGGCACAATCCTCTGGGAGAACCACGGCGAAGATATCTCCTATAAGGGGACTTCCGAGTCCGGGCTTCCTCTGGACGTAAGCATCTCCTATTTTCTGGATGACAAGGCCATCACGCCGGAGGAACTGGCCGGAAAGAGCGGAAAGCTTCGCATGCGCTTCGATTATGAAAATCATACTGAGACGACCGTAACAGCAGATGACAAATTCGTCACGCTCCCGATCCCCTTCGCCGCTGTCTCCACGGTAATCCTGCCCTCTGATACCTTCTCCCATATCGAGATCGAAGGTGGAAAGCTGATCACGATGGACGATCAGACACTGGCGGTTGGCTATGCTCTCCCCGGCATCCGCGATGCTCTTCATCTGGGGGATTTTGAGTTCACGGAAGATATCGATATCCCGGAATATGTCGAGATTACTGCTGATGTCACCGACTTCGAGCTGGCATTCACCACCACAATCGTGACCTCCGGCCTGTTCTCCGAGCTGGATGACGATACCTTCGATGACACGGACGACCTGAGCGATTCCATGGATGAGCTCTCCGATGCTTCAGAGAAGCTAGCGGACGGAAGTGACAGCCTGTACGAAGGGATTCAGTCACTGGAGGAATATTTCGATTCCTATCTATCTGGCGTCTCCCAGCTGGAAGAAGGCGCGGGAACCCTTTCTCAGGCACTCTCCCAGTTAAACTTCGGCAAGAGCAGCCTCACCTCCGGCAGCAAGGCGCTGGCGGAAGGACTCGGCACGCTGAACCAGTCCTTATCGCAGATCCAGCTTCCGGACGCGCTAAAGGGTCAGAGTGGTGCTGAAGAATCTCCGCTTGCAGCGGATGCCGCTTCCTTTGCCGCCGACGCGAAGACACTGTCCACACGATTCAGCGATCTGCAGTCGGCCGCTTCCGGACTGAAATCCTTCGCCGAAGAAGCAAAAAGCTATGCAGATCAGATGGAGAATATCACTTCCGAAACCGAAACCATTCTCTCCGGCCAGGTGATTTCTGCAGCGTCACTGAACGAGGAAGCCGAGAAGCAGGCAAGCGATGCGTTTGGCCAGGCTCTCGCCGCCTCTGAGATTCCGGAAGAGCAGCAGACCACTCTGCAGCAGGCTTTCGCAGAGAACCTGAAAATCTCTCTGGATGATACACTCGCCGCCGCGCAGGAAGAAACCCTTACCCAACTGACAGAATTGAAAGCAAAGCTGACGGAGCTTCCTGCCATTTCCGTGCCGGAATCTGCTCTGGATATTTCAGAAATTACCGAAGTGCTCACCCGCATGCAGGGGACGCTCTCCGTTCTCTCTGCAGGCGCGGACAGCCTTTCCGCCCTGCAGGAACTGGCGCCGGCTCTCGCCGAACTGCAGAACGGCATCTCCGCTATGTCGGAAGCAGGAAGCACGTTAAGCAGCGGTATCGACACGCTCTCCACCTATCTGGATCAGATCGGAACCGGAGCGGACGCATTAAGCAGCGGCGCCTCCGCTCTGACAACAACAGGCAGTGCACTCGCCGAAGGCTTCTCCTCTCTGTCCGATGGTGCAAAATCCTTCTGTGAAGGTGTGCGAACCTTCGACGAAGAGGGCATAAAAGAACTCACGAACCTCGCCGGTGATGACCTCTCCGATCTGATTCGCTACATCAAGTCTGCCCGCCTGGCGGACCAGTCCTACCAGAGCTACGCCGGACTGTCTGACGGAAAGACCGGCAGCGTAAGATTCATCATTGAAACCGACGAAATCAAGAAATAGCCTCGCAGTTTTCAAGAAAACCGGCGAAAGAACCGGCCGGATGCTTTTCGGCCGGTTTTACTTTCTGCTTCGTCTTGACGTTTTTCGCTCCTTCTTATACAATAAGAATAGATGAGAAAAATTCCAGGAAAGGAAACCTATGAACGTATTCGATTATCTATCCTGGAGAGGCGACCTTACCTTTCTTCAGGCCTCTTTTTCGGAAGTGGATAATCTTCTGATTTCGCTTCTCTCTTATGTTGATCTGAACGGGATTTTCCCGGATCAAGAAGACCGAAAGGATGGACTTCAGCTCAAAGAGATCTCCGACCGATTCTTCTTTCTGCATTCGGCCAAGGAGCTGAATAACGATCATTCCCTGCTTCGAAAGATGCCGCAGGTGTTAAAGGCTATGGGCGCAAGCCCCCGCTTCCGCGATCTGCGCCTGTTCCACTACTGTGACCAGTTCGACAAATCCCGCCTGCTGCAGTTCGCCGCGCTGGAGCTCCGCCTGCCGGACGGGACTTCCTTCCTGTCCTTTCGCGGAACGGATGACTCTCTGGCCGGCTGGGAGGAAAGCTTCCGCATGAGCACCGGAACGGTCGAAGCCGGACGTGCAGCCACCGCCTACACCGTGTGCGCGGCTGCACGCACCGAAGGAAAGCTTCTCCTGGGCGGTCACTCGAAAGGCGGGAACCTGGCGATATACGCGGCAGCCACAGTGCCGGAGGATGTGCGCAGCCGGATTGCCGCCGTATACAGCAATGACGGTCCCGGATTCCTGCCGGACTTCCTGGCACGCCCTGCCATGCAGGAACTAAGCGGACGCATCACGACGATTATCCCGCGTGATTCTGTGGTCGGCATGCTGATGACGCCCGCCTCGGAACCTATCCGCGTGAAGAGCTCCGCCCGCGGACTGCTGCAGCATGACGGCCTGACCTGGTCCGTCCTCGGCCCGCATTTTGTACAGTGTCCGAAACCCGGGCCACTGGTCGCCCACGTGAATGCTTCCTTAAGCGCCTGGCTGGATACGCTAACCGAAGATACCCGCGACCGTGTAATCCACGACCTATTTACCGTACTGGAATCCAGCGGTGCCACCACACTCAGTGAACTGATGGACGGCGGTATTCGTACGATCTATATGCTGAGAAAGAGTACCGAAGCACTGAACCCGGAATCCCGCCAGGTGATCCAGCAGCTGCTTCTCACAATCACAAAACCTTCCAGGAAAGAGAGGAAAATGTTATGAATCCCTATGTAATCAGCTGCTGCTCCACCGCAGACTTAAGTGAGGAACATTTCCGCAACCGCAACATTTCCTATGTCTGCTTCCACTTTGAGCTGGACGGCGTCGAATATCCGGATGATCTCGGAAAATCGATCCCCTTCGATGAGTTCTATCGCCGCATGGCGAACGGAGCTTCCACAAAGACCTCTCAGATCAATGTAGAAGAATTTACCGAATATTTTGAACCATTCCTGAAGGAAGGAAAGGATATCCTTCATGTATCCCTTTCCTCCGGTATTTCCGGTGTCTTTAACTCCGCATCCCTCGCCCGCAATCTACTGATGCAGAAGTATCCGGAGCGCACGATTCTGATTGTGGATTCCCTGGGCGCGTCCTCCGGCTACGGACTCTTCATGGATCGGTTGGCAGATCTCCGCGACGAAGGGTACTCCATTCAGGAACTGTATGAGTGGGCGATGAAGAACCGTCTGCGCCTGAATCACTGGTTTTTCTCCACAGACCTGACATTCTATATCCGCGGCGGCCGCGTCAGCAAGACGTCCGGCTTCATCGGCACAATTCTTAACATCTGCCCGCTGCTGAATATGAACCGCCTGGGACAGCTGATCCCCCGTGAGAAGATCCGCACGAAGAAGAAGGTGATCCAGGCGATTGTCACCCGGATGAAAGAGTGTGCGGATAACGGCACGGATTACTCCGGCAAATGCTACATCTCCCATTCCGCCTGCTACGAGGACGCCCGCGCAGTCGCGGATCTGGTTGAGGCCGCTTTCCCGAAGCTGAACGGCAAAGTGGAGATTTACTCCGTCGGAACGACGATCGGCAGCCACACAGGCCCCGGAACCGTCGCTCTGTTCTTCTGGGGTAAGGAAAGAAATTACGATTAACCCCACAGCCACAGCAGGATGCAGCATAAGCGGAATCAGGCGGCGGCTCTGAATGATCACAGGAAAGGATAAAGGTGAGTACGATGCAGACAAGTCTGTGTACTCTGTGCTACATCCAGAAAGATAACTGCTATCTGATGCTGCACCGAGTGGTTAAGAAAAATGATGTGAATAAAGATAAATGGATCGGTGTCGGCGGCCATTTTGAGGAGGACGAAAGCCCGGAGGACTGCCTGCTGCGCGAAGTTCGCGAGGAGACCGGATATACTCTGACGGATTACCGCTTCCGCGGGATCGTCACCTTCGTCTCCGGCGACGGCGTGACGGAATATATGCACCTATACACGGCGGACGGCTTCACCGGAGAACCGATTGCGTGCAACGAAGGCGTTCTGGAGTGGGTTCCGAAGGATAATGTCTGGGATCTGAACCTGTGGGAGGGGGATAAGATTTTCTTCCGCCTGATTGATGAAGATCACCCGTTCTTCTCTCTGAAGCTGACCTACGACGGTCACGGTGTCCTGACGGAAGCCATTCTGGACGGCAAAGCTCTGGAACTTTTTGATATTGTGGACCGGGATGGAACCCCCACCGGACTTGTGAAGGAACGCGGCGTTGCGCATCTGGATGGAAGTCCGCACCCGACCGTACATACCTGGATTACCCGTACAACATCGGACGGAAGGCTCCAGGTGTTGCTGCAGCAGCGCAGCCATGAGAAGGATGCCTGGCCGGACTGCTATGATATCTCCTCCGCCGGACATATTCCGCATGGCAGTACGCCGCTTGCCTCTGCAGTAAGAGAAGCGAAGGAGGAGCTGGGACTTACAATTCAGAAAGAGGATCTGCATTTGCTGGGGCATCGCCTGCGGGAGAGGGAACGCGTCTTTCACGACCGTCTCTTCCATGACTGCGAGTACAGCACGATCTACCTGTACCAGCTAAAGAATCCCAACCCCGGATTTGTGCTCCAGGAATCGGAAGTTGCCCGAATCCGCTGGATGACGCTGCGGGAACTAAATCTTTCCGTAAAGAACCCGGCCTTCCCGCATTGCCTGGATGACGAGGCGGAACTGGAGATGCTGCGGACAGCTCTGCAAAATCTGAAATCATAGAAACCGAGCTCCGAGCAAGCAGCCAGCCAGAACTTCCTGCGTTCATTTCTTTTTGTGTCTGGTAAAATAATTGTACTTTCCGCTTGACTATTTCTTCGACTGCGCTACAATAACAGTATCAGATAAAACAGTTGCATATGAAACTGTTTTATACAAAACTTTTTGGAGGTGTCCCTTTGGCGGAAAATACATCACAACAGCGAAGTTCACGCGAACTTATCATGCTGAATGAACCGATCTCACGTGTGATTCCTAAAATGGCAATTCCCACAATCGTTGCGTTCCTGATTACCAGCGTTTATAATCTGGCAGACACCTACTTTGTAAGCTCACTGGGAACAAATGCAACTGCTGCCGTAAGCGTGAATGGTTCTCTGGATCAGATCATTATGATGGCCGGTTCCATGCTAGCAACCGGAGCCAACAGCTATATTGCCCGATTGCTGGGTTCCCGTGAGAAGGAGAAAGCCAATAGAGTACTTTCCACCGCATTTTTTCTGGCTGCTGCCTTTGGTCTGATCATTCTTGGTCTGGGAACAGTTTTTATTGATTCCATGGTACGGCTGCTGGGCGCTACGGACAGCTGTGAGACTTATTCCGTACAATATGCGACTTACGTGCTTCTTGTCGCTCCGTTCATGGCTACTAGCTTTGTTATGAATCAATGTCTGCGGGCAGAGGGAAGCGCGATGCTCTCCATGATCGGTATGGGCTTCGGCGGCGTGCTGAACTGTTTTTTGGACCCGCTTTTCATCTTCGGATTCGGGCTTGGCGTTACCGGAGCTTCGATGGCGACGGCAATCTCCAAGCTGGTCAGCTTCGGTATTCTGATCTTCCCTTACCTGACGAAACGAAGTCTGCTGCGAATCTCCTTTTCCCGGTTTCGACCGACGAAAGAGATTCTCTACCAGATTGTCAGCGTTGGATCAGCGTCCATGTTCCGTTCGGCGCTTGGCGTGGTGTCCGGAATTGCGCTGAATAATATTGCCGGAAGTATTTCGGATTCCGTTCTGGCCGGAATTGGCGTATCTACGAAGATTATGATGTTCCCCTTCAGTTTCATCCTTGGCTTCGGGGCTGGATTTCAGCCGGTAGCGGGCTTCAACTGGGGTGCGAAGCGCTATGACCGCGTGCGGGAGTGCTACCGTTTCTCAGCGAAGACGGCGCTTACCGGCTCTGTAATCGCCGGTCTTGCGCTTGGCATCTTCGCGCCGCAGGTGATTCAGCTTTTTACGGAAAGCGATCCGGATATGATGTACATTGGCTCTCTCTGTATTCGCCTGCAGTGTGTGGCTCTTCCGATCCATGCGTGGGGAGCTGTCGTCAATATGTTCTGCGCGGGCCTTGGGTATGTGCATGGCGCAATGCTGATCGCGACGTCCCGCCAGGGCAGCTGCTTCTTCCCGGTGCTGTTCCCGCTGGCTCACTTCTTCGGAGGAACTGGCGTCGCTGCGACGCAGGCAGTTGCCGATGCTCTTTGCATCGTTATTATCATTCCGATCCTGCGGAAGGTTATGCGAATGGTAAATGAGGCGGAAGCAGAATATCGCATGCAGCAGAAAGGCTGATTGCCGCGAAATTCAGAAAGGATACTTATGACATTATGGCAAATTCTGTTTTACTTAGTTTGATTCGTATTAATTCCTGGCGAATCCGGGCACTGAAGACTGCAATTGCACCTTACGGATATACCGGGACGATGCACCTGATTGTGCTGTATATCCGGCACCATCCCGGCAGCCGTCAGGAGGCCATCGCCGAATACTACTCCCTGGACAAATCCAGCGTTGCCCGCGACGCGCGCAAGCTGGAAGAACTTCATCATATTGTCCGCCACATTGACCCTGAGAACCGCAGGCAGTACCAGCTGGATCTGACACCAGCCGGTCAGGAATTCGTGTGCTTCCTGGATCAGATTCATGACGAATACGCTGAAAAGTTAAAGACAGGATTTCAGGAAGAGGAGTGGGCACAGCTGGAAAAACTTCTGAAGCGCATGGAAGAAGAAGCATAGGCAAACAGCCTCTTTTTCCCAGCCTACGATGCCAGCGCATTCGCATTGATCTGCTCAATCACCCGACGGATGCCCGCCCATACTTCTCATCGGTCATTGTTCCCAGTTTTGTAAGCGTTGATTCGGTCAGCGACAACAGCTGCACCCCATCGTGTTCCAGGTACTTCTTCATTTCCATGAGTTTCTGCATCAGATTCATTTACAGCGCTGTGCCTTTCTTTGGCACGAAGAAGCGGCTCATGTCGGTATGTTCCAGTTCCAGCAGCTTTATCTTCTTGTCAATCCCACCGGCGTACCCGGTCAGACTGCCGTTGGTACCAACGACCCGGTGGCAGGGAATGATGATGGAGATTTCATTGTGCCCGACAGCTCCGCCAACTGCCTGCGCAGACATCCGTTCAAGTCCCTGCTGTGCGGCAAGCTGCCGTGCAATCTCTCCGTATGTCGTGGTCTTCCCGTATGGAATCTGTAGAAGAATCTTCCATACCGCCTGCCGGAACGCAGAACCAACGGGATGCAGCGGAGGAAGGAAATCCGGCTCTCTGCCGGTAAAATAAATATCCAGCCAGCGTCTGGCTTCTGTGAGAATCGGCGTTTCCTGTGTCCTGCGTTCTGCCGAAAGGTGACCGCCAAAATATTTTTGTCCGTCAAGCCACAATCCGGTCAATCCAATCTCGTCTGCTGCAAGCAAAATTCCGCCCAGTGGAGAATCGTAATGCTCAGTAAAAATCATTATTTACACCTCTGGAATGTCTAATGTTGCTCTGAAAATCTGCAGATTTTCATCATTGATGTCTGACGAAAGATTATTGTCAATTGTCACGCTACTCATTTGAGAAAGTATTGCCTTATCCTTTTCTGATATAACCAAATTTAGTTTATCCTTTTCTATCAGCTGATTAATGAAAAAGATTTCCTCATCCGTAACATAAGAAAATGTAAATTTAATCTCAGCGTCTACGCTTGTTATACCAGAAGATACTTTGATAAAATTTATATCCTGCTTGTAATTCGTTATAATTACAGTTATATATTTATTTACTATCTCAAATCTTTTTTCTTCATATGCTTCGTATGCTTCTCTAACAGGAACGTAAAATGATCGAAGGTCTTTCGTTCCTGCATGATTTAAGATTGCAACAAGTTCGTCGCAAAGTTTTTTATCTTTTTCCTTTAACTCCTTTCTGTGTTCCCGCTGGCTTCTCATTGCTTTTACAAGATCATCCGCATTACTAAGTTCTTGTTCCATCCTCGCCTCTTCACTTTTCAGAAGAAGACATCTATCTGTTATTTCCTGGATTTTGGGCGCTAGTTTCACCATGCCCAAATTCGTTGTATCATATATCGACAAAAGATTTTGGACCGCATCCAGTTTACCGCTCTGTGCAATCAATTTCTGAAGTGCATACTGCTTAAAGAAGCACATCTTGTCCTTGATAACCCAGGCCATATTTTTTTTGCTTAATTCCAATAGAGTTTTACAAGTATACTTTTCGTCCCACTCAAACAATTCCTCTATAAGATTAAAAAATGTATCATAGTTTTCACATTCCACAAGCAATTCAATGTTTTCCCGCACAACCCCGGTATCGTTATTGTCAATAGCATTGAGAGTATACTCAACGATTTTCAAATCAATATCTTTTAAATCTTCTATGCATTTACAATGATTCTCAATATGCTTTTTATGGATTTCATCAACCGTGCTTTCCTCCCTTGAATTTAGACCGTTCCCGATTTCCATGATTTCTTTTTTTATTTTTTTCACATACCGGCTTTTTCCCAGGAATTCCTTCCCTTCTACCTCTTCTAAATATTTTTCTAATCTCCGATGATAATCCGATACATAAGAAGAATTCCGCAATATAAGCATATGCTTATACTCAACAAGCAACTGTTTTTTTAGTTCTTCTTTTCCAAAATAAATGCTGATCATTTTAAACGTAAGTATAATCAACAATCCGGTAGAAAATACTGCAGATACAACCACGCCGGCATCACAACCCATTGCATATACCGTTATAGAAAAAACCATAGCCGTAAGTAAATATACCGTTATTCCTATAAAACACCACCAAAACGGAGTTATCAGTTTTGTATCCTTTATATCTATCCAGTATGCCTGCCCAAAATCCGATGACAATACAGACGTTAAAGAAAGAACAATAAGTGTATTGGCAATTTGTCCCGTCAGAAGGTCAAAATAACTAATATCCACAAAGCTACCAAAAAACTTATCGATTCCACATAAGCTGCAAATTGCCGTTGTAATTGTCAAAATTATCAATGATGTTATAACATATATACATGTGCTTAATTTAAATTGCAGGTTCATCTTCCTTCTCCTTACTATACTTTATTTTGCAAAATCCTTCGCATACTTCTGATCAACCAAATACCTTTAACATCAGAAGGGCTGTCATCACAACCGAGCCTGTGGTTCCTACCCAGCAAAGCACGGAATTCGCCTTTCCATCCGCATAACACAGCTTCAGACTGATGCCCTTTTTCAATGGATAAAACAGCCGGATGTCCTTTCGGTTCAGGCTGTCAAGAAGGAGATGCGACAGATATCCCGCGAAATAGCCGGGTGCCGCCATTGGCCAGACCAAATATATCGCCACAGTGAACAGAACCGCAGTCAGAATCGAATGCGTAAAGGTTCGATGCCCGGAGGCATATCCTTTGGCCAGAAGCACAAAATAGAAAGCTGCTCCTGCAACCATGGCCGCCCGGTTCGGATCCTGCAGAGAACTCGTGATGCTTTCCCCCAAGAAATGTTCCACCAGCAGCATAGCGCCTGTAATGCCAACTGGAATCAGCTGTCCAAGCAGCGCATCATGATTGTGATCTGTTTTTATTGCATCAATATCCGCTGCAGATCCACCCAGCGCGCCTCCGGCAATTGTCGCCGCGCACGCGGCGATTGTGGTCGGTTGGAATACCAGCAAAGCCACCAGTACTCCAACTGCCACATGTGTTTTCCCCATCATATGTCTATCCTCATTTTTCTTTTCCGTAGTAGAATTATATATCTCACCAGATCTGCCAAACCGCTCCCAGCGCCAGACGCAGTCCTTCCTTCAGGCTCTTCGGGTCCAGCCATTCTTCTCTAGTGTGCGTACTTCCTCCGATTGCAGTTCCCAGCACGATGGAGGGGATTCCATACGCCTGGAAGGTATTGGCATCTGTGGAACCGGTTCTTCGTTTCGGCTCCCGGTCTGTATAGGTTCGGATCAGATCCGCGCCCATTTCCTCCAGCTGTTCCTGTGCGGCAGGATCTACACCTTTCATGCAGGGGCGGATACCGATGGTTTCCACTTCGATGCTGCGGCCCAGATGGCGGTATTTTTCAATGATACGATCAAATGTCCGCTGCATCTTCTCCAGGCATTCCACGGATTCCGAACGGAACTCATAAAGCATGGACGCCTGCTGCGCAATCGAGTTCACTGTCGTTCCGCCTTCGATGGTTCCTACATTATAAGTTGTCCTCGCTTCCGTCGGAACCTGCACCTGATACAGTTCGCAGATCAGCTCCGCAAGCTGATGGATCGCGTTATGATTTCCGAATGCTGTATAAGAGTGGCCACCCTCTGTCCTCACCGTTACCCGGAAGCGCATAGAACCGACTGCATGGTTTACAATGTCGTGAAGCTGCGCGTCAAAACCGATAAAACGCCGGATGCTGCTGCCGAAGGTATCCCGGATTGCTTTGCTTCCCTTCAGATTTCCAAGGCCTTCTTCGCACACATTTGCCACGAAAACCAGACGATACGGGAAGGGGATTTGATGCTTTACGATATATCTTGCCGCCATAAGCATGCAGACCAGGTTGGCGTTGTCATCCAGAATTCCCGGTGTGTACCACAGTCCATCCCTTTCCTGAATGGTAAAAGGCGTTGTATCCGGGAATACGACATCCATATGTGCCATGCAAATGACAACCTCTTCTCCTGTTCCGTATTCGAAAATCACATTTCCAGCCATATCCTGATATGCTTCCGGCATCCCGTTCGCACGCAGCCACTGAAGAACAAATGCCGCTTTCTTTTCTTCCTGAAAGGTGGGAGCCGGAACAGACGCGATCGTCCGGAGAAGTGCCAGGGCTTCTTCATATTCGTTCTCAGCAAAAGAGAAGATTGCCTGCCTGCTATCGGCTTCTTTTTCTTGCTGTAACATTCCTTCCCGCACTTTATCAATCAGCGCAAGATCTGCCGGAAGCCAGGCTACGGAATCCAGAGTATCCACTGTCAGCCACTTCGCGGCTTCATGTTCTTTCAAAACCAGCTCGCCGGAACGGATCTCCGCCCAGAAGCAGTCCATAGACAGATGGAACTCCGGATAGTCATACTCAATCGTATCGATCCGATCGCCGACCTGGATTTTCGTATCCAGTTCTTCCCGGATCTCGCGGACAAGCGCCTGCTGCGGAGTCTCCCCTGCCTCAATTTTTCCTCCAGGGAACTCCCAGCCATCCTTAAAATCTCCGTATCCTCTCTGTGTAGCAAATATCATCGGCTCGCCTGCCGCATTCTCTGCGCGAATTACAGCTGCAACTACATGTATTGTCTTCATATGTTTTTTCCTCTCATACACTCACAATATACTCGTAGATATCTTCCCTTACTCAGATAATCCGTTGTCAAAATCCGTCCAGGCACTCCCTTTCGTTCCAGTTCCTTCAAAATACTTCCGATACTCTTCCTTCGTCTCAATCTCTGCGCCCATCCCCAACAGGATACCGGCGATGATGCTCCGGTGGCAGAGGCTTTCGTCCTCGCAGTAACAACAGAGAGCAATCCTTTTCATCCGGCTCTCCTTGCACAGATACTCCAGACGTTCCTGCGCTTCCAGATTTTTCTCCAGATCTTTCAGGAACCAAGGCACATATACATTCTGGAAATATTCTGTCCCGAAGCGCCCGGCATGAAACGCCTGCCGGTAGTCCCGGAACAGCTCCGGTGAAGGCGCAAGCTCCGAAACCAGTTTTTCTTTTACCGGAATCGTATCCGGAGAGCGCACGATCCACCAGACTTCATCAAAATCATCCGGATTTATCTTAGGTATACAGCCGGTTGTTATCATACACTTTTCACCTTCCATTTTCTCATCATCCGATAATAGCATGGAATCAACAGCGCGCAGGCGCCGAACCAGGCCATGGGGCTGGCGATGCAGACCGCCGTATATCCCAGGATTCCGGAAAGACCAACCGTAGCAGCAATTCTCATAACCAGTTCGATCATGCAGGCGGCAAAGGGAGCGCTCCCGTTCTGCATACTCTGAATGGAGGTGCGATATACCGCCAGCAGCCCCAGGATCACATAGAACGGAGCCACAATCGTCAGATACATATCAGAATAATGATAGATTTCCTCCGAAGGTGCTGACAGAAACAGTCGCACGATCGGATGGCGCAGCACTAGAATCCCCGCGCACATGAGCAGGTTGAATGTCTCCGTCTGGATCAGGCTCGCGCGGACACCCTGACGGATCCGGTCCCAGCGACCTGCGCCGAAGTTCTGCGCGACGTAGTTCGAGATCGCAGTCATCATCGCGTTATTGACAAGAACGGACAACTGATCCGCCTTGGATGCCGCCGTGTACCCGGCGACTGCAGCAGTTCCGAGCGAATTTACCACTGTCTGCATAGCCAGCTGGCCGATGCACATGACTGACATCTGAAAGCCCATGGGAAATCCCGTCTTCAGATGAAGAATCATGCTCGCCCGCAGTCCCCGGAAATCCTCCCGGTGCAGATGAAGGATTTCAAAGTTCTTCCATCCAACCATCAGACTGAGCAGCGCCGAAAGGAACTGTGACAGGATCGTCGCCCAGGCTGCTCCTGCCACTCCCATATGAAAAGGCAAAATAAAAAGAAAGTCCAGAAAAATATTCAGGACGGAGGAGAACACCAGAAAGTACAGTGGCGTCCGGCTGTCCCCCAGTGCCCGGAGCATATTGGAGATCATATTATAGAAGACCGTCGCTCCCGTTCCCAGCAGAACAACGAACATATAGTCATATGCTTCTCCTGAGATATCCGCCGGGATCTGCATCAGCTCCAGAATCCGGTGCGCCCCCAGGCAACAGATCAGCGTCAGAATCACGGTGAAACCAACGCTGAGCAGAGTGGAAACGGCGATGCTCTTCCGCATTCCAGCCTCATCGCGGGCGCCGAAACGCTGTCCAAGGCAGATGCCGAAGCCTCCGGTGAAGCCATTGATAAAGCAGAATACAAAATAAATGATGATGCTGGTTGCCCCCACAGCAGCCAGCGAATTTTCTCCCAGTGTCTTTCCTACAATCACAGAATCCGCCAGTGTATAGCACAGCTGAAACAGATTTCCCAGGATTACAGGAATAGCAAATTTTAACAGCGACCGAAAGGGATCACCAACCGTCAGATCCATTTCTTTCGAACGAGACATGAAACATCCCCCTTGATTTTGCTTCGTAACAATTCAGAATCTCAGCTCGATTCCGCTTGTTCTGAATAATTACATGAATTCCAGAATTTCTTCCAACGGCTTTCTGGGTCTTGCGTTCGGCTCCTCCGCCGGATAACCCAGCGCAATCGCGCTCACCAGCTGATGTTCCGTTCCGATGTACTCCACCAGCTCCGGATACGCAAAGAAGGTGTTCGCAATCCATAAGGTTCCCAGCCCCAGCTCCGTCGCCTTCAAGATCAGATTTTCGATAGAGGCTCCGATCGAGAGCGAATCGCAGATCTCGGAAATCCGGTGATCCGTATCAATCTCCTCATAAGGATTTCTGCCGTTCGTATTCAGTACCACAAGGATCATCGGCGCTTGCCGCATAATACGCAGTGTATTGTAGGCGTCCGGCAAGCCAAAAGCCGATTCCGGAAGGATCGGACTTACCTCACGCTCCCGATACAGACCAATTTCCATCTGATCTACCAGTTTCTCCTTCTCTGCTCCGGCATATACCAGGTACTTCCAGGGCTGCCGGTTCTTCGCCGACGGCGCCAGAGCTGCCGCCCGAATCACTTCTTCGATCACAGCCTTCTCCACCGGCTGATTTGTATACTTTCTGATGCTACGTCTTTCTTCAATACTCATAACCTTCTCCTCCGTATCACAGCCCGGTATCCGAAGAGACATGCCTGTACTACGTCCGGGTCGTTCGTCTTGTAAAGTTTAAAGCACTGTGCTATACTTTCGTATATTACAGAAGTTTTGAGCATAATTCAAAGCCTCCGCGCATTTTCTGTCCTCTACGAAAGCATAGCATTTCATTCGTTTTTATACGCTATATTTTGCATCAGACACGCGGAAATTACAAGATTATTTGTATCAATTTTTTCGCTCGACCTTCCTGGTTTCAATAAGTTTTAAATAAGGATCTGTTTCTATGAAACGTGTGAATTTTGAGAACGGAACAATTACACAGAATATTCTGAGCGCAGCGCTTCCTATGTTGATCGCGCAGATTATCAACCTGCTCTATAACATTGTGGACCGCATCTATATCGCGCGGATTCCGGATGTAGGTACCGCCGCACTCGGCGGCGTCGGCCTCTGCTTTCCAGTTATCATCATAATCACAGCTTTCAGCAACCTGTTCGGAAGCGGCGGTGCGCCTCTCTTTTCGATCAAACGCGGCATGGGAGATGACACAGCAGCTGACACCATCATGAACCTGGCTTTTACCATGCTCTGCTTAAGCGCAGTTGTTCTGACACTGATCGGCCTGATTTTCGCCCGGCCAATCCTGATCCTGTTCGGAGCGTCCAGTGACGCACTGATCTACGCCAGGCCATATCTGATGATTTACGTGCTGGGAACGCTTCCCTCGATGCTTTCAACCGGCCTGAACCCCTTCATCAATGCACAAGGCTACTCAACGACCGGCATGCTTACCGTTGCAATCGGCGCTTTTACGAACCTTGTCCTGGATCCGATCTTCATCTTCGTCTTCCACATGGGCGTCCACGGAGCGGCGCTTGCTACAATTCTGTCGCAGACGCTGTCCGCCGCCTTTGTGCTTCGTTTTCTGAAGACGAAAGCAGAACTGAAGATCCGGTTCCTTCCCTGGAAGGAGTTGACTGCCGGCTGGAACTACATCAAAGAGATTGTCAGCCTGGGAACCGCCGGGTTCATCATGCTGGTTACAAACAGCCTGGTGTCTATCTGCTGCAATTCCGTATTGTCGGCGACCGGCGGTGACCTGTACGTATCTGTGATGACGATTATCTCCAGTGTCCGCCAGATCGTAGAGACACCGATCACAGCGATCTCCGATGGCTCATCGCCAGTTATCAGTTATAATTACGGTGCCGGACGGCCGGATCGCGTGAAGAAAGCGATCATCACAATGTCCACGCTGGCGCTGATTTACACCGGAATTGCCTGGAGTGTAATCATCCTCGCACCGCGGGCGCTGCTCTCGATCTTCAGCTCGGATGAAGCGCTGATGGGCGACGCCATACCGGCATTAAAGCTGTATTTTGCGGCATTTATCTTCATGCTCTTTCAGTATATCGGACAGACGACATTCAAGTCGTTAAACAAGAAGAAGCAGGCGATTTTCTTCTCGATCCTGAGAAAGGTCGTGATCGTAGTTCCGCTGACGTACCTGCTTCCTTATACGATGGACTTCGGGCCGAACGGCGTCTTCATGGCAGAGCCGATTTCGAATGTCATCGGCGGCAGTCTCTGCTTTATCACCATGCTGGTTACGGTAATTCCGGAGCTGAAGCGGATGAAGCAGGAAGAGGCAAATACTGTACATGCAAAATAGACACAATTCATCTCCCACCTTAGAGGTCGGAGTCTTCTTGCTGAAAGAGGATAAAACACAAATTTATTCACGAAAAAGGACAGCTACCTTCAGCTGTCCTTTTCTGCACTCGTTTCATCTCTATTTTTCCATGTCTGCCTGGCAATATCACGAAGAGTATCTATGCTATTCTGCCGCGAAAGTAATCGGATCGGAATCTGTAATGGTTTCATAGGTATCTGCATCGTAAATATGGAACTTTAACTCCACTGTCTCAATCGACTCGATTCCGTTCGCCTCCAGATCGCTGGAGAGAAGTGCGATATCATCAATTGCTTTCTTTCCCGCATAGACAGTCGTAGCAAAAAACGGGTTCATCATAAAGCCGTTCACTGACATATCATCGACGGAGACACCGACATTCCGTTCCGTCGTATTCTCCACATAAAGAAGGATTGCCGTTCCCCAGAAACTATTCTCGTCCACCGTCTTGCCGACAATACGGATACCGTCCTGATTGTACAGCTCGACGCCCGCGTCATTCGGCGTCGTATCCATGGAATCATACGCAGACGTTCGGATCTCAACGCCGTCCGCATCCCAGAGCGTCTGATAGCTGTTGGAATCAAAAGCATGAAAATAAATCTCAATCTTACCCACGGTGTCAATTCCGGCAGCTTCCAGCTCCGAACTGGACAGATAGACCACATCGTTCGCTTTCTTCCCGGCGGCTACTGTGGAAGAGAAAAGACCACTAATCATATAATCATTCACGATCAGTTCATTTGTGCTGATTCCAACATCCTGGCTGCCGTTATTCTCGATCAGAATCTTGATGCCGTCTCCCCAGATCGAATCCGTCACATATTCCTGCGCTGTGATTACAACATCGTTCTGATCCAGCAGAACCTGCGGCTCGATGCTGACCGTTCCGTCGCTCTTCGCGTTCTCCGCGGAGGTCTCTGCCGTCTCCAAAGAGTTCGTATCCCCCGCAGCTGCGCTTTCTGCTCCGGCTCCTGCTTCGCTTTCCGCTGCTGCCGCGGTTGTCGCTGCCGTTACACTCTTCGTCTCTGTGCTGCCGGAAGAGCAGCTTCCTGCTGCCGCCGCCAAAATCACAGCGCCTGCCAGCCCGATCATCCATGTTTTCTTTTTCATTTGCTTATTCCTCCATATTTTTATATTCTCCGGTGTATTCCCACCTGTTTTGGCTTTTCGCTCCTGTCGGAATTTCTCTGCATTTTCCACTTTTCTTCTCTAGTCCTGCACGCCGCTGGGGCGCAGCGATTCCATCCCGTGTTTCTTTAAAAGCGTGTTCACATCCAGCACACTCCCCGACCGCTCGTTGAAAGCGATCATCAGCAGCGCATCCCTCGGAATCCTTGCATAGAGCTCCGGCATCGGATACTTTCGCAGCGCTTCCTGCGTCTCCTCCAGCGAAAGCTCCGCCGCGTAGCAAATCCGGAGAATGATATCCCGCTGCCGTGTCTTCTTCTCTCCGGACAGCAGCTTATAACCGTAGCGTTCCGGGATATCCGCCATGAGGAAGACCATTTGCTGCGTGAGCCCTTTCTTCCGGATTTTTTCCTTTATATACCCGGAAAACAGCTCCTCTCC
>ENA-UOJJ01002302-UOJJ01002302.1-human-gut-metagenome-genome-assembly--contig:-CS66-NODE-2302-length-24366-cov-5.510222_pt1 | contig 24366 bp, 20 predicted proteins | sample MGYA00242343_ERZ723890 | MGnify/ENA metagenome assembly ERZ723890
CACGCGGGAAACACAAACATCCTTTACACGGCTTTACAATGTAAAGTCCAGCGCGGAGGAAGCGTCGATCTCTGTCTGCTGCGCGAGGAACGGCGCGAGCTCGCGGGCAATCGTGCGCGCGCCATGCTCCCGGTCGCTTTCGATATTCAGCGGAAGGATCGGATCGTGCAGCGAAAGGCGCAGGAGGAACCAGCCGTCGCCGTGCGCTTTATCGAGATTTACGCGCACGCCCTCGCAGTTGTCCGGCGCGATGCTCCAACCGGGCTGCTCCTTCGCGTACTCCGCAAGAGAATCAAGCACCGCTGTGCCCGCGGCGCGGAAGTCCTCCGCAAGGATCTTCAGCCGGAACTCACGGCTCTCGACCGGCTCCCGAAGGCCTTCGAGCAGGCTCTCGAGCGAGCGCCCCGCGGCGATCTCCATCAGAAAGCGGGTGACGAGATACGCGCCGTCGTCAAGGAAATAATTCTCCTTGAGCGCGGCGTGGCCGGAGGTCTCGATGGCGAGCTGGCAGTCCTGCCCCGCGGCGTTGAGCCGCAGCGCCTCGTTGATGACGTTGCGGTAGCCGCGGCGGAAGCGGCGGTGCACGCCGCCGTGCGCGGCGATAAACTCCGCAAGCCCCGTGGACGTGATGGAATCGGTCACGATCGCCGTGCCGGAGTGCTCACGCAGCAGTATGGCGGAGATGAGCGCGATGAGGCGGTTGCGGTTGAGCTCCTCGCCGTTCGAGAGCACCGCCCCGGCGCGGTCCACATCGGTATCGAAAATAACGCCGAAATCGGCATGGCTCTCGAGTACCGCCTCGCGGATGCTGTACATCGCCTCGGGCAGCTCGGGGTTCGGCACATGGTTGGGGAAGCGCCCGTCGGGGTCGAGATAGCGGCTGCCGGCCGTGTCCGCGCCGAGAGGGGCGAGCACGCGCTCGGCGAAAAAGCCGCCCGCGCCGTTTCCGGCGTCCACAACGATATGCTTGCCCGCGAGCGGCTTTTCGTTCCCGTTCGCCGCGGCGATGATCTTTTCGCGCAGAATGGCGGCGTAGATCTCCATAAATTCGCCCCGCGCCACGCTCCCGCCGGGGGCGAGCGGTGTCTCCTCCGCGGCGAGGCGGAGGATCTCGCGCACGTCCGCGCTCTCCGCGCCGCCCGCGGCGGTGAAGAATTTGAGTCCGTTGCGGTTCCACGGCAGGTGGCTCGCCGTGATCATAACGGCGGCGTCAAAGGGGCGGTCTCCCGTCACGGTCGTCATGAACATCGCCGGGGTAGTGCAGAGACCGAGATCGGTCACTTCCGCGCCGCAGGCGGCAAGCGTTTCGCAAAGCGCTGCGGCGATCGCCCCGCCCGAAAGACGCGAGTCGCGCCCGACGCTCACGCGGCAGTTCTCTTTTCCGAGCCGCGCGCGCAGAAAGCGCGCAAAGCCGCCCGCAATGGCGCGCACCGCCGCATCGTCAAGCGTTACCGGTTCATTCTCCACGCCAGCGAGCGCCACACCGCGCACGTCGCTGCCGTTCTGCAGTTTGCTGAGGTCCATATTCCGTTCCTCCCGGAAAAAGTATTATCGCGCTCATTTTACCGCGCCGCACGGCTCTTTGCAAGTGCGCCCTGATTGCATTTGCGCCGTAGCTGTGGTATGGTAAGCGATAAGAAAACGTTGGGGGATACGATGAAAGAGAAGCTCAAAAGCATTCTGCGCACGGTTTGGTCGTGGCGGCGGTGGCCGTATCTGCTCTGGCTGCGCCGGAGAGTGAAAAACCGCCGGTTTCTCCTTATTGCAAGCGACTGCAACGGCGGACTGCTGCTGCACGATCTTGGGATGCAGTTTACCATGCCCACAGTCAATATGGCGTTCCACCGGTTTGAAAAGCTGTGCACGCATCTGGACGAATATCTTGCCATGACGCCCGTCCCCATGGACGCGCCGGAGCGGAGCTACCCGATGTTTACGCTCGGCGAGGCGGTCATCGAGGGCACGCACTACAAAAGCCGCGAGGAATTTCTCGCCGCCTGGGAGCGCCGTCTGCAGCGCTTCAACGCCTGCCGCGCGCAGGGATATGAGATCCTGCTCATGGCGGACGAAACAAGCCTTTCCAAAAACGGCGGGCTGGCGGAGTATCTCGCCGCGCCGTACCGGAAGATCTGCTTTACAAACGATCCGGCCAAGACCGGGAAGGAGTTCGTGTACATCCCCGACCGGAAAAAGAACGGCTACCGCGACTCGTGGCGCACCGTGGGTCTGCTGGGCGAGCGCGTATTTGAGCGCGCGATGGACATTCCCGCGTTTCTCGATCCTGTCGGCGAATAAGCGTCAACGGCTCCCGATCCCGGGAGCTTTTGACTTTTGACAGAAAAGGAAGTTTGACATGAACGTAAAAACAGGCAGAGATCCCGCGCTCGGCACCGCTCCGGTCGGCAAGCTCTTCTGGAAGCTGGCGCTTCCGGCGATCGCGGCGCAGCTCGTGAACGTTCTATATAATATTGTAGACCGCATCTACATCGGCCACATCCCGGTCTACGGCGCGGCGGCGCTCACCGGCGTCGGCGTGACGATGCCGGCGATCATGATCATCTCAGCGTTCGCCGCGCTCGTGAGCGCAGGCGGTGCGCCGCGCGTTTCCATGCTCATGGGAAAGGGAGCCCCGGACAGTGCGGAGCGCATCATCGGCACGTGCACCTTCACGCTCTGCGCGATCTCGCTCGCGCTCACGCTCATCATGCAGCTTTTCGCCGTGCCGATCCTCCGTCTCTTCGGCGCGAGCGACGCAACGCTCCCCTACGCGCTCGAATATATCTCGATCTACAGTCTCGGCACGATCTTCGTGCAGCTCTCACTCGGGCTCAACGCCTTCATCACCGCGCAGGGCTTTTCCACAACGAGCATGTTCACCGTGACGATCGGCGCGGCGCTCAACATCGTGCTCGACCCGCTGTTCATGTTCGCGTTCGGCATGGGCGTGCGCGGCGCGGCGCTCGCAACGATCCTCTCGCAGGCCGTTTCGTGCGCGTGGGTCGTGCGTTTCCTCTGCTCGGAAAAATCTACGCTGCGGCTGCGCGCGAAGAACCTTCTGCCGGACATGAGGCTCCTTCTCCCCTGTCTCGCGCTCGGGCTCTCGCCGTTCCTCATGCAGATCACGGAAAACCTCGTCGCGGTGAGCTTCAATGTGACGCTCCTCCGCTTCGCCGGAGATACCGCCGTCGGCGCGGTGACGGTCCTTACGACCACGATGAGTCTCTGCATGCAGCTCCTGCACGGTCTCACGCAGGGCGCGCAGCCCATTATGAGCTTCAACTACGGCGCGGGGAACGGACAGCGTGTGCGCGAAACGTTCCGCATCCTGTTCATAAGCTGTCTCACAGGCTCCATGCTCGTGTGGGCGGTGTGCATGCTCTTTCCCGGCGCCGTTGCCGGAATGTTCACGCCGGACGCGGAGCTTTCCTCCTACACCGCATGGGCCATGCGTATTTATATGGCCGCGAGCGGCATTTTCGGCATCCAGATCGCGTGCCAGCAGAGCTTTGTTGCGCTCGGGCAGGCAAAGGCGGCGATCTTCCTCGCGCTGCTGCGCAAGGTGATCCTGCTCATCCCGCTCATCCTGCTCCTGCCGCGGCTCGGCATTTTTGAAAACGCCGCCTTCGCCGTGTTTCTCGCCGAGCCCGTCGCGGACACGCTCGCCGTGTGCACGACCGCCGCGATGTTCTTCACGCGTTTCGGCAAACTCACTGCCGGAGCGGAAAATGCCTGATATTTTTTAAAAGGAGCGCTCCCCTTGTCCATTGCCGTAAGAAATTATCTCGACGACGTGACATATGCCGATATCTGTCCCTATTATAAAGCGCTCGATTGAGGTATACTATAAGTTAGAGGGAGATCTCCTCCGTCTTTTGTCCAAGGCCCCCTGGTGTAAAGGGAGGCAATACGAAAGGAAACGAGGTATTACATCATGTGCACAGCCGCGACATATAAAACCGACGGATTCTATTTTGGCCGGACGCTTGACTACGAGTTTTCCTACGGCGACGAGATCGTCGTGACGCCCCGGCGCTTCCCGCTCGCCTTTAGCGGCGGCAAGGCACTTTCGGAGCACTTTGCCCTGCTCGGCATGGCGCATGTGGCCGACGGCTATCCGCTCTACTACGACGCGATGAACGAAAAAGGTCTCTGCATGGCGGGGCTGAACTTTGTCGGCAACGCCGCCTACGCCGCGCCGCGCGGCGGCGAGGGCGACGTCGCGCAGATTGAATTCATCCCGTGGGTGCTCGCGCAGTGCGCCTCCGTTTCCGAGGCGCGCGTGCTGCTCGGGAAGACGAATCTCACCGGCACGCCGTTTTCCGCCGCTCTTCCCGCCGCGCAGCTCCACTGGCTGCTTGCGGACAAGGACGAATGCGTCACGATCGAGTCCACCGCGGACGGTCTGCACGTCTATGATAACCCCGCTGGGGTCCTGACGAACAACCCGCCGTTCCCGCAGCAGCTCTTCCGGCTGAACGACTATCAATCGCTCTCCCCGCGGCAGCCGGAAAACACGTTCGCGCCCGCGCTCGATCTGCGCTCCTACAGCCGCGGCATGGGCGCGCTCGGTCTGCCGGGTGACCTCTCGTCGAGCTCGCGCTTCGTACGCGTGGCGTTCACGCGCGCGAATGCCGTTTCCGGCTCTTCCGAAACGGAGAGCGTCAGCCAGTTTTTCCACATTCTCGGCGCCGTGGAGCAGGTGCGCGGCTGCTGCGAGGTCGCGCCCGGCAAGCACGAGATCACGCTCTATACCTCCTGCTGCAGCGCGCAGCGCGGCATTTACTACTATACGACCTACGAAAACCGCCGCATCAGCGCCGTGGACATGCACCGCTGCGATCTTGACGCCGCGGCGCTCGTCCGCTTCGCGCCCCGCACGGAGGAGGATGTCTTTTATCAGAACTGACACAGCAAAGAAGCCTCGCTTTGCCAAGTGAAAAAAGCTCCCGATGCAGCTGCATCGGGAGCTTTTTTCGCGGTGTTCAGTTTCTCTCGACCGTGCCTTCCCAGGTGTCAACGGTCTTTTTGCGGGAGTGTTCATCGTACCAGTGCTTGGTGACGGTCTTGGCGCGGGTATAGAAGCGCACGCCGGCCAGGCCAAGCACATGCGGGTCGCCGAAGAACGCGGCCGTGTTGCCGGAGAACGGGAAATACGCCGAGGGCACGGGGATGCCGACGTTGATGCCGACCATGCCGCCGTCGGTGAGCATTTCAAACTGGCGGGCATAGTAGCCGCTCTGCGTAAAGATGGCCGAGCCGTTTGCAAACGGGTTGGCGTTCATGACGGCCAGCCCCTCTTCAAACGTCTTGACACGCTTGATGAGCGTGACCGGCCCAAAGATCTCGCGCTGGCCGATGGCCATATCGGGCGTCACATGGTCAAGGATCGTCGGGCCGACGAAGAAGCCGTTCTCATAGCCCGGCACTACGATATCGCGCCCGTCGAGCACGAGCTCCGCCCCGTCGTCGATGCCGCGCTGGATCCAGTCGCAAATGGACTTCTTGTGCTTGGCGCTCACGACCGGGCCGAGCTTCGTCTCGGGGTCATAGGCGCAGCCGACCTTCATCGCCATTGCCTTTTCCCTGAGCAGGGCAACGAATTTGTCCGCGATGCTTTCCTGCACCACGATGACAGGCAGCGCCATGCAGCGCATGCCGGCGCAGCCATAGGTGGAGTTAATGATCGCGTTTACGGTGCTCTCCAGATCACAGTCCTCGAGAACAAGAGCGTGGTTTTTCGCCTCGCACTGCGCCTGCACGCGCTTTCCGTGCGCCGCGGCAATCGAATAGATGTGCTTGCCGACCTCGGTCGTGCCGACGAACGTGACGGCCTTGACGCGCGGGTCGGTCAGCAGTACCTCGGATTCGCCGCGCGAGCACGTGACAAGGTTCACAACGCCCGCGGGGAAGCCGCCCTCTTCATAGAAGAGTTCCATGATACGCATGGCGGTGAGCGGCGTCTGCGAGGCTGCCTTGAGCACGACCGTGTTGCCCGTGGCGATCGCGAGCGGCACCATCCAGCCCCAGGGGATCATCGCCGGGAAGTTGAACGGCACGATGCCCGCCACGACGCCAAGCGGCATACGGTAGGTGGCCGTATCAAATCCGGTCGTGACCTGCAGTGAGGCCGAGCCCTGCGAAACAAACGGCGTAGCGCAGGCAAGCTCCGTCGGCTCGATGGCCTTGAGCACGTCGCCGCGCGCCTCGCTCAGGTTTTTGCCCAGCTCCTTGGCGCAAAGATACGTCAGCTCGTCCAGGTGTTCAACGAGAATGTTGCGCCACTTGAACATCATCTGCGTGCGCTTGGAAACGGAGACCTGACTCCACTCCTTAAACGCCTTGTCCGCCGCGTCGATCGCTTCGAGCACCTCGTCCTGCGTGCAGGAGGGGACTTCCGCGATGACTTCGCCCGTGGACGAGTCGGTCACCGGCATCCATTTCTCCGTTTTGGAGTCCTTCCAGACGCCGCCGACGCAGTACTGCTTGCGAATAGTTTCACTCATATCGGGTGTATACTCCTTTTCGTTTGTATGACCCGCCGGGGAAACGGCGGGTCATGAATGTAATGCTTATTTATACCACGAGGTAGTTGACGAAAACACCGGTGATGACCACCGAGGTGATCGTCAGGCAGACAAAGCCTGCCACGAGCATCTTGGGCATGATGTTGTCGAGCAGCATCTGGCGCTCGTCGTCGGTCGTGCCGATCTGCTTGGAGACTTCGCTGGAGACGACGAACGTTCCCGGGAAGCCAAACAGGCAGGAGCAGGCGATGCCGCAGGCCATCTGCCAGCTGAACTTGAAGATCTTGCCGACGACAGCGGCGATCACGAACATGCTGAGCAGGCCGATGACAAACGCGCCGAGGACAACGGGCAGGAGGCTCAGAACATCCTGCGGGGTAACGGCTGTCAGGAACACGAGGATGGAGACCATGCAGATCACAAGGCCGATGCCGTAGCAGTTGGACTTCTTCATAACGTCGTGCTCCAGGAAGCCGATCTCCTGCGCGACGACGCCCATGATGAGGCAGACAACATATCTGTGCACGGCGCCGCCGGTGAGATTGGAGATCCAGAACGACAGCAGGGACACAAGGCAGGCCTTGCCGAGCAGGACGAACGGGGTCTGGTACTTGGCGGCCAGAGGGGGAATGAGCTTTTTCTTGACAATGGCGGTCTGCGCAGCCTCGTCGCCTTCAAAAACGGTGCGCGTCCACTTCACGGTACCGGCGTTGTAGCCCTTGACGAGGCGCTTGGCCTCGCCGCGCAGGAACGCAGCAGCGAGAGGGTAGCCGATGATGCCCTGCACCGCGACAATGATCGTGGCCAGAACACCGGCGAGCTTGAGGGAATCGGGAGAGCCGAGCGCCTTGATGGCGTCGTTGACGACGACGGCGGAAACCCAGCCGCCGGTGATCGGGCCGACGAGAGCCACGGCGAAGTTGTTGCCCAGAACCGGGCGGGCGGCGAAGAACATCAGAATGCCGCCCACGATAACGATCGCGAGGCCAAGCACCACGGTCTTCCACTGGGAAACGAACTCCTTGAAGTCAAGAAGCGTTCCCATATTGACGATGAAGATACCGGTCATCATATTGGAAATGGCGATAAGGCCGGCATCGGTGAACAGAGTCGTCGGAACAGCGCCCGTCCAGAACAGGATCAGGAACGTGACCGAGGCGAAGAGCAGTACGGGGATGATGGCGTGCGTTTTGTCGGAAATGAAGTCGCCGATCGCGAATACAACACACACGATCGTCAGGGCTAACATACCGTCCATTGATTTTCCTCCTTGTTTTTTCTCTCTTTTTTATTGCTCCGTGCGCGCTTTGCGCAGCGCGTCCAACACACGCACCGGCGTCATGGGCAGCTCGTTAATGCTCACGCCGACGGCGTTGCGAATGGCATTGTGAATGGCGGGCGCCGCGCCGACAATGGGCGGCTCGCCGATTCCCTTCGCGCCGTAAGGCCCGAGGGAGTTGGGATGCTCAACGATGATCGTGCGCAGCTTCGGCAGATCCATCGCCGTGGGGATGAGATAGTCGTGGAACGTATGGTTGCGCATTTTTCCGTCTTTCATGAATTCCTCTTCCATGAGCGACCAGCCGATGGCCTGCGCCATGCCGCCGTGCATCTGTCCCTCCACCGTATCCGGGTTGATGGCGTGACCGACGTCCACGGCGAGCACCGTGTCGTCCACCGCTACCTCGCCGGTCTTGACGTTTACGGAGACGATCGCTGCCTGCGCGGCAAAGGCATAGGTGTGCATTTTCACGCCCTGGCCGTTTTCGTCGGCATAGGCTTTCGGCGGATACCACGAACCGACACACGCGAGAGGGATCTGCATGGCAAACGCCTTGGAAATCACGGAAGCATACGGCACGCGTTTTGCCTCGTCGGTCGTGTCGAACACGAAGCCGTTATCCACGTCGAGGTCTTCCTTCTTCGCGCCGAGCATCTGCGCCGCTACCGGCAGAAACCGTTCGCGCAGGACATTGCAGCCGTTCATCACGGCATTGCCGAGGAACACGGTCGTTCTTGAAGCGACCGTCGCGCCCGCTTCCACCGAGGCGGCAGAATCGGAAAAGTCGAGATAGACCTTTTCGATCGGAACGCCGAACGTGTCCGCAGCAATCTGGCGCATGGCGATGAGGAAGCCCTGGCCGAGCTCATTGGAGGAAATACCGATATTCAGCGAGCCGTCCGGCTGCGCCTGCACAAAGCAGTGCGCGCCGTCGGTGATATAACCGGTACCGGTGCCGTACATATAGCAGGCCACGCCTTTGCCGCGGCGGACGTCGGGATCTTCGCTCGGCGTGAGAGGCTTGTCCCAGCCAATCGCCTCGCGGACGCGGGTAAGGCATTCGGCAATGCCGAGTCCGCGCTCCTCGAGCATTTCCTGTCCCCAGATCGTCGTATCGCCCGGGCGCAGGAGGTTTTTCATGCGCAGGTCGATCGGATCGATACCGAGTTTTTCGGCCAGTTCATCCATCTGCGACTCTACGGCGAACGTCGCCTGCGGGCAGCCGAGCCCGCGGAACGCGCAGCCGTATGGATGGTCTGTAAACACCGACCACGAATGCGTGAGCGCATTATCGATGCGGTAAACGCTGCCGGCGTACTGCGCCGTGCGCGAGGGGATGGCATCAATGGACTTCCACGCGCCCTTATCGATAATGGAATCGACCTCAATGCCGAGGATGTTTCCTTCCTTATCCGCAGCCAGCCGGTGATGGATGGCGGCAGCATGACGCTTACCGGTGTTTTTAAATACCTCGTCGCGCGTCAGCTCGTAAAATACCGGCCGCCCCGTTTTGATCGCGAGCACGCCCGCGACGACGCTCGCGTCGAACGTGGAGTCCTCCTTGCCGCCGAAGCCGCCGCCGACGACCTGACTGATAACGCGGATCTTGCTCTGCGGCATGTTGAATGCTCCGCACAGCGCCTTTTTCGCCAGCTGGACCGCGTGCTGCGGGCTGTAGATCGTGATACCGCCCTGCACCGGGTCGGGCTCGACGAGCGCGCAGTCCGGCTCGAGATAGGCGTGATCGAGCATCGGGGTCTTATACCAGTTGTCCACAACGACGTCCGCGTCCTCGAACGCCGTTTTCACGTCGCCCTTGCGGATGAGCACCTCGTCGGAAATGTTTCCCTTGCGCGGGATGGGGTACTCTCGGTGGAGCACCGGCGCGTCCTCGCGCAGCATATCGGCGGGGCTGTCATAGCTCTCCAGCGGTTCATATTCGACCTCGATGAGCGAAACGGCCTTCTCGGCAGTCTTGAGATCTTCCGCCGCCACGAGAGCGACGGGGTCGCCCTCATAAAACACCTCGTCCTTAGCAATGACGGGCTTATCGTGGATGATGCCGCCGTAGCCGTTCTCGCCGGGAAGATCGTCTGCGGTCATCACGATCGCAACGCCCGGCAGCGCCGCAGCTTTGGATGTATCGATGCGAAGGATCTTCGCGTGACCGTAGGGCGGGTAGAGTGCCTTGGCATGGAGCACATCCCGCCGGTGAACGACGAGATCAGCGGTATACTGTGCCGCCCCCGTCGCTTTCGCCAGTGCGTCGGGGCGCTGCATGCGCCGACCGACATAGTGTAATTCGTGCATGGAAGCGCCTCCCGTCAAGCGTCCTTGCGAACGGCGGTCACGACGATCTCCACAAGCGCTTCTTCCTTTGCCATCTTGGCCTGCACCGTGGCGCGGGCAGGTTCACAGCCGGGCGTGACCCAGTTCTCCCAGACCTCGTTCATATCGTCAAAATCGCGGATAACATCCTTGAGGAACACCTGGGCAAACAGAATGTGCTCCTTATCCGAGCCATACTTGGCAAGCACGTTGTCAATGATCTTCAGCACACCGGCGGTCTGCGACTTCACGTCATCGCCGCTGGGAATGTCCGGGTAATAGCCCGGCATGCAGGTACGGCCTGTCATGTGAATGATGCCGTTGCACTCCGTAGCAACGCTCAGCCGGCCGTTTCCCTCATAGTGTTTGACTTCCATTGTTGTTGTCCCCCTTCTTGGATTTGTTGCTTTTGTCTCTTTTCTTATTTCTTTTCGCCGCGCAGGCGTTTTGCCGAGAGCCGGACGGCCTCTACGATCTTTTCATACCCGGTGCACCGGCAGAGATTGCCGGAAAGCGCCACGCGGATCTCCTCCTCGCTCGGGTTTGGATTAACATTTAGCAGCGCGATCGTCGTGAGCACCATGCCGGGTGTGCAGTAGCCGCACTGCACCGCGCCTGCATCCACGAACGCCTGCTGCACCGGATGGGGAGAGGAAAGCGTGCCCACGCCCTCAATCGTTGTGATCTCATGTCCCTCAGCCATGGCGGTGAGATAAATGCACGAGCGAATGGCCACGCCGTCGAGCAGTACGGTGCACGCACCGCAGTCGCCCGTACCGCATGCCTTTTTTGTGCCGGTCAGACAGAAGGTATTGCGCAGCGTGTCAACGAGCACCTCGTCGGCCTCCGCCTCGCAGGAAACACTTCTTCCGTTGAGAACAAATGAAACTTTCATGCTCTCTCTCCTTTCGCATCGGCCAGCGCCATCGAAAGCGCCCGGACGACTGCCGGGCAGACGGCGTCCTGCTTGTAGGTTTTGTAATAGCTCTCGCGAAGCTTTGCCTCCGCGGGATACGTCACTGCGGCAAGAGCAAGCGCCTCTTCCGGTGTTTTACCGACGAGAAGCCCCTCCAGTTCCGCAGCGTGGACGACCGTGGGGTTGAGCGCGCCGAGGCTCAGGGAGACTTCCGCAATACGATCCCCGTCGAGCCGCACGCGGCAACCGATGAGAATTTTGCCGATATCCTGCGCCTTGCGCCGGGAAAGCCGGCAGTAGCCTGTCCCCTCTCCCGGCCGGAGCGCCGGGATCTCAATGGCCGTGACAAGCTCGTCGCTCTCTCGTATGGTCTTGTAGGTCGAAACGAAAAACGCATCCAGCGGAACGCGCCTCTCGCCGCGGTTTGACGCAAGAACGGCGTTCGCGCCGAGCGCGAAGAGCATAGTTGTACAATCCGCCGCAGGAGCGGCCGTGCAGATATTCCCCACCGGCGTCGCCACCGCGCGGATGGCGGGGCTCGCCAGATGCAGCACCGCCTCGCGCAGCCCCCGGTACAACCGGAGGACATCGCTTGCAAGCAGCTCGTTATAGGTGACGCCGGACGCCAGACGCACCGTATCGTCAGAGACGGCAATCTCGTGCCGTTCCGGAATAGCGTCCAGCGAGAGGATGACGGCAGGAGCGGTCTTTTTCTGTGTCAGCCGCAGCACGGCGTCCGTACCGCCGGCGACGATCATGGCATCCTGCTTATACTGTGTCAGCAGCGCCAAAGCCTCCTCCTGCGTGGAGGGTCTGAGAAACAACATGTCCATCCGTTTCCCGCTCCTTTTCTATCTCTGCGGAGAATAAACTATTCATACCGCCGGAATTTTTTCGTTAATTATACAGCAGTACAGGCAAATTACCAGTCCAAAAAACATACCGCTCTGTAGCGATTTTTTGTGCTAAAGTGCAATTGTTCTGTTTTTTGAAACTCTGTTTTTTTCATAGCGGATTTTGCCGTGTACTTTAATTTCATTTTTTGAAATATAATTTTAAAAAGGATAAACAGTTCCAAAAATCTCTTGAAAATTTTGTGGAAATCGTATAATATAAAAACAACGAAAATCGACAGAACGGAGGGAAAGTGATGGCTGGAAAAGAAGGAGGCAATCTTTCCTCAGACAAATTGTTTCGAATCATCGAATGTCTGGCGGCAAACCGGTTGCCGAACCGGCTGACGGATCTCGCTGACAAGCTCGATATGCCGCAGCCGACGCTGCTGCGCTATCTCATGACACTGTCCGCATGGAAGATCTGCCGTCTGGCCGATTCGGTAAAATCCAATCTTTCGCTGCGCAGCATTGCCTCGCCGTTTTTGAACCACGCGGCCAACGTCATGAACGCCGGAACGCTCCTCGCCATTGAGCAGGATCGAGGCGTTTTGTATCTGGATTTTGTGGATAATCCCCGCTGGATGATGAAAACGATGCTCCGCATCGGGAAAAACGCCCCCATCCACACGACAGCCTCCGGCAAAGTGCTGCTCAGCTCGTTTTCATACCGCAAGGTTGAGGAGATTATTGCCGAAAAGGGGCTTGAACGGCTGACGGAGAATACGATTACCACCCCGGAAAAGCTCTTTGGAGAGCTTGCACTCATCCGCAAGCGCGGCTACGCCGTGGATGACGAGGAATGTGAGATCGGCCACCGGTGCATCGCTGTACCGATCTACGACTATTCCGGCAACGTGGCCGGGGCGATCAGCGCGTTTGACAACATTGAGCGCGTCACCGACCGGCGCATCGAAACCGTGCTCCTCCCTGAGCTGAAGCGTACCGCGCGGGAGATCTCCCTCCGACTTGGGTATACACCGGACGAAATGCCGTAAAAAAGCCAACCCCGTCACCTTTTTCAAGGCCGCGGGGTTGGCTTTTCTTTGCATGGATTGTCCAAATACGCTAAAAGTTGCCAACGGGGAACTCTCTCTGCCGCAAATGCCGTCAGCCAGAATTCCCCATTGACACGTTTTACATTTTGATGTTCTTCGCGGATGGGTACATATCCTCCATCGTCTGCTGCGCAGCTGTGAACACTTGCTCCGCCCTCCGAATATCCAGCGCCTGAATAAGCAAAAAGTTGTCAACGGGAACCGTCCCCGTTGACAACTTTTTTATTAAACACGTTCCAGCCGGCTGCTGCGCGGGGCCTTGCCGCCGACGATGAACGGCACGGTCTCCACGACGAGCGAGGATGTGTCCAGCCCGTACCAGCGCACCTTGGAGCCGGCAACGCGCCGGATGGCATACTTCGTGTTGAGCACCAGCTCGTCAAGGAAGGAAAGCTCCGACTTGGACGGCACGGCCTTGTGCAGGAAAACGAATTTAAAAGAGCCTACGTCCGACTTGCCGTAGATCGAGTATTTCCGCTCCTGCGGCGGCAGCTCGCCGCTCTCGATAAGATCGCGCACGATCTGCCGGAGGTACACGTTCACGCGCTGGTGGCACTTGAACCCGAGATCGAGTCGGACGCGGAAGATGTAGTCCGTGCCGTAGGTCTCGACGCTGTAGCGCCTCGTGTCCGGCTCGTCGGTGACGTTCATGCTGATGAACCAGTACGCCGCGGCGCGCTTGGGATCCTTGTCGAGGATGGAGTAGAGAATGTCACGGTCGATGGTATCCATGTCCCCGGCCTTATCAAGAAAGACGAGGTTGTCCGCGAGCGGCGGGAGCGAAGTATCCTTATGGAGCGTATCGAGATTCGGGAGATAATCGCCGACCGGCAGGCGTGTGGCGTACTCCTGCTCGAGCTGCGTGCCGCGCCGCCATACGACCATGATGAGAAAGAGCACGAGCGCCATGAGCACCGCGACATACCCGCCGAGGGCGAATTTGCTCAGCGACGAGAGGAAGAACACCGCCTCGATCGCGCCGAACACGAGCGCGATGCCGACCGCGAGCGCCTGCTTTTTCTGGATGTTCCAGAGATACACCGCGAGAAGGAGCGTCGTCATAAGCATCGTCACGGTGATGGCGAGACCGTAAGCCGCCTCCATGCGCGCGCTCGTCCGGAAGGAGAGCACTACCGCCGCGCAGCCGAGATACAGCACCGTATTGACCGCGCCGATGTAGATCTGCCCCTTTGTGTCCGAGGGGTAGCGCACCTCAAGGTGCGGCATGAGATCAAGCCGGATGGCCTCGGACACGAGCGTGTACGAGCCCGTGATGAGCGCCTGCGATGCGATGATCGCCGCGAGCGCGCCGAGCGCGACGGCGGGGGCGCGCAGCGCCTCCGGCAGCATCTGGAAGAACGGGTTCATGTCGGGAATGGCGGCGAGCGTGCCGGAAGCCGTGTGCGTCAGTATCCACGCGCCCTGGCCGAGATAGTTCAGGATCAGGCACGCCTTCACAAACGGCCAGCTCGCATAAATGTTCCCGCGGCCGACGTGGCCCATATCGGAATAGAGCGCCTCCGCGCCGGTCGTGGCGAGGAACACGCTGCCGAGGATCATAAAGCCCGCCTTGTTATAGGGCGAAACCAAAATGCGCGCCGCGTACACCGGGTTGAACGCGAGCAGCACGCCGGGGCGGTCGAAAACGTGCAGCAGACCCATAATGCCGAGGAACGAGAACCACACGAGCATCACCGGGCCGAACGCCTTGCCGATCTTGCTCGTGCCCGCCCACTGCACGGCGAAGAGCGTGCTGATGATGACGAGGGTGATAAGGACGACGTGCGCCTGCCCGCTGCCGAGAAAGCGGTTCATCGCCGGGATGCTGCGCAGACCCTCCACCGCCGTCGTCACCGTGACCGCCGGAGTGAGAACGCCGTCGGCAAGGAGCGCCGCGCCGCCGATCATCGCCGGGAAGATGAGCCAGGGCGCTACCTTTTTCACCAGCGCGTACAGCGAGAATATGCCGCCCTCGCCGTTATTGTCCGCGCGCATGGCGATGAGCACATACTTGACGGTCGTGAGCAGTGTGATCGTCCAGATGATGAGCGAGAGCGCACCGAGGATAAAGTCCTCGTTCACGTGCGCGATGCCGCCGTTGCCCTTGAGGATCGATTTCATCACGTACAGCGGCGATGTGCCGATGTCGCCGTACACAATGCCGATCGTCACAAGGAACATACCGAAGCTGACTCTTTTCTTTTTCTCCATGGCTATCCCGACTCTCTCCTTTGGGGAAAAAAACGCCGCGGCGGCACAGGCCGGCGCGGCGCGCAGTATTTCTGCCTTATGCAAAAATACTTTAGCATTTTCTTTACACGATATCAAGAAAAACTAACGGAGGGTGTATATGCATTCACACTCTTCTGCGTACCAACCCGTGACGGGTACAGCCATCCGCTCCCAGGCGGATCGGGCGCACTGGTAATCGAGATTTTTCTCTCTCCGTGCAGAAAGCGCCAGAGCGCGGCAATGCCGCGCTCCGGCGTTTGTTTTTCTTTATTCCGTTCGTCAATCGCGCAGGTCGGTGCGGCGCAGGATCTCATAGCCCGGCGGCGTGACGCGCGAAAACTCTATGCCCACGATCCCGGCGGTAAACGGCGCGAAGGCCACCGCCATTTTGCGGCACACGGCAGGCAGATCTGCCTTCGGATCATACAGCAGCGTTGTATGCGGCAGCCACACTTCGTCTGAGCCGGTCCATTCGTTCAGGCTGCTGCCATAGACTTCCGCGATGCGCCGGTGGAGCGCCGCGAGCGTGCCGGTCTTCTCCGCGAGCGCCGCCACGATGGACGTTTCTTCCAATACCGCGAGATGCGTATATTTCACCGCGAACCGTGAAACGTCTTTCAGCAGCGCGGCGCAGAACGCCATGAACCCGGCCTCGTCTTCGCCTATATACGCGGCGAGCGTGATATGCCCGTGCAGCGGTTTCCCATCGGCATCGGGCGCGGCCGCCTTTTGTATGGCCGTCAGCTTTTCTGTGGAGCGCTTATCCAGTTTTGCAATAACGCACAGCATAAAGCATCAGTACACGACCACGAGCGTGCCGACGGTGATGTTGTTGTAGATCGTCGCAATGGCGTCGAGCGGCGTGTTGACGCAGCCGTGCGAGCCGTCGGTCAGGTAAATGTCCCCGCCGTACTCGGTGCGCCACGAGGAATCGTGCAGGCCGATCTGGTCGTCAAACGGCATCCAGTATTCCACATGGTCGTTCCACGTCGGGCCGACGAGGTAGGTGTCCGTCGTCATGCTCGCAATGCGGAAGCAGCCGCGGCGCGTATCGTCCCCGGCGGCGATGTTGCCGGTGACGACCGGCGTTTCCACGAGCAGCTTGCCGTCTACATAGTACCACATGTACTGGTTATCCAGACTGATCTCCACGAAGCTGTCCGTGAAATTATAAAACCAGTACTCCTGCTTCCAGTACCACGATGTATCGTAGCTCGGCGTAACGGTCGCGTCGGTTTCGGTCTCCAGCGCCGCGGCGATGTCGGAAGCAAGCGCGTCACGGTCGAGGATCCAGCCGGTATCGCCGACGCGGTAGTAGATATACGGGCGGGTCTTTTCGGCGTTGTGGAATTTGGCGTAAACGCCGTCGAGCGCGTATTCGTCCGCGAGCGCGTCCGAAAGCGCCTTTACCTTCTCCGGCACCGGGGCGCACACCGTCTGCCCCTCGGCGTCCGAGAGCGTCACATCGCTCATGCGCCAGATATCCTGCGGCGTGAGCGTATAGGTGTTCCCGTCCTGAAAATCAAGCGTCACTTCCGTGGCGAGATAGGCGTCGATCGCGGCGCGCTGCGCGAGAAGCTCCGGGCTCTCCGCCGTAACGTTCTGCCGGATGACGGCGTTTTTCGCCTCGATCACGGGGCTTTCCTCGCGCAGATCGCGCACCGCGGGCAGTTGCTCCGCAATGGCGGAAACGCAGTTTGCAAGATTTACGAGATTGCCCTTTGAACCGGGATCGACCGTGTAGCCGTCCTCGCCGAGAATGATGCGCGCGTCCACCGGCGCCTGCCGGGGCGTTTCGTCATAGAGCACACGGGAGAGCAGCTCGCTCGCCGCGGCGGTGTCCGAAACGGCGTAAACGTCCGTCTCCAGACTCCGCTCGCCCTTCGTCATCCAGCCGAAGAGACCGGCCTCGGCATGCTGCGCGTCAAAATACTCCTCCAGCGCGGCGGTGAAGCCGTCGGTGTCCACGAAGCTCTCGAGCGGCAGCGCGACGACGGCATCGCCCTGCGCGTCGCGCAGCTGCGCCGTGTGCGACTTTGCCGTGCCGAGCAGAAACTCCGCCGCCCCCGCTTCGGACACGCCGCTGCAGTCGTACCCGTTGATGACCGTGCCCGGCAGAAACGCCGAGCGGTAATACACCGACACGCCGCCGAGCGCGATGACCGCGAGCAGCACGAGCGAGAGCGCGATCACAAGCGCTATGCGCGTTTTTTTGTTTCCCCGTTTTTTCGTTGCCGTTTCTTCCATTGGAACCGTAAACCCCTCCGAAGCGTTTTCATCCTGTAAGACGGCGCAGCGCTGCCGAAAGTTCTCTTTCTGATTTTCTGTTTCGTTCATTTTTCTCCGCTCCGATTCTCCGCCGCGGCGCTCTTTGCGAGCGCGGCGGTATTGATGAGCCGCACACTGTCGCGGCAGCAGTCGATCCAGCCCTCGGCGCGCAGCCGCGAAAGCTCACGGCAGAGGGCGCTTCGGTTCGCGCCGAGATAGGCGGCAAGGTCCTCCCGGCGCATGCCGAGCGAGAACGTGTTCCCCCCGGCGTCCGCGGCGGCGTCAAGAAGAAACGCCGCGATCCGTGCCCGGAGCGAATGCCGCGCGAGATATTCCGCCCGGCGGCGCAGCCGCCAGTACTTTTCCGCGATCTCCGCGAGCAGGTTTTCCCGCAGCAGCGCGTGGCGCTCGCACGCGTGCGCGCACGACGCCATCATCGCCCGGTACGGCAGGAAAAGCGCCGCGGTATTCTGCGCCGCGATCACGTCCACAGGGCTTTTCTTGTCGCGCGTCGCCATGAGCACGTCGCCGACGAGCGCGCCGGGGCCGTGCACCGCCGTGAGGCTCCGCTCGCCGGACGGCAGAAGGCTCTCCGCCCGCACGCCGCCCGAGAGGACCACCGCGCATGCGCTCACCGCGTCGCCCGTGAGCCAGAGCGCCTCGCCGCGCTCATACCGCCGCTCGGCCGCGCCCAGACATTCTGTCAGCGCAAAAACGTCGCTGGGAGCGATGTGCGCGAACAGCGGGCAGCGAAAAAGCGCCGATCTTTCCGTATCTGTCGTGCGTCTCACCCCGCTTTGTTGCCGCAGCAACTTACAATTCGGGTATACTATACTATACTGTCAGCGAAATGTCAAAAGCGGAGGAACCCGATCTATGAAAATCCAAAAACTTACCGCGCTTGCCCTTGCGCTGGCGCTCCTTTTCGCTCTTGCCGCCTGCGGCGCGCCCGCCGCGGAAGCGCCCGCGGCGACGGATGCGCCCGTTGAGGCAACGGAAGCTCCGGCCGAGCCGACCGCGGCGCCGGTCGCGGCGGCGGAAGAGGCGGCCGAGGCCGTCACGGTACGCCTTGCCGCGCTCACCGGCCCCACGGCCATGGGCATGGCGAAGATCTTTTCGGACGCCGACGCCGGCACGGCGGCGAACGACTACGAATACGCGCTCTACGGCGCGGCGGACGAGCTGACGCCGCAGCTTCTGCAGGGCGGCGTGGACATCGCCGCGGTGCCGCTCAATCTTGCGAGCGTACTTTATAATAAGACCTCCGGCGGCGTGAAGCTCTGCGCCGTGGGCGTGCTGGGCGTGCTGTATATCACGGAGTTCAACGGCGAGACCGTGCAGTCTCTCGCCGATCTCCAGGGAAAAACGGTCTACGCGACCGGCAAGGGCAGCACGCCGGAATATTTCCTGCGGTATCTGCTCGCCGAGAACGGGCTCGATCTCGACACCGACGTGACCGTGGAATGGAAGAGCGAGCCGAGCGAGGTCGTCGCGCTCCTCAAGGCCGAAAACGGCGGCATTGCGATGCTGCCGCAGCCCTATGTCACCGCCGCTGCCGCGCAGCTCGGCGAGGGCTTCCGCGCCGCGGTGAGCCTTTCCGAGGCGTGGGACGCGCTCGATAACGGCAGCCGCTGCGTGACGGCGGGCGTCGTTGTCCGCACCGAGTTTGCCGAAGCCCACCCCGAGGCGGTCGAGGCGTTCCTCGCGGAGATGGCGGAGAGCGTCGATTGGGTCAACGCCGATCCCGCGGATGCCGGCGAGATCTGCGGCGCGCTCAACATCGTCAAGGCGCCCATCGCGGCGAAAGCCATCCCGAACTGCAATCTGGTGTGTCTGACCGGCGAGGAAATGATCTCCGCGGCTACCGGCACGCTGGAAACGCTCTTCGCGCTCAACCCTTCCGCCGTCGGCGGCGCGCTGCCGGGCGAGGACTTCTGGTTCGGTGCGTAAGGGCGCGAAAAAATTCAGCTCCGACAGCGCCGCGGCGAGATTTTTCGCCGCGGCTCTCGCGCTTTGCGTCTGGCAGGCGGGCGCCATGGCGCTCGGGAACGATCTGCTGCTCGTAACGCCCATCGCCGTCGCGCGGCGGCTCTGTGAGCTTATCGTTACGGCGGACTTCTGGGCGACGCTCGGCTTCACGTTTTCACGCATTTCGCTCGGCTTTCTGCTCGCGCTCGCGCTCGCGGGGATCCTCGCGGCGCTCTCCGCCGCCGTGCCGTTTATCGAAACACTGCTGCGGCCCTACGTCGCGGCGATCCAGTCGGTGCCGGTCGCGTCGTTCATCGTGATCGCGTTTCTGTGGCTCTCGGCGCGGCGGCTTTCGACGTTTATCGCCTTTTTGATGGTCTTTCCGGTATTGTATACAAATCTGCTGCAGGGTATCCGCGCCGCCGAAAGAAACCTTCTGGAAATGGCGGACGTGTTCCGTCTCTCTCCGGGCCGGCGCGTCCGGTGCATTTTCCTTCCGGCGCTGCGCCCCGCCCTGTTCGCGGGCTGCCGCGTCGCGCTCGGGCTCTGCTGGAAAGCGGGCGTCGCGGCGGAGGTCATCGGTGTTGTGGCGCGAAGCGTCGGCGGCAAGCTCTACGACGCCAAAGCGTATTTGGAGATCGCCGATCTTTTCGCGTGGACGGTCGTGATCGTCGCGGTGAGCGCTCTTTTTGAGCGCGTATTTCTCTTTCTTCTCGGCAAAATCTTTGACGCTCTGGAGCACGCGGTATGACGAACGCCATTTTGATAACAAATCTTTCAAAAAGCTACGGCGAAACGGTCGTTTTCCGCGATTTTTCGGCCAGGCTCCCGCTCGGCGAAACGACCGTCATCACCGGCGTTTCCGGCGGCGGGAAAACGACGCTGCTGCGGCTCATCCTCGGTCTTGAAACGCCGGACGGAGGCGAGATCGCCGGTGTTCCGGCGCGCCGCGCCGCGGTATTTCAGGAGGATCGGCTCTGCCCGCAGCTCACGGCGCTCGAAAACGTTCTGCTCACCGCCGGACGGAAAAAGGAGCGCGAGGCGCGCGATCTACTGGCGCGGCTCGGCCTTGGCGAGAGTCTTGCCGTTCCCGCCGCGGAGCTCTCCGGCGGGATGCGGCGGCGGGGCGGGGGCGCGCGCGCTCTCTGCGCGGAGTCTGACCTGCTTGTGCTCGACGAGCCGTTCAAGGGGCTGGACGAGGCAAACCGCCGCGCCGCCATGGACGCGGTGCGCGCCGTCTCCGATGACAAAACCGTTTTACTTGTCACCCACGACGCCGCCGAAGCCGAATTTTTCGGCGGAAACCGGCTTTCTGTCCCTTGACAGCGCGCCGTTTCCACGATAGAATACAGGCACTCCGAGGGGGAGTAGTCTGCCGCCATGCGCGGCTGCAAATCAACAGTACTCGGCGGGTCTACCGCCTGGTTTGCATGAAATGACCAGACCCGCGGACAGAACCGTGTTATCGCTTCTGTCCGCGGGTCTTTTCATCATTTGAAAAACACATCCGAACATTCATCAAGGAGGGGTTTTCTTTGAGATTCTATTGCGAAGAAGCCGAAGCCGTACTGCGCGACGTGGACAGCACATCCGAAGGTCTCACAAGCGCCGAGGCGGAAAAACGTCTCGCGGCCTACGGCAAAAACAAGCTGGCCGAGGGCAAAAAGGACTCGCTCATCAAGCGGTTCTTCCAGCAGATGGGCGACCCGATGATCATCATCCTGCTCGTCGCCGCGGCGATCAGCGGCGTGCTGGCCGTTGTGCAGGGCGAGAGCTTTGCCGCCGTCATCATCATCCTCGCCGTCGTCATCATCAACGCGGTGCTCGGCGTCTATCAGGAAAGCAAGGCGGAAAAGGCCATCGAAGCCCTGCAGCAGATGTCCGCCGCCACATCCAAGGTGCTGCGCGACGGGAAGATGGTCACCATCCACAGCGAGGATCTCGTCGTGGGCGACGTGGTGATCCTCGAGGCCGGCGACGCGATCCCGGCGGACGGCCGCATTCTCACGAGCGCCAGCATGAAGATCGAGGAAGCCGCCCTCACCGGCGAGAGCGTCCCCGTGAGCAAGTTTATCGACATCATCAACCTTGCGCCCGACACGAAGGATGTCCCGCTCGGCGACCGCAAGAACATGGTGTATATGGGCTCCACGGTCGTATACGGCCGCGGCACCGCCGTCATCACCGCCACCGGCATGGACACCGAGATGGGCAAGATCGCGGACGCCCTCTCCAATGCCGAGCAGGGCCAGACCCCGCTGCAGATCAAGCTCAGCCAGCTCTCAAAGATCCTCACCTGGCTCGTGCTCGGCATCTGCGTCATCATTTTCGCGGTGCAGCTCCTGCGCGCGGGCGGCTTCAGCTTTGAAGTCATTCTCAACTCCTTTATGATCGCGGTCTCGCTCGCCGTGGCTGCCATCCCGGAGGGCCTCGCCGCGGTCGTCACGGTCGTTCTTTCCATCGGCGTTACGAATATGTCCCGCCGCAACGCGATCATCCGCCGTCTGACGGCGGTCGAAACGCTCGGCTGCGCGCAGATCATCTGCTCGGACAAGACCGGCACGCTCACGCAGAACCGCATGACCGTCACCGACACATGGACGGACGACCCCGTCCTGCTCGCCAAGGCCATGGCGCTCTGCAGCGACGCGAAGCGAGGTCTCGGCATGCACTCCGCCGAGGGCGAGCCGACGGAGGCCGCGCTCGTCAACCACGCGCACGATCTCCGGCTCTACAAGGATGAGCTGGACGAGAAATACCCCCGCATCGGCGAAGCGCCGTTCGATTCCGGCCGTAAAATGATGTCCACCGTCCACAACGAGAACGGCAGGACCGTGCAGTACACCAAGGGCGCGACGGAAATGCTGCTCGAGCGCTGCTCCGGCTACTGGTACGAGGGCAAGATCCTCCCGATCACGGAGGAATATAAGGAGAACGTCCGCCGCCATGCCAAGGAGTTTGCCGACCGCGCGCTGCGCGTGCTCGGCGCGGCGTTCCGCCCCTGGGACGGCGTTCCGGCGGATTACGAGGCCGAAACGCTTGAGCACGATCTCGTGTTCATCGGCTTCCTCGGCATGATCGACCCCTGCCGCCCGGAGGTCTACGGCGCGATCCGCGAATGCCGCGAGGCCGGCATCCGCCCGATCATGATCACCGGCGACCATATCGACACCGCCGTCGCCATCGCGCGCGATCTCGGCATTCTCACGGACGATACCCGCGCCATCACCGGCTCGCAGCTCAGCGAGATGAGCGACGAGGAGTTCGCGAAGGTCTTTAAGGAAATTTCCGTTTACGCCCGCGTGCAGCCCGAGCACAAAACGCGCATCGTCAACGCCTGGCGCAACGCCGGGTACGTCACCGCCATGACCGGCGACGGCGTGAACGACGCGCCCTCCATCAAGTCCGCCGACATCGGCGTCGGCATGGGCATCACCGGTACGGACGTGACGAAAAACGTGGCCGACATGGTGCTCGCGGACGACAACTTCGCCACGATCGTCGGCGCGGTCGAGGAAGGCCGCCGCATTTACGACAACATCCGCAAGGCCATCCAGTTCCTGCTCGGCTCGAACATGAGCGAGGTCATCAGCATCTTCGTCGCCACGCTTCTGGGCTTCACGATCCTCGAGCCGGTGCATCTGCTCTGGATCAACCTTGTGACCGACTGCTTCCCGGCGCTCGCGCTCGGCATGGAAAACGCCGAGAAGGACATCATGCAGCGCCGCCCGCGCAGCGCGAAGGCCGGCATCTTCGCCGGCGGCATGGGCGGGGATATCGCCTATCAGGGTCTGATGGTATCGGTGCTCGTGCTCGCTTCCTATTTTATCGGCCACTTCATGGAATCCGGCGTGTGGGAGATCCCGGCAAACGGCCTGAGCCCCGACGGCACGACCATGGCGTTCCTCACCATGTCCATGGCGGAAATTTTCCACAGCCTGAACATGCGCTCGCAGCGCGGCAGTCTCTTCACGATGGGCTCGCGCAACTGGGCGCTGCTCGTCTCGTCTTTCGCGGCGCTGCTTCTGACGACGCTCGTGTGCGAGGTGCCGTTCATCGCCGCGGCGTTCGATTTCACCAGTGTGGAATTTAATGAGTATATCATCGCTATCGGCATGGGTTTCCTCGTTATCCCGATCGTGGAGATCGTGAAATTCTTCCAGCGTCTCGCGGCAAAGAAGAAAGTCGGACAGAATTAACAATTTGTCTATGCAAATTCCTTTTTGTGTGGTATAATATGCTCACAACCACGAAAGGAGTTGGATGGAATGAAATTCACCATCACGGGCAAGAAGCTGGAAGTCAGCGAGGAACTCCGCGCCTACGCCGAGAAAAAGGTCGGCAAGATCGAACGCCTTTTCCGCAGCGGAGACAGCGAAGCCTTCATCACCTTCAGCCGCGAACGCGGTCGCTACACCGCCGAGGTCACTCTCAAAAACAACGGTATGTTCTACCGGGTGAGCGAAACGACCGGGGATATGTTCGCGTCCATTGACTCCGCCTGCGCGTCCATCGAGCGCCAGATCCGCAAGAACAAGACCCGTCTTGAGAAGAAGCTCAAGGCCGGCCCGATCGAGTGGACGGATACCGGTGTCGGCCCCGTGGACGAAGAAGAGGAAAGCGGCGATTTCACCATCGTCCGCACCAAGCGCTTCTCCATCAAGCCGATGACGCCGCAGGAGGCCATCCTGCAGATGAACCTGCTGGAGCATGAGTTCTATGCCTTCCTCAACAGCGAAGACGCGGATGCCTTTTCGGTCGTCTACTGCCGCAAGAACGGCGGCTACGGCCTGATCTCCGATACGGAGGAATAAACCGAATATACGCAAAAAGGCAGGGGCAAAAGGCGTGGTTCCGTAAGAAAACATTTATGTGAGAGAATCGGCGTAGTTTAGGC